>FUWD013171226.1_pt1 | contig 20299 bp, 28 predicted proteins | sample 1063281 | NCBI WGS metagenome assembly FUWD01 (sample SAMEA79048168, study PRJEB19326) | metagenome | biome: marine | reverse complement strand
TTCATTCATATTCTTTATTATAGTTTGCTAATGTAAAATACCATTCTTTATTTCTATAAACATTTTTTTATGGGCTTTTCTAAATTAGGCTTATCAGACTCTATTCTGAAAGCGGTCAAACAACAAGGCTATGATAAGCCATCTCCGATTCAAGAAAAATCTATTCCGATCGTATTAGACGGAAAAGATTTGATGGCAGCCGCACAAACTGGCACGGGTAAAACTGCAGGGTTTACATTGCCTATTTTGCAGTTATTGTCAAAAGGAAAGCCAACAAATTCAAACCAAGTGCGCACGCTGATACTAACACCCACTCGAGAATTAGCGGCTCAGGTGCAAGACAGTGTTGCCACTTATGGTAAGCATTTACCGCTTAAATCAACCGTGGTTTTCGGTGGTGTAAAGATTAATCCGCAAATGAAAAAGCTTCGAGGTGGTGTTGATATCTTGTAGCGACACCAGGTCGATTGTTAGATTTGTATTCGCAAAATGCGGTGAAGTTTGATCAGCTAGAAATTATCGTATTTGATGAAGCAGACCGAATGCTAGATATGGGATTTATTCACGATATTAAGAGAATTTTAAAGGTTTTACCCCCTAAAAGACAGACGTTAATGTTTTCAGCAACGTTCTCAGATGAGATTAGAAAGCTGGCAAAATCCTTAGTTCACAACCCGGTTGAGGTTTCTACAGCGGCACGTAACACCACGGTTAAATCAGTTAAACAATGGATTCATCCAGTGGATAAATCTAAGAAACAAGCATTGTTAACAAAACTCATTAAAGACCACAGTTGGTATCAAGTGCTAGTATTTAGTCGTACTAAGCATGGCGCTAATCGCATTGCTACACAACTTGGCAAGAGGGGCATTACAGCAGCAGCCCTTCATGGTAACAAATCTCAAGGTGCACGCACTCGTGCATTGGCTGATTTTAAAGATGGCAAGGTGAATGTATTAGTGGCAACTGACATTGCGGCGCGTGGTATTGATATTATTGAACTGCCACACGTAGTTAATTTTGATCTTCCTCACGTGCCAGAAGACTACGTTCACCGTATTGGTCGTACCGGTCGTGCAGGCTCAAAAGGTGAGGCGATATCACTCGTGAGTGCTGATGAAGTTAAACAGCTCTTTGACATTGAGCGACTGATTCAAAATAAACTTGATCGTATCATGGTGGATGATTTTGTGCCAGATCATGACTTGCCAGAATCGCTCAAAAAGCAATTTCCACCTAAGAACAAAAAGCCAAAAAAGAATAAACCTCGTAATAAGCCTAGATACGGCAAAAACAGTAATTCTCAAGAAAATAAACCCAAAAAGAAGAAAGGATTTTGGGGCAATAAGCCCAAGAAACAATCTCAAAAATAAATGGAGCAATCATTATGAGTTGGTGGACAACAGTTTTAGGTGGGGCGTTTGGTTTTATGCTTGGCGGGCCATTAGGTGCGATGCTTGGCGTAGCATTTGCAGGTAATTTCTCTAAAGGAAAATCTAATTTTGGCGGATTCGCTAAAGATTACCATATCGGCGATCAACAGCGCGTTCAAGCGGCATTTTTTAGTAGTTTATTTTCAGTCATGGGATACATTGCCAAAGTTGATGGCAAGGTATCAAAGGCAGAGATCCTTTTAGCACAGCAAGTCATGGATCATATGCAGCTAGCAGATGACATGCAAAAAGTTGCCAGAGAGTTATTTAACCAGGGTAAGAAAAAAGACTTTAACCTAGATGAAGTGCTTGAGCAGTTCCGTTTGGAAAGCCATAGACGCACAGATCTAGTGCGTATGTTTTTAGAGATTCAAATCCAAGCTACTTATGCTGATGGCGTGCTGGACGATACAGAGCATGACGCCCTTAAATACATCGCCCAAAAACTACACTTCTCACTTCATGAGCTAGAAAATCTCATCCAACAGTTTGCTACTACCAGTCATCATGCTAGCAAGCTAAGCGTTGATGATGCCTATGTAATATTAGGCGTGGATAAAAATCTAACAGATAAAGAAATCAAACGTGCTTATCGTCGATTATTGTCACAGCATCATCCAGACAAATTAGTTGCCAAAGGCCTACCAGAAGAGATGATGACAATTGCCAAAGAAAAAACTCAAGAAATTATTAGTGCTTACGAACTTATTAAAAAGCAACGTGGCATGCGTTAATCTAAGACGCATTATCCATTTTTATAAACAACATGAAGGAAATTATATTATGAAGAAAATAGTAACAATAATTGCATTAGTGGCGTCATTAAATTCGACTGCCTTTTTTACTGAAATCGTCTCAAATCAAGCGTTCAGAGATTCAGATAACAATGGTATATTTGCCTATAATAGCTACAGTTATTGGGATCCTCGCTGGTATGCTGAAGAATTTATTAGTTTTATTAATACTATTGAAACAGACGTTAACGGTAAGAGCGATGATGAATTTTAAACTAACCACACTCTTAATCACATTGCTAGTATCAGTATCTGCACAAGCAGGGCTTTGGGAAAAAATGACAACAATGGGTGCGCAGACCGTTAAACCCAGCTCAGAATATCTAATCGAAACTGCAGGTTGGAACATCCGTGTGTATGAATGGATCCCAGCTGATAATCCAAATGTACGTTGTATGTTTGCCGCAGGCTCACAAAAAGGTGGCGTTGCTTGTTATTCAATTAATGACTAAATAAGCGTGCTTTTTACCAAACTCTTTGTTGTCGAAATTTTCAAAAACAGTCATTTACTAGATGTAAACTCCTGCCTTTTCAAATTCCTTACGCCTCGACTTTGATAAAAATCATCGCTTATTATGATATGACTTAATCCGTGGTAAAACAAGAAAGCTTAATAAAGGGTACCACTTGCATTTTGAATTCAAGCGCTATCTTTTTATTTAAAAATTTCGGAAATAATCAAAATCAGTGCGAATGCACCATATTCATAAGCACAAATCAGATAAAAAGCATTAAAAACAGCGATTGTAGCTTATTGAAATAGGGTTTTATTGCCTAAAAGATGGTAAATAGATTTAAAAGTAGAGGTTTTTGGCGCTAAGAGTATGGCATCTATAGCACTAATGAAAAATTTCGGAAATATTGTAAATCCGCTTATTTTTAGATTTTGTTTTACCTAATTTCAGTAAAAACCTCTGGATGCTGTTCAGCTACTCTAAGTAATGACTTGGCTGGGCCTTTAGGCGTTCTTCTACCTTACTCCCAGTCTTGAACGGTACGAACACTGACGCCCATCATTGATGCAAAGAATGATTGCGATAAATGCAGCTTCTTGCGTATATCTTGTGCAGGTGAAGGCTCAGACAAGCTTGATGTTTTTAGCTTAACCTTGCCGTTCTTGTGCTGCTTTACTTCTTTTAATCCTTCAAGAATTTCAAGGCCTATATCTCTATTGTTCATCGTCAATCTCCTGTGCTATTTGTTTTAATATATTCGCCTGAATAGTTGCTTGCTCATTCTTGGCGTATAAAGTAAGCATTCATATTTCATCATCTGCACTTTTCCAGTAATAGATAATCCTGATGCCGCCACTCTTGCCTTTATTGCCTACAGCCCACCTCATCTTTCTTACGCCACCACTACCGCGAACCATATCACCAGACTTAGCACTATTATAGGGACACAACACTTAATTATTCCTATTCGCACGAAAGATAAATAATTAAGTGTTGTGCCCCTTTGTGTCCCTTTAATTCTCAGAATACATGTCATGGATTATGACTATAGATTCTGAAACAATGCCTCAGATCGATCCTCATATGAAGGAGAAGGAGAGAGTTGAAAATACTAAAGTAATATGACAAATGGAAGCCAACAACTTGACATCAATTTATAAGTGGAGTACAATTAAATTAAATTTATACGTCATAAGGCTATTATTATTGTATTTTCAACTTGTCAGTATTCGCAGGCGAGGAGAAAAAAGGAGTGGAGGCATACAATTCAGGAGATTATGTTACGGCTTTAAAAGAGTTTGTGCCTTTGGCTAAAAAAGGGAATACCAAGGCTCAACTTTCACTAGGCTTGATGCATCAATATGGAACTGGGCTTCCAGTGGACATGAACAAGGCGATTCAATGGTTTCTCAAAGCTGCGCATGGTGGAGATAAGATCGCACAGTCATGGCTTGCAATGATGTATACATTTGGAAATGGTGTTCCACTAGATAATACAGAAGCGTTTAAATGGTTTAGCAAGGCTGCAAATCAAGGACATCCAAGCTCTCAAGATATGCTTGGACTGATGTATCAATCAGGTAAAGGAATTGAAGTTGATTATAAAAAATCATTCTACTGGTACAACCTTGCAGCAAATCAAGGTCATGCACAAGCACAATTTAATTTAGCTGAAATGTACGCAAAAGGCTTAGGAGTTGAAATGGATAAAAATAAAGCTTTAAAGTGGCATTCAAAATCTGCAGACCAAGGGTATTCTGATGCAATAATGAAAATACACTCAGAAATACCTAAAATCTCAATCAAAAACCCATAAAAACAGTAGTAAAGGGGCGGAACCCATTTATTTAACTATAGATCCAGATTCCGCATTCTTTGCATACTGATGGATAATCGAACCGATTAGTGTTTGATACGGAATGCCTTGTTCATAAGCAATAGCGCGAATTTTTTGTACATCGCGCTCTTGCAATTTAAGATGAATCGATTTTCTTTTAATGGTTTCTTTTACAGCTGATTGCCAATAATCAACTCTATCCTCAATATCTCCAACTGGAGAAAACTCCCCATTTTCAAAAGCCTCAACAACACTTAACTCTTCTTTATTTAAAGAATCAAACTTCATTTTATTATCTTCCATAATATCTCCTTTGCATCTTACGATCTTTAAACATTGTTTTTAGAAAAATTTCATCCTTATTAACCACATAGGGAACGGTGACTGCATAGCCATCAATATCTAGTACCAATACTCTTTGATGCCCATAATCTTTTATATTCGGATGCTGTTCATCGGCCAATATCCTACCATCATCAATTGCTGCTAAAACCATTTCAAAGTTCAGCCCTCGGAGATTCTCTAATTCAATATTCTTCGCTTCGCTCCAAGTAATTTTCATAGGCTATATAATACATACAATATACACTTTGTCAACATTTTAAACTTAAGAAAAAATTTACCAAATTTTAAGAACACACCTAAAACCTCCGAAAACCTTAACCAAAACTCGTTAAAAACAGGTGTTTTTAAGCCAAAAATACCATTTTTGATGGGTTATAGACCTTGCCTATAATAAAATCTGAGAAATTTCGGAAATATTGACTTTGTATTCAATATTAATTAAAATGAACACAAAGACAACGTATCGAAGGAGGTTTTATGTCTCAAACTACAATGACAGTTAGGCTTAGTGGTGAACTAAGTGATTTTGTTGCAAATAATATCAGTGAAAACGGGTCGTACGAAAATATAAGTGAGTATGTTCGTGGCTTAATTCGCAAAGACAAAGAAAGATCTGAAAAGGAAAAATTTGAAAAACTAAAAGCTGAACTAGCGCTCGCTTTTTCAGCGCCAGATTCTTCTTATTCTAAAGTAAGCGCACAAGATGTTTTTGATAGAAATAATTAACAACATCAATGATTAAAGTACAAAAATCTGCCTCATTGAGGATTGATGAAATCTATCGCTATAGCTTGAAAAAATGGGGCAATAAACAAGCCAAGTCTTATATTAACAACTTATTTGAAAGTTTCAATAATATTGAAAGCTCTATAGTTTCATCTTACCCAATGCCTGCAGAGTTTGGCATTGATGGTTTTTATTTTCGTTATGAAAAACACTTTGTTTATTGGAAATATCTAGAAAATAAAGACATTGGTATTGTGACTATATTGCATGAACGCATGCATCAAATAAAACAGTTTCAAAAAATCAAATAAAGATAAAATTTTTATTGGTAAATCTGTTTTTCTATCGTAGTATAATTCAAACACTTTAATGGCTATTCTCAATACCTATGTCACTCGACAAAATTAAAATTTTTAGCGGTAACGCTAATCCTGAACTTTCTGGCGAAATAATTTCTCAGCTCAATGTTATTCAAGGCAAAGCTTTGGTTGGGCAATTTAGCGATGGTGAATCACAAGTTGAGATTTTAGAAAATGTGCGCGGTTGTGATGTGTTTATTATTCAGCCAACTTGCGGGCCTTCGCCAGCCGAAACATTGATGGAATTATTGGTTATCGTCGATGCACTCAAACGATCATCAGCCTCTCGCATTACTGCGGTTGTTCCTTACTTTGGCTATTCAAGACAAGACCGTCGTTCACGCCTAACTCGTGTGCCAATTACTGCAAAATTGGCCGCCAAAATGGTAGAGGCTGCTGGCGTTGATCGTATCTTAACGGTGGATTTACACGCCGATCAAATTCAAGGGTTTTTCAATATTCCGATTGATAATATTTACGCTCAACCAGTATTAGTCGCGGATATTTTATCTAAAAATTACAAAGACGTTATTGTTGTATCACCTGATGTAGGTGGTGTGATACGTGCACGCGCTGCCGCAAAACGAATCAATGATGCTGATCTTGCGATCATTGATAAACGCCGACCTGCCCCTAACATGGTTAAAATCATGAACGTGATTGGTGATGTGGATGGTCGTACTTGCATCATCATTGACGACATGGTTGACACGGCCGGCACACTTTGCCAAGCGGCTGCTATCTTAAAAGAAAAAGGCGCTAAAAAAGTAGTAGCTTACGCAACTCACGCTGTACTTTCTGGCGATGCCATTAGCAACATTGAAAATTCAGAATTGGATGAACTGGTTACCACCAACACCATTCCACTTTCTAACAATGCAGTACAATGCTCAAGAATCAGACAATTGTCCATTGCGCCAACCTTGGCGGAAGTAATTAAGCGCATCAGCGAAGAAGAATCCATCAGCACCATCTTTACAGACGCTAAGTAGCCGTCGAACAACTATTCAAGGCTATGATTTTTAGATAAAAAATTATGTATAATCCTTTCTTTGGTTCATCAAACTGCATCGCATGAAAACTACCACTAAAGCACACAAGCAAGCACTGCAAAAATTAATCATGATTGGCAAGGAACAAGGTTACTTGACCTATGCTGAAATCAACGACATTTTGCCGGAAGATTTACTTACCCAAGAACAAGTCGAACCGATTGTTACCATTCTAGAAGAATTAGACATTGCGGTTTCTGACACTGTTCCAGACGCAGATACTTTAGTAGTTGAATCTGGTGCTAAAGCACAATCCACTTCAGCTGAAGCGGCTGTTGCAGCCCTGGCAGCTCTTGATTCAGAATTTGGAAGAACCACCGACCCAGTCAGGATGTACATGCGTGAAATGGGTGTGGTTGATCTTCTAGAGCAATCGGATGAAATTCGCATTGCCAAAGAAATTGAGGCAGGTGTGTTTGAAATCATGAAAAGCATTACTTTATATCCTGCCATCACCGGATTTTTCTTTAAGGCGCATACTCGCCTAGAAGAAGGAAAATGTAAGATGACTGATGTGATTATTGGCTATCAAGGTGATGCTGAAGATTTTGCAAAGAAAAAAGCCGCGTTTGATGCGGGTGAATTTGATGATGATGAAGAATACGAAGAAATGGAAGAAATGGAATACACAGGCCCCGACGAAGGTCAAGTGTATGGACGCTTTGAAACCGTATTAAAATGTTCTGAGGCTTACCAAAAAACCAACGAGAAACACGGTTTTCGTGATAAAAAAACCATCGCTGCACGTCAGCAACTGTCCGAAGGACTGTCTGACCTTCGACTAGCGCCAAAATTAGTCAGTACAATGATGGAGGTAATTTGTGATCGAGTTGCCTTGGTTAAAAAACAAGAAAAAACTATTCAAAGTGCTTGCCTATACGCTGGCATGGAAAGAGAGCAATTCTTTAAATTATTTAATGATAATGAAACTAATTTTGATTGGCTTAAAGGTGCTAAATTAGATAAAAAAGTTGCCGAAGCATTAAAAGTTAGTAAAGATGAAATCTACTATGCACAAAAAAATCTTCTTGAATTTGAAGAAGAAATGCAACTCACGGTGCCAGAGCTAAAAGCTTTAAATAAATTATATCGTCGTGGCGATCGTCGTGCTAAAAAAGCCAAATCTCAAATGATTGAGGCGAACTTACGTTTGGTAATTTCGATTGCTAAAAAATACGCCAATCGTGGCTTACAATTCTTAGACCTTATACAAGAAGGCAATGTTGGTTTAATGAAAGCGGTGGATAAGTTTGAATACCGTCGTGGTTATAAATTTTCAACCTACGCTACTTGGTGGATTCGTCAGGCCATTACTCGTTCAATTGCCGATCAAGCACGTACCATTCGTATCCCAGTTCACATGATTGAAACCATTAACAAGCTCAACCGTGTGCGTCGTCAATTATTACAAAAATTTGGTCGTGAAGCTACGCCTGAAGAGTTGGCTGTAGAGATGGAATTGCCAGAATACAAAATTAACAAAATTTTAAAGATCGCCAAAGAACCATTGTCTATGGAAACTCCAGTGGGTGATGATGAAGACTCTAATATCGGTGACTTTATCGAGGACACTAATCTGTCTTCACCGGTGGAAATAACCACCAGAGAAAGCTTAAAAGAAACCACCGGCGAACTATTGGCCAACCTTTCTCCAAGAGAGGCCAAAGTGTTAAAAATGCGTTTTGGAATTGACATGAATACTGACCACACGCTTGAAGAAGTGGGTCGTCAATTTGACGTGACGCGTGAACGCATTCGCCAAATCGAGGCTAAAGCACTGCGTAAACTCAGACACCCGTCGCGTGCACACAAACTGCAAAGCTTCTTAGAGTAAACCCTTTAGGGCCTATAGCTCAGTTGGTTAGAGCAATCGACTCATAATCGATTGGTCCTTGGTTCAAGTCCAAGTAGGCCCACCATCTTAAAATTACTGCGATTTTTGCCTTTCTAGGTCGTTGCGCTTGTCTTTCGTTCAGTCATATAGTTGCATCTATACTCCTTTTCTCATTCCTGCGCCCGCCTACTAGAAAGGAAAAATACTTGTAATTTGCAAATCTTCCTTATGCTAACGATATATAGCAGTCCCCTAGGAAGAAAAAAAATACTTATGACACTACCCCACAGACCCGTTTACTAGGAATAAAAAATACGTGTAATTTACCGTACTACCTATTGAAAGAAAAACGGTATGATGGTTTTATATGTTTGATTCACTTACCCCAGCGCTGATTAAACTCACCACCGAAGTTGGTGAACGCATCATGTCTTATTACAAAAGTGACATGAGCGTTGAAATTAAATCCAATCAAACACCATTAACAATTGCCGACCAAACGGCTCACAACCTTATTGTCGATGGATTAAGCCAACTCATACCTGATGTACCAATTCTCTCAGAAGAGTCCGATGCCATATCGTTCGATGAACGCTCAAAATGGCAAGAATATTGGCTAATTGACCCACTTGATGGCACGCGTGATTTTCTAGAACACACCGGTGAGTTTTGCATTTGCATTGCCTACATTAAACAACACACACCAATATTTGGCATGATTTACGCACCACTGGATAAAACACACTATTATGCCTCAAAAGATGGTGACGCTTTTCAACTCCAAAACAACGTTAAGAAAATTCTAAAAACTGCTAAAACCAACAATCCACTCAGAGTAATTGTTGGGCATCATTCTTCTCACAACGAGCGCTTAAAAGAACATTTAAAGGATCAGAAAAATTACGAATTAAGTCAGATGGGTAGCGCTTTAAAATTCTGTTTAATCGCACAAGGGGATTACGACTACTACCCAAGATTTGGACCATGCTCAGAATGGGATACCGCCGCTGGTGTTTGTATTTTACAAAGTGCAGGTGGACAAGTACTGGGCGAGGATAATAAACCACTGCGCTACAATACCAAAGATGATTTACTCAGCCCGATATTTTTCGCTTCAGGTTCTACTCAATAATCCTTAGGGAAAAATCAACCGCGCGAATGTTCTTAGTAATACTACCGGTTGAAATGTAATCAACGCCCGTTTGTGCAATTTTGGCAATATTGTGCTCATCAATGTTGCCACTGGCCTCAAGAGGAGTTTTATTTTTTGTTGTTTTAACGGCACTAATAAGCATATCAATCGAAAAATTATCGCACAAAATTCTTGTGATTCCATCGTGCAATAGTACTTCGTTTAACTGGTTCAGATCTTCCACTTCAACAATCAATGGTAATTTTGGGTAACGATTCTTTGCCATATCAATGGCTGAGCCGATAGAGCACATTGCCAAAATGTGGTTCTCTTTAATCATGACACAATCATAAAGCCCCATGCGATGATTAACACCGCCACCGCATTTAACCGCCTGTTTTTGTGCCCAACGTAACCCAGGAATGGTTTTTCTAGTGTCTAATAATTGTGCCTTAGTATGGGCAATTTTATCCACCAAAAAACGAGTTTGTGTTGCCGTAGCACTGAGTGTTTGCAAAAAATTAAGCGCTACTCGCTCAGCAGTAACGATCGAACGCGATTGACCTTTTAACAAGCACAATGTTTGGTTCTCAGACACCTCATCACCATCATTAACTTTCCAAACAACATCGACCGAATCGTCGATTGTTGAAAAAGCGTGTTGAGCGTATTCAACGCCGCAAACAATTGCACTTTCTCTGGAAATAATTTTGGCATTCACAACTTCATTCGTCAGCAAACTGGCAGACACATCACCGGCACCAATGTCTTCAGCTAATGCCAATTCAATAATTTGAGAGATTTGACTATTCATTCATGAATTCAATAATAGCGTGTGCAGATTCATCTGCAGCATTGTGTTTTAACTGTGTATGAATGGTATTAAATTCCTTAATCAAAGGCTGATTGTCACTTGAAATAATTTGCATGGCGTGTTGAGCAATGTTCTTGCCGTTGGCATCCTCTTGTATCAACTCTGGCACCAATAGCTTTCCAGCAATCACATTAGGCAATGATACGTATTTACTCTTAACCAAACGAGAGGCAATGAAATAACTAAAACTTGATAATTTATAAACAACCACCATTGGCACACCGACAAGCGCTACCTCCAACGTGGCCGTACCTGATGCCACCACAACTAGATCCGCTTGCTCCATGCGTTGATGCGCATCACCCACAGAAATACCAATGCTCACGCCTTGTACTTGCTGCTTTGCCCACTCAAGCAAAGCATTGTTAGCCAAAGCTAAATGAAAAATAAGTTCGTCATCTTGCTCGGCCATCAACCTTACAGCCGATAGCATTTCTGGCAATAATTTTTTAACTTCTCCTTCACGAGAACCGGGCATCAACAAAACACTTTTACCCACTGCATGATTCTTTCTAGGCGTTAAACTTTCAGCCAATGGATGACCCACAAACAAAGCCCTTTGTTGATTTTTTTTATAAAAATCAACCTCAAATGGAAAGACACAAAGTACTAAATCAGTGGATTGTTTGATTTTTTTAATTCGGCTCTGACGCCATGCCCAGACAGAAGGAGAAATAAAATGCACAGTCTTAATGCCTTTGTCTTTGAGTTTTTTCTCAATAACAAAATTAAAATCTGGTGCATCAACCCCAATGAACACATCAGGCTGTGTATTGGAAAAGTGGTCAATAATGGTTTTTCGCAATCGCATGAGTGAAGGAAGTTTTTTTAAAACCTCGCTAAAGCCCATTACATTCACTAGCTTTTGATCCCACAATTGCTTGCACCCGGCATCCAACATCTTCTCGCCAGCCAGCCCTTCAATCACTAGCGTTGGATCTTGTTTTTTTAAGGATGCAACCAGTTTAGAACCAAGTAAATCGCCTGAGGTTTCTGCCGCGCTGATTGCGATTTTCATTGGTACTTACTTTATTATTTACGCGGTAAAATAATTTGTGGATCCTCATCAAACGCTCTGTAAATAACCATCACGTTCCCAATTACTTGCACTAAATGAGATTGTGAAAACTCAATAATTTTATCAATCATTTTTTGTTTTTCATCTTTATCTTCAGTTCGAATTTTAATTTTTAGCAACTCATGTTTGTTCATGCTTGATTCTAATTCTGCTAATACCGATTCACTCAAGCCGTGTTGACCCACCATCACCACTGGTTTAAGGGCATGGCCTTTTGATCTAAGAAATTTCTTTTGGTTGTTAGTAAGTTTAATCATTAATAATGTATTCTTTGTTAAATAAATCTTGAATAGTCTCACGCTCGCGCACCAACGTGTGCGTGTCGTTTGACACCATCACCTCAGCCACTCTAGGGCGAGAATTGTAATTAGAACTCATGGTAAACCCATAAGCACCGGCTGACATGAAAGCCAAAAAATCACCTTCAGACAGTGAAAGTTTTCTGTTTTTGGCCAAAAAATCACCCGTCTCGCAAATAGGCCCCACCAAATCCCAGTTTGCGTCAATACCTTTGGTGTTTTCATTAACAGGTAGCACTTTATGATAGGCATTGTAAAACGCCGGGCGTAATAAATCGTTCATTGCTCCATCAATAATGGCAAATGAATGTTCAGAATTTTGCTTTAAAAATTCAACTTTAGTCACAAAAACACCAGCGTTACCCACAATGGCTCTACCTGGTTCTAGGATAATTTCCAGATCGCCCACCTTGTCCAGCACAGAGCTTACATAAGTTGCAATGTCGATGGTCTGCTCATCATCGTATTTAATGCCAATACCACCACCTAAATCCAGATGTGCAATCTCAATGCCTTTTGATTGAAGTTGAGAAACTAAAGCCAGCACCTTGTCGAGCGCATCTAAAAAAAGGCGACACATCAGTAATTTGAGAGCCAATATGACAATCTAAACCTTGAACGTTTAAATGCTCAGAATCATTCGCTTTTTGGTACAGGTTAACGGCATCGTCAATATCAACGCCAAATTTATTTTCTTTCAGTCCAGTGGAAATATAAGGGTGTGTTTTTGCATCCACATCGGGATTCACACGAATAGAAACAGGAGCTTGTACATTAAGTCTACTTGCTACTTGTTCAATGCGATCAAGCTCACTGCTTGATTCAACGTTAAAGCAACGAATACCAACTTCAAGTGCGCGTTCAATTTCATCAATGGTTTTAGCCACGCCTGAAAATACGCAACGATCCGCCTTACCGCCGGCTGCCAGCACTCGCTCTAATTCGCCTCGCGATACAACATCAAACCCAGAGCCTATTTTTGCTAATACGTTAAGCACTGCCAAATTAGAATTGGCTTTTACAGCAAAGCAAACTAAGTGCGGATGATCACCAAAGGCATCGTTAAACGTATACCAGTTTGTTTCAATTTCCGCTTTTGAATAGATGTACAACGGGGAATCATAAGTCGCCACCAGCTCTGTAATAGCTACAGATTCAGCATGTAACGTCTGATTTTGGTAAGAAAAATTACTCAATATTATTTTGAACTGTGCGGCATGATGTCAAACACAGGTTCAGCTGGTGCTGGAGACAAGGTTACTTTTTCAGCTTTAACCGGCTCTAACTCGCCCATCCTGCCGCAAGCTGACAAACCAATAATAACCAATGCTAATGTTGCTAATTTAACGATTTTTCCCATGTTTTTACTCACTTATTTAATATAAACAGATTGCATTTTACAGTAATTCTTTAAGTTTAAGCATAAACGCAGAACGCTCAATATTAAAAGCACCTAAGCTCTTTAAATGCGAGTTTTCAACTTGGCAATCAACCAGCTGATAGTCGGTCTTTTGCAATAAATAAACGAATGCCACTTTTGATGCATTACTCTTGCAAGAAAACATCGATTCGCCAAAAAATACCTTGCCAATTGCCACACCATATAGCCCGCCAATCAGCTGGTCTTGCTCATAGACTTCGATTGAATGTGCATGGCCTTGATGATGTAGCTTTGTATAAGCAACCACCATATCGTCATCAATCCAGGTGCTGCTCTGATCTTTGCGTTTGATTGTCTTACATTGACGGATCACTTGCTCAAAATTAGTATCAGTGCGTACTTCAAACCGTTCACTGTTCAATAATTTGGCCAAGCTCTTTGAGATGTGTAGCTTGTCTTTAGTGATAACCATTCTAGGATTTGGGCTGTACCAAAGCACCGGCTCCCCTTCGCTATACCAAGGGAAAATACCTTGTTGATAAGCATTTAATAAACGCTCAGTGGATAGCTCACCGCCAATTGCAATTAAACCGTTGGGTTCTTCGAGAGCCAAATTAACATCAGGGAAAGGAGTGTCTTTTGAGTTAAGAATAAACGCTTGAGGAATATCAATCACACGTTTTGTTTTCTAATAATTTCCTTAGCCATGTAAAGTGATGCAATGGTTCTGGCTTCAGTTAGGTCTTTGTTATAAACCAATTGTTCTAAATCACTCAACTTATACTCCACCACTTCTAATGGCTCAGGCTCATCGCCCTCGGCACTAGCCTCATAAAGATTTTGTGCCAAAACAATATGGGTAAAATTCGATTGATAGCCAGGTGCTAATGTCATAGTTTTAATGAGTTTAAGGTCTTTTGAGCCATAACCAATTTCTTCAATCAACTCACGATTAGCAGCGTCAATAGGTGACTCTCCTTTATCGATTTTCCCCTTGGTTAGTGCCAATTCATACCGGTCAGTACCGCCAGAGTATTCGTAAATCATCAGCACCGTATCATCATCCAGCATTGGAATCACCAATACCGCGCCTTCTCCAGGTGGCTTTAAGCGCTCATACTGGCGCTTTTCACCGTTGGAAAATTCAACATCCATCGATTGAATATTAAAAAATCGAGTCGTAGCTATGTTTTTTATATTGGACAGTATAGGTTTTTTACGCATGTTCAAGATTATAACATTAGGTACAATAATCTATTCAGTATAGATAAGGGGAGATTTATGAAAAAACTAACACTACTATTCGCATTGGCATTTTCAACATTAGCCAATGCTTGGGTAATCGACGGTTTAGGCGATTACAAATTTGAACCCATTGCAGATAATACATATGTCATGCACGGCCCATTGGATGAGCCCAACAAAAAAAACCATGGTTTTATGAACAACCCTGGCATGGTGATTGGTGCTAACGGGGTGATTGTCATTGACCCAGGTGGTACTTACCAAGTCGGTCAAAAAGTCATTGAAGAGATTAAAAAAATTACCGACAAACCGGTCATAGCTGCTTTTAACACGCACGTCCATGGTGATCATTGGCTCGGTAACCAGGCAATTATGGAGCAATACCCTGGTGCCAAAATTTACGCTCATCCGCAAATGATCGCTCAAGCTAAAGATGGCGCAGGTGATAGCTGGGTAGGCATTATGGACAGCTCAACAGAAGGATTATCACACGGAACAATTGCAGTTTATCCTACGGATGCAACTTCGCACCTACAAGAAATTACGGTTGCAGGCGAGACTTTCAAAATTCATAACGATATTACCGGTGTTGCTCATACCAACACTGACATCATGATTGAACATATAGGCAGTAAAACACTCTTCTTGGGTGACAACGACCTTATGCATCGCTTTGGTCGATTCGATAGCACCTCTGATATGCATGGCAATATCAAGGCCTTAGAATACGCCATTGACTTAGGTCTTAATCATTACGTCCCAGGTCATGGCCCATCAGGTAATGCTGAAAATGCAGTTAAACCCTTCTTAAATTACCTATTAATTGTGCAGGACGAAGTTAAAAAAGGCTATGAAGAAGATTTAGCCGATTATGAAATCAAACCAACGGCTATTAAACAACTGAGTGAATACGCTGATTGGCACGGTTTTGAAGGCCAGATTGGTAAGCACATTGGAAAAATGTTATTAGAAATTGAAGAGTTAGATATTTAAACATTACTCTTTCAGCTGAAACTTTGGCAATCCTAAATCCAGACGGATTGCCACTAACCTGACGATAAAAATACCCAGTCCGGCAGAAATTACCGATACGGTAACACTTACGCCATTATTCAATAGAGCAATAAACCCTAAAGAGCCTAACCAAGCTGCCGTAGCATAGAGAGGGCTTTTGAATACGATTGGGGTTTCATTGCACAATAAATCTCTAAAAATACCGCCCATAGTACCGGTAATTACGCCCATAAAACTGGCCACTAACCACGGTGCGCCTGCCACCAATGCCACTAAAGTGCCTGCAACACTAAATGCTGCCAATCCTGCCGCATCAGGAATTAAGAAAAATTTCGGTGAAATTGAGATTAACCTAGCACCCACAAAAATAATCACGGCACTTACTAGAGAAGCAATAAAAAATACTTGGTCTTTTATCCAGAATACATCAATATCCAACAACATATCTCTAAGAGACCCACCACCCAATCCAGTTGTAATGGCAATAATAATAACACCAAATAAATCAAACTGTCTAAAACCAGATTTAAGTACGCCAGAAGCCGATGAAACCACTACAGCTACTAATGAAATCCAATACAAACTACTGGATAATTCTTGTGTGATTTCTAAAGTCATGTTCCTAACAAGTCAACCTTACCAGTGTCCATATCATAATAAGCCGGAACAATTGTAAGTTTGCCTTCTTTCACCATTTCTGGAAAATGTGCACCCGTTTGCTTAAGCTCTTCCACCACCAAACCAACGTTTGCTAAAGCAACGTTCTCCGCCAAATCACCCGGCAAATCTTTCGCCTGATTAAAGGCTGGATTAAGTGCAAACGTTAAGTTGGGCAAATGCCCTTCCAGTTGGTCATGATTACACGTCGCCTGCACGGCGCCGCATTGCGAGTGCCCCATCACCATAACCAATGACACATCTAAATGCAACACTGCGAATTCAATACTCGCTACGATCATTTGATCAAGCACATTTCCCGCCACACGCACCACGTACAAATCACCCAAACCTTGATCAAACAGCACTTCAGGTGGTACGCGAGAATCCGAACAGCCTAGAATAATCGCAAATGGATGTTGCCCATGCTTGAGCTCAAAACGTCTCTCACTGGATTGATCAGGATGAATAAGATGCGAGGCAACATAACGTTTATTGCCTTCCATCAATTTTCTTAAATCTACATTATTTGCGACAATGTCTTTCATAAGAGCAGATTGTAACTCAAAACTAGCAACTTACTGCCAATAATGAAAATTTCCTAAATTTTAGATTTATGTAACAGGCCTTGCCTGTTACAAGAAGTTTTTATTAGTTTTAAGGCTCAAAACAAGGATTTTGATCGTATTTACAAGGTGTTTTTAGGTTCAAAATCAGTCATTTTCATTATTTCCTAAATTTTTATAAAGATCCAAACATTACTCAATTTATATATCACAACCAAATAATAGACTAAATGTTATAATTGACACTAGTCTTTGTTTAGTAATAGTATGAGCCCTACGGTATTTAGAGAAAATGGTTATCGGTTTTTCTTTTTCTCTAGAGAGGAAGAGAGAATGCATGTTCACATAACTTCTGGCGATGGAGAGGCAAAATTTTGGCTTGAACCAGAAATTAAAATGGCAAAAAATTATCACTATTCAAAAAAACAATTGAAAGAAATTGAATCATTAATAAAGGTGCACTACGATGAGCTTATTAGCATATGGAAACAACACTTTAGCAGTTGAAATAACCAACGTGTCTAATCATGGCGTGTGGCTACTAGCGCATGACAAAGAGTTGTTTATGTCGTATGAAGATTTTCCTTGGTTCAAAGATCAAACTATCAGCTCAATTACAAATGTTGAAGAGCAGCATAACGGTCATTTTTATTGGCCCGATATTGATATTGACTTAACTCAAAAGATGATAGAGTCTCCAGAAAATTTTCCTCTTAAAGCTAAAATTATTAATTAAATGTTTAGTCCCACAATCTTATGGTTGGGGTCTTCTCTAAATCTTTCACGGTTTTCATTATAACATTGTTGTATTAATTCCCAAGGGGTTTTAAACTTTAATGACTTGAGCGGCCTTTGATGATTGTAATACAACATAAACACCATGAGATGGTGTTTGAGCTGCTCAAAGTTCTCATAATGGAACTTTTTAGTGGTAGCCTGCTTGATGGTCTTATTGGTGATCTCAACTTGTCCATTGGTCCATGGATGCCTAAACTGTGTGGTTCTGTGATCGATGCCTAGTGCTTGACAAAGTTCATCAAAAGGATGAACTTTGTCATCTTTAGGCTTAAGGTGATCGGCCAGTAAGTTATAGCTAAACTGTGCACCATTGTCCGTAAGGATATGCGTAATTTTAAAGACACAATCCTGTTGTAGATTTTTTAAAAATAAAACTGCATTGTCTTGGGTTTGTCGTTCGTACAATTCAATGTAGATGTATTTGGTCATTCGATCAATGGCAACAAATAGATACTGCTTACCTTGGTCAGTTCGCAGTTCGGTGATATCAACATGCATATAACCAATAGGATAAGATTTAAATGGCTTTTTATGACTGGCACTACTGTTTGCTTGCTCTTTGGGTAATCGTGACAAGCCATGGTGTTGTAAACATCTGTGTAGATTAGATCGTGTTAGTTTCGGAATGCCAGGCTTGAGCACAATGAAGATGTCATCAAGTGGCAATTGCAGTTGCCTTCGCACTTCACAAATAGCTTGTTGCTCTAAGTTTGTTAATACACTCTTGCGTATTTTAGGACCTGATTTTTTATCACTAACGCTGTCGGCATTCTTCCAGCGAATAACCGTCTTAGGATTGAGGTTATAGTGTTTGGCTAGTAAAGCGATTGACGCTGTAGAGTTTTGTATTTCTTGTCGAATTCGTGGCGTAGTCTTGGCATTAGCGTGTAATATACTTCCCATAAGTTAGTCTCCTGTAGTTGGGGTAATGATACACCATAAGATTGAGGGACTAAACACCTAATATCTTCAAAAAAGATTTATTTTACCGGTGGATGCCTGCTTTATTGTAGTTAATTATCAATTCCGTTAGATTTAAGCAATGCCTCAATGGATGGCTTTTTACCTCGAAACTTAACGTACTGCTGCATAAACTCCAAACTACCACCAATCTCCAAAATATTGTGCATAAAAGAATCTGAAGATTTAGAGTCCATCCCTCCATTATCACGCACGTAGTAATAAGCGTCTGCCGCTAAAACCTCGGCCCATTTATAACTAAAATACCCTGCCGCATACCCGCCACTAAAAATATGGCCAAATGTATTTAAAAAACGACTTTGTTTAATGCTTGGCATTAATGCCGTCTGCTCTCTAACTAGTTTTAACACTTGATAAGTATCTTTATTGGACGAGTGAGTGTGAATATCCCACAAAGAAAACTCACATTGACGAAGCATTCCCATGGCTGATTGAAAATTCTTTGCGTTAATAAGTTTTTCGTACAACTCATTAGGCAACGCTTCACCGCTTTGCCAGTGTCCAGAAATTAGTTCTATGACCTCGTGTTCATAACAAAAAAACTCCATGTATTGGCTTGGCAACTCCACACCGTCCCAAGGAACGCCGGCAATACCAGCAGCCGATGGATATTGCACTCGAGTCAAAATATGATGTAAGGCATGACCAAATTCATGGAAAATCGTCACAATCTCATCAAACTCAAACAAAGCAGGTTTGCCACCCGCCGGAGAGTTAAGATTACACACCACAAATGCTACGGGCTTATTGCCTTCCATCAACGGCTGATAGTCCGCCATCCAAGCGCCACCGCGTTTATCTTTCCTGGCATACATATCTAAATAAATACGTCCCACCAAGCCTTCTTTATTACTAATATCCAATACCCTAACGTCAGCATGATACGAATACTCTTCAACTTCTTTAATGTTTATATTGTAGAGTTTTTCAATGGTTAAAAATAATCCACTCAAAACCTTTTGTTCTGGAAAATACGGCGTTAAATCCGATTTTTTAAACCCCAAATTTTTAGAACTTCTTATCACCAATCACAACTAAGCCATGGGGATCAGCGATTCCTGACTTCAGAAACGAACCAGAGCCTAGCCAAGCAGATCGCGACAGTGAGTTGTTGTCATTTGAGCCAGAATCAATTCGTTTAGATGATGGTGGCTTACACACGTTAGAGTCTAACGGTTTGAAACTTAAAGAAGGAGTGTACTACTAATGGGTTACAAGACAATTACAGAAGACAACATTGATATTTTAGTTGTTGGTGCAGGTTTAGGTGGTACAGGTGCTGCTTATGAAGCTAGATACTGGGGTCGTGATAAGAAGGTTGTAATTGCTGAGAAAGCAAATATCGATCGTTCTGGTGCGGTTGCTCAAGGTCTATACGCGATTAACTGTTACATGGGTACTCGTTGGGGTGAAAACAATCCTGAAGATCACGTACGTTA
>FUWD013232752.1_pt1 | contig 20300 bp, 28 predicted proteins | sample 1063281 | NCBI WGS metagenome assembly FUWD01 (sample SAMEA79048168, study PRJEB19326) | metagenome | biome: marine | reverse complement strand
ATTTATATCTGTAGTCGCTTCAACAGCGTCATTGGCTGCTGAAAAAAATCTATTACTAAAAAGAATTTATTGATTCCAATATTAAGAAATTAGAACAGCAGTTTAATGCAATTGATTCTAATAAGGATGGAAAGATGACTCCTGCAGAAGAAAGGGCATATGTTCAAAGGGTCCAAAAAGCACGATTACTGAGAAGGAACCTGGCAATACTAGCCGATACCGATAAAAACGGAAAGATCTCAAAGGAAGAAGAAAAAAAACTATTAACTAAAATGGATGTAAATAAAGACGGATCCGTTACTCCTAAAGAACAAGAAAATTATTACAGCAAAAATAAACCAAAAAAATAATCAAATAAAATATTTCTCACAATGTCAGGACAACGAAAATGGTTAAAGCTTTGGGCAAGAACAGTTGGGATGCCAATAGGTGAGACAGACCAAGATAAGCCTAGATTTATGCCCATTAAGCAAAAGGATGTATTGAAGGCACTTGACATGAGGACGTTTTGGATTGTGTTGCATGTGGTAACTTGCCTATTTATAATAATCGGCAATGGTAGAGTTCTGAAAATATGGTAAAAGATAAAATAATTAAATATTGCTTTTAATGATAATTATAATACCGCTGATAAGAAGCATATAATTAAATAACTGTTTAAAAGTTTGCTCACTCAATACTTTTCTTAAATACTTTCCACTAATAACGCCGATTAAAATTGGTATACAAGCCACAGAAGAAAATAATAAAACTTTTTCATTAATCATTGAAAAGCTATAAAAAAGAGCAAATTGGGTTAAAGAATATAGAAAGAAGCTCAAGCCCATCAATTGAATTAATTTCTCTTTATTAAATTTAAGAGATTGAATTAAAAAAATAAATGGCATCGTATATATACTTGTGACACCCGTTGTAATTCCAGTCAGGGCTCCTATCCAAAATTGTGTCTGAAAGGAAGTGTGTTTTTTGATAGTAATGATTTTATTAAATAAAACTAAGCAAGAATTTAACACAAGTAAACTAGCTAAAATCAGTAATATCGTATTAGAATTAATAGCCCTTAGAACCAAAAAGCCGGGGATGACAAAGACAACTGAAGTTACTAAAAAAAATTTTGTTTGTTGAAAAATAGATTTTAATTCCTTGCCATCTAGCATTTGGACTAAGTTGGTCAAAATAACAGGTATTAAAATAAAAGAAATCGAGTCTTTTATGTCAAAAAAAAAGGACAATAACGTCAGAGTAACGGTTGGCAATCCAACTCCTATGGTACCTTTAACTAGACCCCCTAAGAAAAAAATACCTAGGTATACAAAAAAGAGATAATCAAATGTGATTAGTTCCATAAATAACAATTACTAAATAAATAAAACTACTTTAGTTCAGTAATTAATACCTTAATTTTTTTAAATTGAAATTTTTGTTTTTTACTTCTTAAAACTACAATCATAAATAGAGGAATAAGAGTGGCTGATACAAAAGACCAAAATAACAAAGATGAAGAAATCCAGGTTGGGAAAGAATGTGAATTAAACAACCCCCCAACTAATATGCTATTTTGAAAGCTCAAATCTGGGAATAGCAACAACCCAGTTATCAATCCAGCACAAACACAAACCATTGAATTTGGGCCGCTAATATCATTTTTAAACATTCCATAAAAAACAGGGATTGCTGCTGCGCAACACAATAAGTCTGCCAGCAAAAACATATATAGAACGCTCATCCCTTGGGAGGCTATCAAAAAGACCAAACAGGAAATTAATATCAAAAATATTTTAGAGGTACTAAGGTAAAAATCAGTAGATTTAGATTTTATAATTTTTTTACTCTCAATAATAATAAGACTAGAAATTGCATTAATTAATGTGTCCATACTGCTAATCACTAAAGTTAACGCCAAAATTAAAATAGAAATTGATAGCCATACAGCTCCATTCTTAAGCAACAAAGAAAAGATCACTATACTAGGATCTTTCGCTTGACCTAAAGATACTGCAATAATTCCACAAAAACCTAAAATTAGAATAATTGGTAAAACAATAAAAAACGAATTGATAAAACCCTTCTGCAAATCTTGATTGGACTTTGCGGCATATACTCGCTGCCAAATTCCCTGATCAAATAAGTTTGTAGCAAATACTGCAATGAAGAAAGTGATTCCTGCTGTATACCCAGAAAAATATTTGGGATCAATTAAATTTCCTGCCTTTAAACTAATTAATTGAGATGAAATATTAACTTCCCCAGAAAGAAAGAAATAGTAAAAAATTAAAATTAGAAAAATAGAGATAATAATAAATTGAAATTTATCAGTAATAATTGATATTTTTAATCCACCTCTCAATGTATAAATTAAGGTTGAAATTAAAATGAGCAAAGAAGTCTTCCACAAATCCAATCCTGAAATTAAATGAACAATTTTGGCAATTGCCGTAACCTCAGCACACAAATAAATAAATACATAAAAAAGAGATAGGGCCAATACTATCTTGAGCATTTTTGATCCATAACGCGCATATACAAATTGTGTTAAGCTGTTGCCTTCTGGCATAATTTTCCTTAATCTTTTACCAAGTACGGTCATCGCCAAAAAGGGAGTTGCCTGACCAAATGCATAGCCGGCTATAGCACCAATACCTCCCCACGTTGCAGCTTCTGCCGGACCTATTAAAATCCAAACTCCAAAGCATGAGGCAACAATAGAGGCAGTTAAAGATGCTGATCGAATAGATCGACTAGCATTTAAGTAAGAAGAAACTGAATTTTCTTTTTTAGAAAAAAACAATCCTCCAACAACAAATGTTCCACATAAAAAAATTAAAATGAATGTATAAATATTTAAAACCATGGTTCTCCCTTCGTTGTAATTAAACATCAGGTTCCGAGGGTATAATCTCAGCGTTTCCGCACCCCTGAACTAAATTCTTTAAACACGATTAAAGAAAAAATATCAAGATCTATTTGTAAATTACAATTGATTATTTTTTTTTAAGATTTACTCTGCTCACATGATCATTGAATGCAAATGTCAAAAGTACAAATTTCAAATTCCTGGCAATAATATTATTCAGGATGGAAAGCTTCTTAAATGCGGTTTTTGTGATGAAGAATGGTTTCATAACAAACTTACTACTGACACTGACATTCCCCTACCTAATAAAAATCAAGAAAAAAAGGTACAGGCGATCGCGAAGCCAAACAAAAACTCGATTGTTTTGATTGTCATATTTCTTTTAATAGCTCTGTTTGTGGGAATACTTTTTAATCGAGATCTGGTTCTAAGCAAATATCCAAACTTTGTTGGATTTTTTGAATCTGCAGACATCTTACGAGAAATTATTATACAAAATGCAAATTGGGTAAAAGAAATAATTCAAAATTTATTTAAAAAATAGACATGTTCCTGCCTGTTACTTGTAAAAATAAAATTGCAAAAATCTACAAAAAACCAAGTATGCAATCAGAGCTTATTTCTCAAGTGCTTTTTGGAGAAAAATTTATTATTAAAAAAAAAATAAAAAAATTTTATAAAGGCTACTCCTCTTACGATCGTTATCCTGGATATGTGCTTATTGATGATTTTCTAAAGGACAAAGAAAAAAAAAATTATAGAGTTAAAATAAAAAAAGCTTTTCTTTATAACTCATCTAATAATAAGATTTTAAAAAAATCATTACTATTTAATTCTAAAATTTCTATATCGGAATCTAAAAAGACTTTTGTAGAAATGAGTAATTATTTAATAAAAAAAAAATCTATCTCAAAAATAACAAAAAAATCTAATAACTATTTAAAAAATATTTATTTTTTTTTAGGTACTAGATACTTATGGGGAGGTAATAGTGTTGAAGGGATTGATTGTTCGGGTCTAGTACAAGAATTAATGAAAAGTGTTAATAAAAAATGTCCTAGAGATAGCAAAGATCAATCAATTTTTTTTAAAAAAAAATTCCTCTTTCTAAAATAAAAAAAGGAGATTTAATATTTTGGAAAGGGCATGTTGCGATTGCATTGAATAAAAAATTATTAGTTCACGCTTATGGTCCTAAAAAAAAAGTTTTAATAATGCCCATACTTAAAACTATTGATCTTTTACAAAAGAAAATTTAAGAATTTTATCAATCAAGAGACCTTAATGGATCATCTAGTTAACAAGAAAATTACAATCTCAGGAACTGTTCAGGGTGTAGGTTATCGATACTGGTTAAAAGAACTATGCGATACCAACAATGTAAATGGTTGGGTATTAAATAAAAAAAATGGAGAAGTGGAAGCTGTATTGATTAATACCGATGCGGCACTATTTAAAACCATCTTGTCTAATTGTTTTTTAGGGCCAAAAAAATCTATTGTTGAAAATATACTTGTGGAGGACTTTGCTTTAAAAAAAATTGAAACAAGCACCTTTGAAATTAAAAAATAAAAATACACTTAAAACGAGAACATTTTTTTGATTGATTCGGTCATGTTTTATGCCTAGTTTGTTCTAAACCCAAATCTAAATATAGTGGGTTCAAAAAATTTAAACCATAAATGATGAATCAACAAATAATCTCCGTTCTTGGGCCAACTAATACAGGCAAAACCCATTTTGCGGTTGAGCGAATGCTCCAATTTGAAACGGGAGTTATAGGGTTTCCACTTAGGCTATTAGCAAGAGAAGTTTACGATAAGTGCGTTCAAAAATTGGGAGCAAATAATGTTGCTTTAATTACAGGAGAAGAAAAAATTATTCCCCCTACTGCAAACTATTATTTATGCACTGTGGAGTCTATGCCCTTAGATCTGAACTTTGAATTTGTAGGAATTGATGAAATACAAATGTGCGCTGATCCAGAAAGAGGACACATTTTTACTGACAGACTGTTAAATTACAGAGGTGATAAGCTAACCATGTTTTTAGGTGCTGATACCATGAAAAATATTATCTCTGACTTGGTACCTTCAAGTGAATTTGTCTATCGTGATAGATTATCTAAACTTATTTATACTGGACATAAAAAAATATCTAGAATCCAACCGCGCAGTGCTATCGTTGCATTCTCTGTGGATGAAGTTTACGCTCTCGCAGAGTTTGTGAGAAGGCAGAGAGGTGGTGCAGCAATTGTGATGGGATCTTTAAGCCCCAAAACAAGAAATTCTCAAGTTGAACTATATCAATCGGGAGATGTTGATTTTTTAGTAGCAACGGATGCGATTGGTATGGGTATTAATATGGATATTGATCATGTTAGTTTTAATAGCATAAGAAAATATGACGGGAAAAAAATTAGAGGACTTAGAAACACGGAGATCGGTCAAATAAGCGGTAGGGCTGGAAGATATAAAAATAACGGAAGTTTTGGAATTACTGGAAATTGCGAAGCATTAACTAGTGAGCAGGTTGAGAAATTAGAAAATCATAAATTTGACAGTGTGATAAATATTTATTGGAGAAATTCTGATTTAGATTTTTCAAATATTTCTCGATTTACAGCAAGCATAAACCAACTTCCTTCTATTGCATCCCTAACTAGAAATAGAGAGTTAATAGATGAAAATATATTTAAATTTTTAGTTTCAGATTCCTCCTCTTTAAAATTTTCAAATAATGCAAACCATATTTCTATATTATGGGAATGTTGCCAGGTACCCGATTTTACTAAAAGCTCTTACAATGAACACACTGAAATAATCACAAATGTTTTTCAGTTTTTAATATCTGACAAGGGTAAAATTACTAATGACTGGATGAAAAAACAGGTAGAAAGTTTAGACAATATGATTGGAAATATTGATGCAATAGCAAATAGAATATCTCATGTAAGGACATGGTCGTACGTAGCTAATAAAAGAAATTGGGTAGAAAATCATGACTACTGGATTGCAAAAACTAAGCACATTGAAGATCAGCTGTCTGACAAGCTGCATGAAGAACTTTCTAAAAGTTTTGTAGATAAAAGAGTTAGCATTCTTTCAAAAGGCATTAAACAAGATGTGGAACTAAAAACTAAAATTTCTGAAGAAGATGAAATTATTATTAACGGACAGTTAGTTGGAAAAATTAGCGGACTTAAAATCAATTTAGATTATTCTAAGACAGCGCTAGATACAGACATTAAGTCAATTAGAAAAGCTGCAAGAAATGGGGCTGCATCTGAACTGGCTAAAAGAGCTTTAGAAATAGCTCATTCATTAGAGCATTTTAAATTAGAAAAAGACAATCATGTTTATTGGAAAGGTAAAATTATTGGAAAAATTACTCCAGGTAGAAATTATCTAAATCCTGAAATTAAAATTATTTCCGATGAAAGTCTGCAGTCCAAGGATGAGCATATAATTGTATCGTCCATGTCACAGTGGTTAAAACAAGAAAAAGAAAGACTATTGCAAGATTTGATAAAAATTGAAGATCCTAAAATTGAAAACAGATTCGTTAGAGCGTTATGTTTTCAATTGTTTGAAAACAATGGGGTTCTCAAAAGAGAAAATGTTGATGATATTTTAAAACAGATTGATAAAAAAGAACGATACATATTTAGGCAGCTTGGAATTAAAATCGGCCGATATCATATCTATCAGCCTAGAATGATAAAGCCTGCAGCTATTACTTTTAAAGCCATTCTGTGGAACTGTTTTTACAATCTTTCAAAGAACGAAAGTCCTACTTTTGGTTTAAATTTTATTAAGAATTTTTCTAACCAAAATAAGGATTATCTTTTAATTTGTGGTTTTGAAACTTTTGATAATGTAATAATAAGAATAGATATTTTAGAAAGATTATTTTTAAAAATTATTGAACTAAGTAAACAGTATAAGTTTGAACTCAACAGTGAAATACTTAATCTACTTGGCTGTACTAAAGATGATTTTAAAGAACTAATGAAAAAAATGAACTATAAGTGTATCGTGAAAGAAGAAAAAATGTTTTTTAAATACTATTTGAGTAAAAACGTTTCCAACAAAAGTAAGCTAAAAAATACAAGCAGTCCTTTCGATGAGCTTAAAAAAATAAAAATTATTTGACAATGAGCTGGTTTTCAAAAAATAAACAAGATGCCAATTTTGAATCCTTGGAAACATCTGTAGCTACTTTATTAATACATGCAGCTAGGTTAGATGAAAACTATAGCCAAGATGAAAAATTAACTATAAATAAATGTTTAGTAGAACTGGGTTTTGGAGAGAACGACAAAGTTGAAAAATTAATAGACCGTTGTGAGGCCCTAGAAAAAGAAAGTAATCAAATTTTACACCTTACCCAAGAAATTAAAAAACTGAAGTATACCGATAGACTAAAAATAATTGAAGTGCTTGTTCAAGTTGTGTATGCAGATGGAAAAATGGATGAATTTGAGGATAATTTAATAAGAAGAGTTTGTGGCCTAGTTTATGTAGAGAATGCTGATGTAGGTCCTATCAAAGAAAATATTAAAAAAAAATTAACGTTATGACCTACGTAGTGAATGATAAGTGCATTAAATGCAAACTTACTGATTGTGTAGAAGTCTGTCCTGTTGATTGCTTTTACGAAGGAGACAATATGTTAGTAATTAATCCTGATGAATGTATTGATTGTGGTGTCTGCGAACCAGAATGTCCCATCGGTGCCATTGAACCTGACACGAATGATGGTGCTGAAAAACTTGTTTTGCTTAACAAAAAACTATCAGAAACTTGGCCTGTTATTACCAAAAAGAAAGATCCTTTGCCTGATTGGGAAAAGTTCAAGGATATGGAAAATAAACTAGACAAATATTACAGTGAAAAAGCTGGGCCTGGAGATAAAAAATAATTAAATATATTGAAAAGACAATAAATATAAGGTACTTCCTTCGCCTTACAAAAAACTCATGCTAAATAAATTAAAAAAAACTCTTTCCAAGGTAACTGGCAAAAAAAAGTCAAAACCAAAAGCAATAAAAGCTGTTAAGGTTAAGAAAGTTAAAGCTACTAAGGTTAAGAAAGTTAAAGCTACTAAGGTTAAGAAAGTTAAAGCTGACAAAGTTGATCCTGTTAAAAAAGAAATTATAAATAAACCAGTTATTAAAACAGGTAGAGTATACACATCTCATTCTAGTCAAGATCCCTTAATAGAAATAAAAAAAATTAAAAAACAGGATAATGAAAAAAGAACTTATAAAATTAAAGATTACGTAATTTATCCAAAGCATGGAATTGGTCAAATCACAGCTGTTGAAAAAGACACCATAGCAGGAATTGATATTAACTTTTATAAAATTGAAATTACAAAAGATAAGTTGGTCTTAACTATTCCAACTAATCAGCAGGGTCATCTTAGATCTCTATCAAGTACAGGACAAGTTGCTAAAGCTATCTCTATCTTAAAAGGTAAAGCAAAAGTAAAAAGAACTATGTGGAGTAGGCGAGCACAAGAGTATGAGCAAAAAATTAATTCCGGAGAAATTTACCAAATTGCTGAAGTGGTAAGAGATTTAAATAAAAACACTGATATGCCAGTTGATCAATCTTACAGTGAAAGACAACTTTTTGAAAAAGCCTTTGAAAGGCTTTTGGGGGAAGTTACTGTAGTATTGGAAGCAACTGAAGAAGAGGCTAAAGAGAAACTAAATAAAGCCCTTGGTAAAAAACCCGAACAAGCTCTTGTCACATAAAAAAAACGCCCCCTAAGTAGAGAGCGTTTTTTTTGAAAACTAGATTAAAAACTATCTTTTTCTTTTCTTAGCAGTTTTCTTTTTAGCTGGTTTTCTCTTCTTAGCAGCTGGTTTTTTCTTAGCAGCTGGTTTTTTCTTAGCTACTTTTCTTTTTGCTGTTTTTTTAGCAACTTTTTTCTTTGCTGCTTTTTTTCTTTTTTTAGCCATCTTTAGCTCTCCTTTTTAGTTTGGAGTTTCACTTAAAATTTTTTTTAAGTGATTCGTTATTAGAATCATATAAAAATAAATAACCTTCATTGTCAAACCTTAAATATTTTGAAAAATTCAAAAATAAAAAAATAAAAAATTCAATTTAGGGTTTAAAAAAAATAAAAAAATAAAAAATAAAATTGCGTTGCTATTAACGTTGATTTTAAAGGACTAAATGAAGATTCTTAAATCTATTTTTTTTTATAAAAACTATTTAAAAGGTTTTCGAAATTTTTTTTAATGATGTAGCGTTTCATTTTTAATGTGGGTGTAAGCATATTATTCTCTGCTGAAAAAGATTCTTCCAATATAGAAAAGTTTTTTATTTTTTCAATTGCTGCAAGATTTTCATTAGTTTTGTCGACAACTTCTTGAATTTTTTCTTTGGTGGGGTTTAATTCTTTATTTGCGACAATTAAAGATATTAAATAATTTTTATTGTCTCCATAAACAAATGCTTGATCAATTTCTGGATGATTGCATAACAAGTTTTCAATTTTAGCGGGAGAAATATTATCTCCGCCCAAAGTTACAATGATATCTTTTTTTCTATCAGTAATTTTTAAATAACCATCTGAATCAATTTCTCCAATATCTCCTGTGTATAGCCACTCATCAATAATGGCTTTTTTAGTTGCCTCCTCATTGTTCCAATATCCAAGCATAACGTTTTCACCTTTGACTAAAATTTCTCCATCTTCTGCAATTTTTACTTTACAATTTTTTAGCACCTTCCCTACCGTTTCTACTTTAATAGAATTAATAGGATTGCAACTGACCACTGGTGAGGTTTCCGTTAAACCATATCCTTGCATGGTCTTTAATCCAAGTGCATTTAGAAATAGTCCAATCTTTGGGTCTAAAGGTCCTCCTCCAGAAACAAATGTTCGAATATTTCCGCCTAGGCTTTGTTGGATTTTTTTTCTAACCAAAATAGTTAAGACAAAATTTAATATTTTTTCCATAAAAGAAATTTTTTGCTTTAAAATTATCTTGGTTCCAATTTCAATAGTTTTGTTAAAAATGATTTTTTTTAGATAACTTTCTTTATTTAATTTTATAAGAATTTTATTGTAAAAATTATTGTAAAATCTTGGTACGGCTGTCATAATAGTTGGAGCCGCTTCTTTTAAATTAATTAGCAATTTTTCTAAACTTTCTGCATAAAATACTTTCGCATTAAGAGCTATTTGTACAAATTGAATAGTATGCTCATAGGAATGGGACAGCGGTAGCCATGTTAAAAAAACGTGATTTTTTATTTTAATATCGCTCAGTAATTCTACCGCACCTTCGCAATTGCTCAAAATTCCTCCATGGCTTAAAACTACTCCTTTGGGATTTCCCTCGGTTCCAGATGTATAAATAATGCAAGCAGGATCTTTTCTAGAAAGAATATTTTTGTCAAAAGAAAAACAATTTTCTTCAGAAGATGTTTGTACTGCTGATGAGTATGAAATCAACTTTTCTCCAGAAAGATCTATTTCAAAAGGATCTAAATGAATAATAAAATTAAATGCATAATTTAAATTATTTTTTGCTTCTATAATTTTTTTTAGCAAAGCTTTACTAGAAACAATCAAACCAACAGGCTTGCAGTCGTTGATAATATGTTCGAAGTCTTTAACGGAATAGGTAGTGTAGTTGGGGACTGTCACCAGACCGTGACACATAATTGCAATATCTGAAATTAACCACTCAGGTCTATTTTCAGATACGAGCATGACCCTGTCTCCTTTTTTTATGTTTTGCTGAGAAAGAAAGTTTGCGAATGCAAAAACTTCTTTTTTTGTTTTTGCCCAGCTATAAATAAAATCGTTACCTGTTTCTTTGTTTTTTCTAACTAGTTGTATTTTGTGACTATTCTCTTCACTTTTTTCTAAAAAAAGCTCCGGTAAGCTTTTATAACTAGATATATTCATATTTTTAATGGTGCGGATGAACGGACTTGAACCGTTACACACTTGCGCGCATCAGATTTTGAGTACGATAAGTGCTTCACAAACCCCTTAAACTCTTACTTAATCACACACTAAAACCTTGTGTAAGAGTTGTGTAAGAGTATTCCTTTCGTAAACAAGTCTATATCTGTTGTATTAAAATCACAATTGTAAAAAGATAAAAAGATTCAAAACCACACGCATTAGATGTCTAAATATTAAGTAGAAGTGTGAATGATACTTACATAACAAGTGTCGCTAATTAAATGCTCTTTTTAATAGTATGTTGAGTCCTTTAAAGAGATACATTTATCGTTAGTTTATTTTTAGTCCACGACAATTTTATAAACACACTCCTTATCGCTGTAAGAAAAAGTGTCATTAGACACCATAGAATACTTACGCCAGAATTATAGAAAGAAGAATGTATGAATAACGATAGAAGAAGAATAAGAGATGTTTTTAGTAGAATTGATGACAGAAAAGACACCAAGAACATACACTTAAAAGATTACCTAATAACAATATGTCCTCAAATTACAGAAACCAAGTTTGATGATGAAACAATATTAAAGAGAAGATTCTCCAGATTGAACGCCATTGTAAACAGACGATTTCTGAAACGACATTATAGTAAGAGAGATGACCGAATAGTATTTTACAATTTTGTTGAAAACTCGCTGAATAAGAACCTAATTCACACACATTCCATATTCAGAATACCTAGATTTCTCCTACCTAAATTGAATGTATTTTTTGAGTTCCTAATTTCTGTAGTTAAAGACAAGTTCAATTTCAGTATCACAATTAACCACAGACCAGAGATTGCGACTAGATATATGACCAAAAAGTTTAGTGAGAATAACGACCGCTATTTCGTCAATTAGTTACTAATGAGCACATACTACATAAATAGTAATGACGATAACGAGAGTTCAGATATGAACGATTAACAAGATGACAAACAAGAGAGATAGAAATGAATTCCAAGATAAGAGAACTACAAAGAAAAATAGACAACGCAATATCACAAAAGAAAAGAATGATGACCTTATCTTTATTAGAAGAGTTGCGTTCTGAACAAGATAGAGAAGAAAAACTTATCTTAACAAAATTAAAACAGGAGAAAAAAATATGACCTTAATCCAAAGAAACGCTGAACAATTAAGAAAGATTGCTCAACAAAATACAAAAGAATTACAAGATAGACATTCTTCAGCAACTAACTTTACTAATATTACCGATACAATGAAAATTGATATTGCTAGTATGAAAAAATCAGTTGCTGAACAAAAGATTAATAACTATTTAAGTTTAGATGTTGCTGAAGAAGAGATGACGTCAACATTAAATCACTACCAAATGATTAAAAGTAAAGAGAGAGTTTTAGAGTTTATACATAAAGTAACTCAAAGAGTTCCAGATGCTTTTACCGTAAGAACAACTGCTGAGTTTATTAGTGATTATACCAACGAATATAATGTTGTTAAAGACATTAAAGAAAACAAGAGATAAACAAATATGAAAACACTCCCTAAAGACCAACACAAATATAAACTAACAACTTCAGTAGACAGAATACCATTAGAGATACTTAAGAAGAAACTCCTTGAAACAAACACCCCTTTGTCTTCGTTCATTAATAAGATTATTATTTACACATCTAACTCCAATATGAAACCACATCAATTGATGATTAATAAATAATAAAAAAAAGAAAGAGTAAATTACATAATCAATAAACATACGATTGATAGATTTAAAGTGGTCGCTGATAAAGATATGAGAAAAATGTCAAATATAGTTGAAAACTTAATTAGACGATATGTGGAGAGTAGGGTTTAGTTAATTTTTTTACAATCAATAACAAAAGTAGATGCTAAGAAAAAACCTCTCCAATCTAATGGATTTTCTATTTTCCAAGAAATTTTATTATAATAATGCTTATCATAGTTTTCAAATACAGGTGGCAAGGCGTGAAAATGATAAAAATATATCCCTTCAACCGACAAACCTAATTTTGCCATTTCATCAGTTATGGTTAATGGATTGTGAGGAGTGTGATTATACACACCTTCTTCATCAATATTTTTAAACTTAAATTTTTTTCTATCAGAAAAGTTTTTTGTTAAGTTTTTATATTTATTTTTCCATTCTTTTTTTAACTTTTCTACTTCATATATTTCATCCAAAAAAGTTTTTGTGTAGTTATTTAAAGTGATAATATCAAATAACCTATTTCTTAATGAAAAAATTAATCTACCATTTTTCTTTAATTTTTTTTTCTGATTTAGCAGTGTTTTGTTAACATTTTTAGCATAATAAAAAGCACCCATACCCAGTATACAATCTACCGAATTATTTTTTATTTTTTTAGGATTTTCAAAATCATCGTAGAATACTAAATCGGGAGACAATCTATTCTTTTTAAGATTTTCTTTTGCTTCTAAAACCATATTCTTTGCTTTATCATACCCAATAATATTAAAACCTCTCTTTTTAATATCAATAAGTGGCATTCCAGCACCACAACCAGCATCTATAATTTTTTTTGGTTTATGTTTTTTTAAAAGTTTTACAAAAATTTGTTCTCTTTTGACATTAGCAGGGTATCTAATATTTAACCTTAATTTTTTATACATATCAGTATATTCTTTAACTGAATAATCTTTATTAAAAAATTGGAAAGCGTTAGTTTTTTTCATTAATTAATTAATTAAGTTATTTTTGAGAATAATGCTATAAATTTTTTTAACAGATTTTAAATCTAATTTTATTAAACTTGAAATCTTTTCTAAAGAATTTGTTCCATCAGCATATTGAAGAAAGTCCATATAACTTCTGGTTAACTTGTTTTCATTTTTTGTAGATAAAGTTGAATAAAGACCTCTTTTACCCATTTGTGGTTCACACATTATTTTACATTTTGGATAAATTCTTTCTAATAATATTTCAATTGATTTTCTAGCAACATTAAATCCTCCTAGGCAACCTTTTATAGTTACAAGATTAAAATTATCTAATGAAGTGTGGTATTCGGGATATTCACCATATTTTGTTCTAAAAATTGATGAAATTTTTAAATCTATTCCAGGTGAATTATATTGCCTTTCATCTGAACCTCTTTTTAAAAAAGAATAAACTTTATAATTTTTTATTTTTAATAATTTATATGCCTCAATAACTGCTTCATCAGATGGTGAATTTTGATATTTTGAAAACATACAGGAATGTTGTCTTTCGTCACCAATACAAGAAAGATTATATCCTCCAATAACATTCTCTTTTAAATATTTAATATTTTTACTTAAATAAGATATTGAACCAATTGTTTCTGGAATAAAAATAAATCTTAAAGTTTTATTAATTTTTATTCTTAAAATAATTTATTAATCCCATAGACACTATAGGTCCAGATAACTCATTGTTTGCCATTGAAGGGTGGCAAATATATGTAGAAATTAAAATTTCTTTTTTAGATTTACCTTTTAAAATTAATTCACCATAATTTAAATTACCCTTTTTGTTTAAATTTGAATTAATAACAACCTTAAATTTATCATTTAAAGAATATCGCTTATCTAAAATTTTATACTCATTATAAGAAATACAAAAACCCCATCTTCTTTTATAATAAGAAGTTATATATGGTATCGCTTTAGGTTGATTTTTTAAAAAATATAAATTTTTAAATAATTCTTTTTTTGTAATATTTTTTTTAATAGGAATTGAGTATCCAACTAAATGTAAGTTATTTTTTTTAAAATCAATAATTCTATTATTATATTTATCAATTACATAAGCATCTGTTACATTCCATTCTTCTGGAATATTCCAATCAAAAACTTTTGTCCCTGATTTAAATTTTTTAATTTTAAGTTTAGGAAGTTCTTTTTGTATAATATTTAATGTTTTTTTTACCCCATCACCTGTCAAACTTCTTGTTATAGGAAAGAGTTTTGTTTTAGCAATATTGTAATATTTTTTTAAACTCATTTTTTTTTTTCATTAAATTTTCTTCTACTTTTGTAATAAACTCAAATAAAAGACGATCAACTAATCTGTTAAAACTATTTTTTTTTATATAATTAATCATCTTGTGAAATATATTTTTTTTAATTTTATTCTTTTTTTGAATTATTAAAGCTTCAATAGAATAACGACTACTATCAAGGCTATTCTGGTACAAATCATTGATTAAATATGGTTGTTTTACATCATCAACTATTATGCCTACCTTAAGTTTTCTAAAACTATTCATAAAAAATAATAATTAACTTATAAACTTTTTATTAGCAATCTTTATTTGTTTTTCGCATCTGTTGGCTAATTGATTAAATAAGACTTTGTCATCATCTTTATTGTTTTTAACAATTTTATTATTAGCTACAGCAGCTGCTTTCCAATTTGCATTGAATTGTTTTTTTAATTTTAAATATTTTAGGTTTTTTTTTAAAGTTTCTATTTTAAAAGTTTTACTTTTAAACATATATTTTGCTCCATAATTAAACTTTTTATTGTTTTGTGTTAATTTTCTAACTTGCTCAATCGCATATTTTTTATCTATCAAATTAGGAACTGCTATAACTGTATAATCACTTTGATTAATCTGATTGTATTGAGTTTGTGAATTTATTTTTATTAATTGATTAAAAGGGTTTGTGCTCGCAAACAAATACACTCCTCTTGTTGTGCTTTTATATTTTTCATTCCACCACTGTTTAAATGTCTTATTTCTAATGTCGCCAAAGTCCTCATATATATTTTTCATTCCTCTGCCTTTGTTTTTACAAGCAGCAATATATTTTTCATTCAACTTTAAAAACTCAAACCAATAATAATAGATACTATTTTCATAGTGTACTCCTCTTTTTGTTTCTTTTTTTTTAAACAGTGGATGCTTGTGTGGAAATACAATTTTGTTTGGGACTGACATAAAGTTATTTTATGTCAGTAGACTAGCAACATCAAGTTTCTTCATCTCAGTGAATTTTTTTAATTTAGCAATACTGATAAAATATAGAAATGAGTAGCAATAAAGCCACTCTTAAAAAAAAGAAAAAAGAGGAGATAATATGTCAAATAATAAAAAAAAATATTTTGATTTTGCTAATGATAAGCAACTATCAAAATACGCTTACGAAAATGCTAAAGCATTTTTAATAGCATCAGAAAAAAAAGAGTCCATTTATAAAAATTATGTAAGTGATTTTGATTACTTCATAGTTGGAAAAGTTTTGAGTATGAATGAAACTCGAAAAAATCATTTTGAAATGAATGTTGAAGATAAACAAAATGATTTAAACAAACTAGCGTATCAATGGTTATTGTTTAATGCTTGTTTTGAAAATTATTCTTATTACATTTTAGACTGTTTTAAGAATGTTTATGTCATAGACGATAAAAATGCTCTTTGTTGGGAAGGTTATTTTGATTGGATAAGAAGTAAGTCAAACAATAACGGCAAATTTACTTTTTTTGGAGACTCAAAAGACGCTTTAACTGTCTAAATATAATCTAAATACAGTGCCTTTAATAGGCACTGTAAAATTTATGAATAATAAAATATATAAAGAAACAATTAGTTGGATTATAAAATATCAATTTCAAATATTTGGTTCTCTTTCATTTAAAGAACACATAAGTCAATCAATTAGACAAAAGAGCTTTCAGCATTTTTGGAACAGAGTGGACAGTCATTATTTTGGCAATAATAGAAAAAATAGAATTGAAAGAATTTGTTTTAATCACGTAGGTTATTCAAACACAAACTTACATTTTCATTTTTTGGCAAAATGTCCAATATTTGAAGATGTACAAAAATTTAATGAAGTTTTGAATTTAATTTGGTTTGAAATGAAAGAAAGTGGCAAGTATTCAAAAATAGAATTAATCAATGACAATATAGCAGTTGCTAAATATGTTGGACACGAAACTTATAAATTAGGCACAGACACAATTAACACAGAAACCTCTCATCTTACTTAATAGGCAATATAAAAAATTCTAATCAGCGATGCTTTTGGAATTAGTTTTTGGAAATACAAATTGGTTATACGCAATAACCTTTATCCATAACTATTGTCTAAAGTATTCAAACTATACCTCTCATCAATTCAAATAATTCAAAAAGAAAAGCACTTCAAACTTAGAATTCTACTGTTTTTGAGTCAAAATCAAACAGTTAATGATTTAATAATATGATTGTTTTTAAAACGTTTGGCTTTTTCACGTTCACTTCTTAAACGCAGTTTTAACGCTTCAATGCTGCGTCGTACAGCGTTGATAGTGTGCTGATTGGATTGATTAAGCAGTAGAGTACTGCGTGGTTTGAATTCATTAAATCTCATACAAATATACTTATCTGTTTAAATTTATGATTAAAACATAACAGAACATACATAATGTTATGTTTTGACGATTTCTCCATATGCTGTGCAAGTTTTAGCGAGCAGTTAAAAATCGATTGCTCTTAAAACATAATGAAACTACTTTTTTTGAAACAAAATCATATGTGAGGAGCAAATGAAACAAGCAAAAATATTAACTCAAAAACAACTAAATTTATTTTTTAAACAACTCGAAATTTACCCCAACGCAAAACGTAATCGATTGATTATAGCATTCACTTTTTTTGGCGGATTGCGAATTGGCGAAGTAACAAAGCTATTTTGGAAAGATGTTGTTGATATCAACTACTGTGTTAAAGATGAAATGATACTTTTGGCAGAAAATACTAAGGCAAAAGAAACTCAAAAAGTGTTTATCAATAAAAAACTTAGAAATGAAATTATCGAATACAAAAGATACTACAGCAACAAATATTCAAAAATTGACTTAGATACTCCTCTTTTAATCACTCAAAAAAAAACTCAATTTTCAGCAAACTCATTATGTCAGTTAATCAATTCTATCTACAAAAGATGTGGGCTTTCAAACGTGACATCACACAGTGGCAGACGCTCATTCATCACAGCGTTAGCAAATAAAAGCATCAATGCCAAAGTGATAATGAATTTAGCAAGACATAGAAATTTGAGTACTACACAGCGTTATATCGAAGTGAATGACGAACAATTAAAAAATGCTGTAGAATTGATTTAATTTTCTTCTTCAACAGATAAAACATCAGCAGTCTCACTAAATTCACTTTGATAGATTTTTGATGCTTTTTTGTAAGCATCATCTTTATCTGTTGCTAACAAAGTAAATTCAACAAGAGGCTGATTATCCCCACTATCAGTACAAAGATAATTTTCAACAGAAGCGTCAGTACTTTTAAAATAATGAAAAACTTTTACTCTCCATTTTTTTTCTCCTTTAAGGATATCTACTATTTTTTTTTTATCGTCTGAAGTTGTCATAATTAAATAGATGGTAGCGCCAGAGAGACTCGAACTCTCACGTGATTGCTCACAACGGATTTTGAGTCCGTCTTGTCTACCAATTCCAACATAGCGCCAAATGAAATAAATTTTAACACAAAAAAAATCATCACGAAACTGCTTTTATTTGTAAACGATTTATTTTTGTTAATCTATCAATTAGTTCATCTGTTTGAACATTGGCAGTATAAAATTTATCAATCATCTCTGTTGAAGTATCTAAATTTTTTGCAATGTCAGTGGCACTTACTCCATTTTGAATTTGAAATAAAATGTAGGTATGCCTAAAACTTTTTGAATCTCTTTTAACAAATTCATTGCCTATTTTCTTAGTTTTTAAATCAGCATCAAATAACAAACTATTAAGCCCTTCTCTAAAACTCTTATTTTTAAAAATTTTTGTTGAAGGAGAAATTTTAATATTATTTTTTTGATAAAGTTTCATTATTTCTTCAACAGCAAAATAACACGAGCCCATTCCAATATTGCTGTTTGCTCTTTGTTTTTTTCCAAATGCGTTGTTAATTGTATAATACCTCTCTAAACGATTATAAAAGTTATTACTAAAGGATTTCTTTAAATTAGGCTTTGCTTGATATTTGTCTATCAATCTCACATCTTCAAATTTTAAATTTAAACATTCATTAACTCTCAAACCACTGCCTGCCATAAAAATTATGAATTGATGTAATAAGTTTCTTTCAAATCGTACTCTTGTGCCTCTCGCTTTATCAATCCTATTGCGCGATTTTTTGAGTAAGTGCTGATATTCTTGTCTTGTAAAGTGAACTCTTTGTGTTCTTTCATTCCTTAATTTCTTCTCCAATAACTTTGTTGTTATTTTTTGTAATTTCTCCTTTCTATATCCCTTTTCAGCACTCCAACTCAAAAAGCTCGATATAGTAACTAAATCTCCTCTCAGTGTTTTTCCACTTAACTGTTTTCCCAACTTATTAGACTCTTCATTTCTCCATATTAAAAATTTCTTTAAATGTTCATAACTAATTTCATCAATTTTTGATTTCATTAATGGCTTACACTTCATAATTACGTTCATACGTGACTTAATGCTTTTGTTAGATGTTTTACTTCTGCTAATATCGTCTTTTAATTCATTTAAAAAGATTGAAAGACAGTCTTCAAAAGTTGATTGATGTACTTGTAGTCCTTCAGCAAGTCTAAAGTGAAGTCTATCAAACCATTTTTCTAAAATCTTAATTGCTTGTTTTTTATTAGAAGTTTTTGAACTTATTTGAATTTGTTTTTTATCAATAAAAGTTCTCGCATACCAATTTTCACTTTTTTATCTTTACGTTTATAGATATGTAGTCTGTCATCTTTTCTTTTAAACAGAGTATTGTCTTTGTAATAAGTCATAAAAACTCGTACACTTTATAAATCTAATTGTATGAAAGTGTACGACTAGTGTACGAATGTAAAGCCTTTAAAAAATAAAGCAAATAAAAGAGTATTGTGTGTCTGACTCACGTTTTGAGTCTGACGTGTCTACCATTCCACCACATCCGCAATAATTATTTGGGTAAGCAATTTTTAATCAAAATTGCCATCAAAAGCCAGATTATAAAAGTATCACCATGCTCCATGGTGTATGTTGCTCCAAAAGCCTTAGCAATACCTAAGATAATGTAGATAATGACTGGTGATAAGATAAGACTTATCAAGAGATCTTTAATTGTTCTGAAATAATTCATAGTAGTTATTATAATGGTAAAGATATAAATAGTAAAATTACAATGTTCAAAAATCTTTTAAAAAAAACTGTGGCTTTGGCAGCCCACAAAAGTGCTAAAATTTATCTAGGGATTGTTTGTTTTTTTGAAAGTATTTTTTTTCCCATTCCACCAGATGTCATGATTGTTCCGATGACAATTGCAAAAAGCAATGAATGGATTAAAATAGCATCGACGGCAACCATAACTTCCGTCATTGGTGGTTGCGTGGGATATGCAATTGGTAGTTTTTTTTACAAGGAAATTGGAATTCCTATTTTTGAATTTTATGGGTTTGATGGATTCGTAGCTTTTAAAGATCAAATATCTATTGGAAAAGGTTTCTGGGCTTGGGTAGTGCTTCTAGCTATAGCAGGA
>FUWD012842918.1_pt1 | contig 20321 bp, 20 predicted proteins | sample 1063281 | NCBI WGS metagenome assembly FUWD01 (sample SAMEA79048168, study PRJEB19326) | metagenome | biome: marine | reverse complement strand
TATGGAAAAGATTGCTTGAATACTTGTCAAAATCTTTATGTAATGTTAATTATTAAAGGGAAGGGCGGTTAATAAGGTTATCCCGGCCCAGGTCGCACGGTCAGCCCGTGTTTCATTAAGAGGGAGCCATGAAAGGAAGAGGTGTTGTGGAGTTAATTAAATTAACAGGTATTTTTGTGTTTGCCGCCGTAGCTCTGGGTTTTTTCGCCAGCATCGGTATCTGGGCGGCAGTCTCCTTCCTCAAGCTGTTCGGCATCGAAACCCTATAAGACAGATTGTTGTTATGCTTTTGTAGCCTGCCTCATGAATGGGTAGGTTACAGTTTAATTCCTGCCATACGTTTAATTCCCTAATTTATTTTACTCAGGCCAAAAGTTTCTCTGAACAGGTGGCGCATGACGAAGAGGAGGTTTTCTTTTTTCTCGGTCAATCGCCTCAGTGTGTAAGGCAACCAGGACTTGCCGTAAGGCACATAAATTCGCACCTGATAACCTCTGTCGAGGAGAGCTTTGTGGATATCTCGGCGAACTCCGTATAACATTTCAAAATAAAATGACCTAGGTGAAATATTTTCCTTTCTCACGAAATCGAGAATTTCGGTTAGTAAATACTCGTCATGAGTGGCAATCGCGGGGAGGAATCCTTCTTTAAGAATAATTTTAGCCTGTGTTAAAAAGTTTGTGCGAATATCATCCATTGAGGTCCAGGCGATAGTGTCTGGCTCCTTGTAGGCGCCTTTGCACAGTCGGATGGAAATTCCTTTTTCGATCAGACGTTCCATATCACCGCCTGTGCGGTACAGATAAGCCTGCACGGCTTGCCCCAAATTTCTGTGTGTTTCATGCAGTTCGATACACAAGTCGATTGTCTGCTGTGTGTAGTCAGACCCTTCAATATCGAGCCGAACCGTGTGGCCTGAGGCCACGCTCAAAATTTCCGAAACATTCCTTTTGCATAAATCGCGGTTGATATCCAACCCCATTTGCGTGACCTTTACCGAGAAATCCACAGGCAAGGACTCTTTGTCCACTTGGCTGAGAAGGTCGAGATAAGATTTCTGCGCCTGTTCGGCCTGATCCCTGCGGAGGGTATTTTCACCGAGAATATCCACGGTAGACAGGTATCCCGATGTTTGCAGATTGTGGATGGATTTCATCGCTGTAGGTAGGTCCTCCCCGGCAATGAACCTTTTGGCAAATGGATAAAGAATATTCATGGTCAGCCTTCTATGGCAATTGGCTCAAATAGATAACTCCATATCCTTCTTCTAATATAATGCTGTGAGGACGCAGGCGCATCCCTGCGGCCAAATTTATGTTTATTAATTGGTCAACTGCTGGTAGGTTAAGCTGAATTCTGTATAGCGTAGTTTCGGGGAAAGTTATTTGTTGCAAAAATTTATTATTGTTTAACAGGAGGAGATGATGTCGCTTGACTCAATAATGACACTGGGTTTGTCGGGGTGTGCCGCATTGGCGGTTATTTACTATTTTTATAACAAAACCGGGTCGTCACGCTAGTTCGGTTACGGCGAGTCAGTTTAGCCCGAATCCTGTTGCGGTAGCAGATTGGCTGAGTTCAGGATTGGCGGCAAATGCCTTTTGCAACGGTATTAACAAGCGACTCTGTTTTAGATAGATGAGTCTCAGAAGATAGTGGGCATCGGCATGGTCCTGATCCAGACTGATTGCTTCTTTGAGGGCCGGGACGGCCTCTTCATATCTGTTTGAAAGGTATTAGGACAGTGCCATGAAGTAATGCGCCAGCGGATAATCGATGTCTATCTTCAGGGCCAGCTTATAGCTTTCTCCCGCCTCTTGATGTCTTTCTAGTGCGGTGTGCGCTACCCCTAATTTAAAATGTCCCCCGGCAAAGCTGGGCTGAATGCGTGTCGTCTCCTCAAACACTTTGATTTTCTCCAGATGTTTCCCCAAAGCCCCATAAGCAATTCCCGGGGAGTAATGTGCTTCTGCAAAATTGGGTTCCAACTCATTCGCTTTGGTTAATGGGATTGTTGCTTCCTGATATTGTCCCGATTTCAAAAGAGTATGACCCATTTGTAAATAGGGTATTGCATCACCGGAATTTTTTAAGATTTTCTTTTTTATTGCGCGAATATCTTTATTACTCTCACCCCTAACTACGGCGACAGCAAGAATCAGAAAAGCAAAAATTAAAATAAATGTGATTAACCGTTTCATAAAATTTTGGCCCCAAAACTTTAATCCAAGGTAATGTAACGCTTAAAAAATTAATGTAACGATGGTGATTTTAAGTTCAAGAATTTTAAAGGTACTTTGACTTATGCACCTTTGATTTCCATATTCTCTGCATGACAGCGCACAAAAGATTCTCCTGAAGAATAAATTTCTGGGTAGGTATTTTTGCATTTTTGTTTTAGCAGTGAGCCTTCTGCTTCATTGAGAAAAATTGGACAGCGTGGATGGAAATGGCATCCGGTGGGTGGATTGAGTGGGGAGGGCACGTCACCTGTTATCGGATGGAATGTTTTGCGCTTTGACGGATCGGGGATTGCATCCAATAAAGATTTTGTATATGGGTGCATTGCGTTTTGAAAAATTTTTTCTACTTTGGCGTACTCAACAATTTTACCAAGGTACATAATGGCAACGCGATCTGCCATGTATCGGACCACACTTAAATTGTGCGTGATGAATAAATAGGTCAGGTTTCTTCTTGCCTGTAACTCTTTGAAAAGATTAAGTACTTGCGCTTGCACTGAGACATCCAAGGCACTGGTGGGTTCGTCCAGAACGAGAAATTCCGGTTCAAGGATCAAGGCCCGGGCAATCGCGATGCGTTGTCTTTGTCCACCGGAAAATTCATGCGGGTATCTTTCTGCAATAGAGGGTGACAACCCCACTTCACCTAAAACATGTTCAGTTTTTTTTCTATGTTCAACAGGACCAATGTTTGGAAAGTGTACATGCAGTCCCTCTCCAACGATATCTTCAATCGTCATGCGTGGAGATAACGATCCCATTGGATCTTGAAATACAATTTGCATTTTGTTTCTGATCTTTTTTAATTCTTCGTTATTTAATTTCATAATGTCCTGACCGTTGAGAAGTACTTCCCCCTTCGCTTCTCTGGTCAGTCGCAAAATGGATTCGCCCAATGTTGTTTTGCCGCAACCTGATTCACCTACAAGCGCAAGGGTGGAACCTTTTTGTATTTCCATATCCACATTGTCGACAGCTTTGACATAATTTGCGATGCGTAGAAAGATTCCCTTGCGAACTGGAAACCATGTGCTAAGGGAATTAATGGTGACGATAGAATCGCTTCGCAACTTCCTGTCTGGCACTGGAAGACGTTTTGCTTTTGTTTCGTCGGCGGGATGGTTTCCCTTGTCATATAAATGGCAGGCAGTGATATGTCCTGGGTTCAAGGTGCATTTGGGGCCATCTGTCGATTTGCAGATATCCATAACCTGATGACATCGATCTGCGAAAAGACAGCCCTCGCCATAATCTGTCGCGCCGGGAACCATTCCGGGAATGGTGTTCAATAGATAACCCGCGTCCTCTGGCTTTGGAATCGAATCGAATAAACGTCGTGTGTATGGATGAGCCATGTTATTAAACACAATTTCACGGCTTCCCAGTTCCACGATTCGTCCGGCGTACATGATGGCGATATCGTCGGCCATCTGATTAACAATCCCCATGTCGTGGGTGATCAATAAAATAGCCATGCCAGTTTCCTTCTGTAGATCGGACATCAACCTGAGAACTTGTGCCTGGATGGTGACATCGAGTGCAGTTGTCGGTTCATCGGCAATGAGCAGTTTGGGTTTGCAGGCCAGCGCCATGGCAATCATCACACGTTGCTTCATGCCGCCTGACAGTTCATGCGGAAAACTGTCCACGCGTTTGTCGGGGTCCGGAATTCCCACATGATTCAGTAACTCTACAGCTCGTATACGGGCCAGGCCCTTGGCGATTTTGCTGTGTTGACGTAGAGGCTCTTCCAACTGATTACCGATTCGGTAAAGAGGGTTGAGGGATGTCATCGGTTCCTGAAAAATCATAGCGATATCGTTACCGCGCAGGGACCGCATTTCTTCTTCCGAAATCTGTGACAGGTTTTTGCCATCGAATTTAATTTGGCCGGAAGGGTGAAAGCCATTCTCAGCGATGAGACGTATCAATGAAAATGCGGTTTGTGTTTTACCACACCCCGACTCTCCAACGATGGCCAGGGTTTTCCCCTGCTCAATGTCGAAAGATACACCGTCTACGGCCTGGGCGGTTTTATCCAGTCCAACTTTAAAGTAGGTTCTCAAATCTTTGACTTCAAGCAACTTGGTCATTCAGGCATTCCTTTTCTGATCAAACGCGTTGCGTATGCCTTCACCGATAAAAGTAAGCATAGTCAGGGTTACGCTGAGAACAATAAATGTAGGAAGCAATATCCAGATTGCCTGCAAATTGGTTTTTCCCTGTGCCAGCAATTCGCCGATGCTGGGCGCGGGACTGGGAACGCCAAGGTTCAGAAAGTCGAGGCTCACTAGTGCCAGGATTCCCGCTGTTACTTCGAAAGGAAAAAATGTGACCACAGGCGTTAACGCGTTTGGAAGAATGTGTCGGCGCATGATTTTGAAATTAGATACACCCATTGCCTTTGCCGCTTTGACATATTCAAAGTTGCGAATTTTTAAAAATTCGGCGCGGATGTAGGCCGCTATACCCATCCAGGCGGTCAAGTTTAGTATAAAAAACAGTAGCAGAACCGAGGGGACGAGAAATGAACTTAAGATGATGAGAATGTAAAGTCGAGGAATTGATCCCCATATTTCGGTCAATCGCTGACCTATCAAGTCTATCCAGCCACCAAAGAAACCTTGAGTACTGCCAAGCAAACAACCTATCAAAGTTCCTGTGATGGCCAGGGAAAGCCCAAATATCATTGAAATGCGAAACCCGTAAATGAGCCTTGCTAGAACATCTCGTCCACGGTCATCGGTTCCCAGATAGTGGCCATCTACCCAGGATGACTCTATTACCTGATTGGTTTCTTCTATAAAAGTTTTATACGGGGCCGCAAGTACGACATTTCCTGATTTGCTTTCGGTTTGGATGTATTTATAGTCATAGCGAATGGGAGGCCAAAGAATCCAGTATTCACGCTGTTCCATGGAGACTTTGGAGGAAGTGGATTCCATGTTGGGTGTCGTTGGACTTCCTGAAACTTCATCTTCAAAATCGTCCATGCCTATGGTGAACGGTGGAATCTCTTCCTCTTCTTCAAAGTCATCAATGCCAAGGGAGAAAACTTCCGTATCCTTTTCTTCAAAATCATCCAGGCCCAGGGACAATTGCGGCTGATTTTTATTTTGAGTTGACAGGGGAGGGCCCTCGTCAGATTTTCCACTAATAAGGTTTAGAAAGCCGGGGGAGAGGTAATCCGGTTCACTGGGAAGGGTGCCGCCAAAATCTTTTTCACTGTACGTGAACAATATGGGAAGGAAAGTTTTTCCATCAACCACCAGCAGGATAGGGCGAACATTGCATAAAAATTCAGCCGGTGCCGTAACGATAAAAAAAACTGCCAGAATAATAAAACTGCTAAAGGCTCGCTTGTCCCGTGTGAATTTTTCCCATTTAAGTTTAATGCCCTTGTCGATTTTCATATCTTTTATCCCTGTGATTCGTCAAAAGAGATTCGTCGATCAATGAGAACATATGAAAGGTCTGTCAGTAGCTGACCAATCAGTCCCATCAGGGAAAATATGAATAATGTTCCCAACACGATTGGATAATCTCTTTGGATGACGGCCTGATAGGAAAGCAGACCCAGTCCGTCCAGGGTAAATATTTGTTCGATTAAAAGAGAGCCCGCGAAAAACATTGCCAAAAAAGCAATGGGAAAGCCTGTCACCAGAGGGATGAGCGCGTTCTTAAGAATATGTTTGAATAGAATTAATTTCTCCGGCAATCCTTTTGCGCGGGCCGTGAGAACATATTGCTTTCTTGTTTCCTCAAGAATGGCATTTTTGGTGAGCATGGTGAGGGTGGCGAATCCTCCCAACACAAAACAGAACAGAGGAGCCGCCAGATGGTGTAGGTAGTCAATCAATTTTTCAAAAGTTGACCAATCCTCATACCCGGGTGTGCCCGCCGAAGTTAATCCCGACAACGGAACCAGGTGAAAAATCGCGCCATCTCCTGGCCCCAGAAACACGATCACAAAAATTCCCATCACGAATCCGGGAATACTGTACCCAATCAGCACGATGAGACTTGTCGCCGTATCAAATTGTGTTTCATGCCTGACGGCTTTAGAGATTCCCAGGATGATACATACGATATAGGTCAGGAAGAAGCTACTGATGCCGAGCGATGCCGAGACGGGGAGTTTTTCTATAATTAACTCAAGTACTGATTTGTTACGGTAAAAAGAATCTCCGAATTTGAAAACGAGGAAACCCTCCCAGTTGTCTCTACTGAAAACACTTTCTGCGAGTGGCGCTTGTCGATTCTTTGGTGAATACCACAGGAATGTTCTGAGGTAGCGTTCCCAAAGGGGGCGATCCAGATGGTATATTTTTTTTAGTTGGGCAAAATGCTTTGGGTCGATTTCCCTTTGCTTAAGGGACATCGCTCCCTGAGCTCCTCCGCCGGCTTCCGAAAGGACACTCGAGTGACCTCTGAGGAGAGATTTCATCTGGTCTATTGGTCCACCGGGAACGAACTGGATGATCAGAAACGTGATGGTAACGATTCCGATCAGGGTGGGAAACATCAACAGCATTCGGCGGATTATGTAAGCTGTCATATGCAGGGACTTATTGGAGAGAGATTCCTGAGGCCCAGGCCTCTTTCAATTTAGTTGCTTTGTCTTTATCCCACCACCACCACTCAAGAATGTTATTTATTATGGCGGATTGAGATGAGTTGATCGCAGGTCGTGAGAATTTCTGCCAATAGACGAGTCTGTCGTATGCGATATACCAGTGAGGTACGATGTAAAACTGGTGCGTTAAAATACGATCCATGGCTTGGATCGCATCGATTAATTCTTTTCTTGAATTTGCCTTGACAATAATGCCTATCAATTCATCGATGGCAGGATTTTCAATACCCATATAATTTCTTGAGCCAGGAGTTTTTGCGGCCTCACTACTCCACATATAACGTTGTTCGTTTCCTGGTGAGCGGCTTTGACCATATCCAGTGACAATCATATCAAACTTGAAGTTTCTGAGAATTTCTTCGTACTCAGCGATTTGAGCGACCTTAATTTTCATTTCCACGCCGATTTTTTTCAGATTGTTTTTGTAGGGCTCCGCGATACGCATAAAATCGGGGCTGGCGAGTAATAATTCGAAAGTCATATGTTTACCGTTTTTGACGCGTATTCCGTCCTTTCCGATCACCCAGCCGGCGGAATCAAGCAAAGCATTTGCCATGCTAATATTTTTGCTTAAAGAAAGGCCCTGGCCCGGAGTTCCCACAGGTTTGGTTAATGCTGTCTTGGGCACAAAAGAGGCCCCGTGTTTCTTTCGTAATTTGGTTAGCAAAGTTTTGACATTGCCGAATGGAATTCCACTCGCCTTCATCTCAGGATTGTTGTCGAAGTAGCATTCGTTACGCGTATATTGTCCGTAAAAGAGGTTTTTATTGCTCCACTCAAAATCAAACGTCATGGCAATAGCCGCACGTACCTTTCGAGATGAAAATATTTTATTGCGTTGGTTCATGGCGAAACCCTGCATTCCCGCTACTCTTGTGTGAGGGAACTTTTTTTTACCGTAGTAGCCTTTTTTTACATAGTCACCCTTAAAGTCCAGGGCCCAGTCACGAGAGCTGTTGACCATGAGTGCATCAAAATCACCCCCTTTGAAACCTTCGCGCATTGCTACCGGATCGAGATAAATTTTCCACGTGACTTGATCAAAGTTGTATCTTCCTTTATTTACAGTCAGGTTCTTTCCCCACCAATCAGTTTTTCGCTGGAGAGTGATGTGTTTTCCAAATTCGAAGTCTTTTACAGTGTAAGGCCCGCTTCCAACAGCGATGCTGTCGAAATCAGAACCGAATGATTTTCCTTTAACACCATAGATGTGTTTGGGGAAGATGGTCATTTGTCCTGTTATCAATGGCAGTTCCTGATTAAAGATTGCGAACGTGTATTTCACCGTATGGTCATCAATTTTTTCTACAGTTTTGATATCCTTAAAATATTGTTTGTAGATGGGATGGTATTCAGGTTCTTTGATCAGATTAAAGGAGAACACAAAGTCATCTGCTGTGACCGGATGTCCGTCAGAAAATCTGGCATGTTGATAAATATGGTAGATCATCGACAAGCGGTCTTCGGCCAGTTCTACTTTCTCAACGAGATTGCCATATTGCGAAAAAGGTTCAGCATCATCGGCGGAACTGTCCATTGGAGTTTGGAAAATCAGGGCTCCTATCCCTGGGGCGGGGACCCCTTTTAGAGAAGCCGGATTCAATTTTGTGAATGCGCCAAAATCAGATAGAACAAGTTGCCCCCCTTTTTCTGCTTCGGGATCACTATATTTGTATGCTTGCCCAGGAAGGTACTTCAGGCCCTTCGGGCCGTAAAGGGAGAGTCCGTGATTAGGCACAGCGATAGCGATACTTGCCACAAATAACATATAGGTCATTGAAACTAATAATATTATATAATTTGCTCTAGTCATGGATTTGTTGTTAGTATATTTTATCAGTTGATATTTTAGCATTCTATTCAAATTAAAGACTAGGAAACTGCCATATTTAGTAAAACGCCTCATTGTTCAGGTATCCAATATTCTAAAATATTAAGGAAACGACCGATATACTGTCCATTTTTAAAGAAGCCCATGATGTCACCGGGCTATGGCCCACCTTCTCCCAGTATTTCAAGATAAACTCCATCCTGAACTTTCAGGTAAACGAGTCTATTATTTCACAGAACGCACGCCTCCCAACCGCAAAGGCGGGACTAAACAAGCTTAAAAAGAATTAAGTTTTTAGAGGCAGGTTCCTTTTGCAGATATTCTGCTCTGGGGTAGTCGGGGAATTCTTTTTCTCTCTTGCTTGTTAACGATATTATTTTCTGATAACCTCGCTTGACTGTTCAATCGTAGTCCGTCGTCATGACGGTTCGACTATATATTTCATAATGCCCCAAAAACACCGATCCACGCGAAAAATTAGTATTGGTTCCCTGCAAATTGGCGGAGACTCTCCCTTGGCCGTCCAGAGCATGGCCGCCACGCAAACGCAAAATCTGGAAGCCACGGCTCGTCAGGTAGAGATACTTGAGTTGGCAGGTGCAGATGTCATTCGGATTGCTGTTGACAGCGAGGATGATGTTGCGGCGCTTAAAATTCTTCGTGAAAAATTTCCCAATCCAGTTTTTTCGGTTGACTTACAGGAAAATTACAAACTAGCTCCAAAAGTAGCTCCGTTTGTGAATAAAATCCGCTATAACCCAGGTCATCTGTTTCATCTGGAGAAAGATAAGTCAATCCGCGAAAAGGTAAAGTTCATTATAGATGCGGCCCGGGCAAATAGCTGTGCTATTCGCATTGGAGTTAATTGCGGGTCTATTGATCCGAAATATAAGGAAAAATATAAGGATGATCCTGTGGAGGGGATGGTACGCTGTGCGGTGGATCATTGTCAGATGTTGGATGACTTGAAGTTTGAAGACTACTGTGTTTCTTTGAAGGATTCAGATTCTGATAAAGTAATCGACGCCAATCGCAGGTTTTCCAAAGAACGCCCCGATGTTCCTTTGCATCTGGGTGTTACTGAGGCGGGATTACCGCCTGAGGGTATAATCAAAACGCGGATTGCGTTTGAACAACTTATATCAGCTGGAATCGGTGATACTATCCGCGTATCTCTCACCTTGCCTAATGAGGATAAAGGGCAGGAAATTGTGATCGGTCGTGAAATTATAAAAGATATTGAAGAAGGAAGGTTCCGGTCTGTCCCAGATAATTTTCTGGAAGGTCTGAATATCATCGCCTGCCCGAGTTGTTCGCGGGTCGAGAATAACAAATTTGTTGAATTAGCTCAGGAAGTCCGTAAAATTACCACATACGCAGAGAAACACAAGCTAACCATCGCTGTCATGGGATGTCGTGTTAATGGTCCGGGAGAGACCGATGACGCAGATCTCGGACTTTGGTGTGGTCCCTCAAGGGTGAATTTGAAAAAGGGCACCGAGACACTTGGTTCCTATTCATATGATGAAATCCTGGTCCAATTGAAAAAGGAACTTGACCTGATAATTGCCAGTGGGAAGGGGTAGAAAACGGTTGCTCTCTGGGGCTTGCAGTCAGGTGAGAGCCTTTAGGGCCCCCTGATTTTAACAACAAAATAATCTTTAGTCAGGAAATAAAAATGGAACTGGTCGTTGAAGAGTTGGAATCGTTAAAACGTAAACTGGACATCACTATTCCAGAAGATATTGTTACAGCGAGAGTCGACAATGCCTACAAGGAATTGAACCGTCAGATGACAATGCCTGGCTTTAGGCCAGGTAAAATTCCACGCCACATTATGGAAAAACAGGTTCCCCTGCAATCATTCACTAATATGTTTCAGGAACTATTGCAGGAATATTATGAAAAAGCCTTGCGAGAGAGTGGAATCGTTCCAGCGGGATCACCGGAAATTGATAATTCTGACTTTCAGGATGTCAAAAAGAACAGTCCGCTTAAATTTTCTGTCACCGTCGATATTAAGCCTGAGGTGAAGGTCAAGGCATATAAGGGAATCAAGGTTAAAAAGGTGGAGACTTCCATCTCCGAGCAGGAGGTTGAGGTGGCGATCAAAAGCATTCTTGATCAATATGGAACCTTTGAGCATCATGAAGATGATCATAAGGCGGAGAAGGGTGATTATCTGGTAATCGATTTTGAAGGTTTTTTTGATGGGCAACCTTTGGAAAATGGAAGCGCTAAAAATCACATTGTGCGTATCGGTGAAAAGAAAATGTTAAAAGGTTTCGAAGAAGAATTGATAGGTCATACCTTGGGAGAAGAATTCAAGGCAAAAGTCATTCTGCCGGCCAACTGGAATAATAAGATTAGCCGGGTACGTATACCCGTTCCAGGGGCAGTAGATGAAGCTCCTGATGATATTGCTGTATTCAGTATAAAAATTAATGAATTGAAGAAAAAAATAATGCCTGAACTCACTGATGATATTGCCGAGAAGGAGGGGTATGATTCTGTAGATAATATGAAAAGGGGTGTTAAGACCAAACTCCAGTCAATTTACGAGGAAAAGGAGGAAATCAGAATCAAGGAGGAAATCTTCGATAAGGTTGTCAAGGAGAACGAAATCGAAGCCCCCGAATCCATGGTTGAAAGTGAATTAAAGTTTATGACCGAGGGAATGAAGTTTCAAATTGAGCATTCGGGTATGCAAGTTGAAGATTCTGGGTTTGATGAAGAAAAGGCAAAAGATGAGTGGCGCGGCAAGGCAGAAAATAATTGTAAGGGATATCTGCTGTTAGAGAATATAGGCGCGCTGGAAAATATTAATGTCAGCCAATTTGATCTGGAGGAAGAATTTAAGGCACTCGCTGAGCAGAGCAAGCAAAAGTTTGACGACGTTAAAAATAGAATGATGAGCAATCCAGAAGTTATTAAGCACACTAGCTCTAAAATTCTCGGTCGCAAGGTTATGGATTTTCTATATGCCAATAGTGAGATCGAGTATGTTGATAAACTTGATGAGAAAAAATCAGGGGAAAAGTAGTGTCTGAAAGCCGCGATTGAATGGAATTAATTTTATGGCAAAAGTAAAATATACAAAGGTGATGAAATGCGAGGATCTTGAGATTGGTAAATCCGCCATCATAACGGCTGGAGAAAAAGAGATCGCGATCTTTAATTATAAAGGACAGTATTACGCTATAGAAAATGTTTGTCCTCATAGAGGTGCACCGCTGGGGGAGGGGAGAATTGAAGAAGGGGTTCTCATTTGTCCAAACCATGAATGGCGCTTTGAGTTGAAGTCCGGGTGGTGTCCCCAGAATCCCGAACTCCATACAGAAACCTATCCAGTCAAAGTTCATGACGGAAAGATTTATGTGCGGTTGGAAAAACCAAAAGATCAGATCGCTGCTGGAAGCTCTGCAACCAATTTGCCTGCCGATTTAAAGGTAAATGTTCCTATCATTTTAAAACCCCGTAATCCTGACGAAGAACTTTAGCCGTAGGGCAAAAATAGGCTGTGATATAGCTTCTTTTGAGATGTCTCTTGTTTTGTTAACGGTGTTTAGCCTATGGGGTTGTCGTCTTTTATTTCGACCCATTTAGGGTCGCCGTGGGTTTTATAATTTTCCGTTCCGGCAAAAGTACCTTTGTGGTAGATATTACATTTATACTTTCCTCCGCCGAACGTTTCTGTGATAAATGCTACGGGTTCTTCAAGGTGTATGAGCTCAGGAGTTTCATACTTTCCTATCAGTTTAAATTCCATTCCCATTCCAGATGGAAGCAGAACATAGAATTTCAGATTGGTTTCTGCAAGAAACTGCATCATATCCTCATCCATTTGATCGCGGGTATAACCATTTCCATGTTTCTGTCTTGCCCGTCGCTTCAGATAATCTTCAAGTAGATTGAAGAACCACCAGTTTTTTCCTTTTCTCGTATCGTGAAGGAAAGGGTATTCTACAAATCCATGTTTATTGATGAACGGTTTTTTGGCCATGAACAGGTCGCCCCCAAATAATTTCTTCAATTATACTGGATGGTGAAAAATCCAGACGAGCATTTATAAAAATTTTATTATACGAATTAGATTGTTCATGACATCATTATATTCTCGATTTTATCCTGCGACATGGATTACAGGCCTGTGGCTTTTCTGATAGCCTTGGCTTTGTCGGTTTTCTCCCAGGTGAAGCTCGCCTCTTTCCTGCCGAAGTGACCATAAGCGGCAGTTGGCGAATATCTGGGTTTGAGAAGATCAAGTGTTTTGACAATCCCTGCTGGTTTCAAATTAAAATGACCGCGAACCAGGTCTTCAAAAATATCTGGATTAATTTTGTGAGTTCCAAATGTTTCGACGAAAACTGAAACAGGATCAGCCACACCGATGGCATAGGCCAGTTGTACTTCAAGTCGGTCAGCTGTTCCTGCCGCTACCAGATTCTTGGCGATATAACGTGCCATGTAAGCCGCCGAACGATCAACCTTGGACGGGTCTTTTCCAGAGAATGCACCGCCTCCGTGTCTTGAGAATCCGCCGTAGGTATCAACAATGATTTTTCTTCCGGTCAAACCACAGTCACCATGTGGTCCACCCACAACAAAATTTCCCGTTGGATTAATATGGATTTTCATTTTCTTAGCGCGAAATCTCTCAGGGATGACTTTGTTGATCACTTGTTCTGTTATTTCCGAGCGCATTTTTTTATTTGAAATGCCAGGATTGTGTTGAGTGGAAATGACCACGGTTTCTATGCAGACAGGTTTATCGTTTTCATATCTTACTGATACTTGCGATTTGCTGTCCGGACGCAGGTAGGGTAGTTTCCCGTTTTTACGGACATCAGCCAGTTTTTTTACCAGTTTATGGGAGTACATGATCGGCATGGGCATGAGTTCCGCTGTTTCTTTGGTCGCGTAGCCAAACATCATTCCCTGGTCACCTGCTCCTTGTTCCTTCTTTGATCCCTCATTGACTCCTTGGGCGATATCCTTGGATTGTTCATCTAGGGAAACCAGCACCCCGCAGGTTTCGAAGTCAAACCCCATTTCAGAGTGGGAGTAGCCAATTTTTTTAATGGTATTTCTTACAATGTGCGGAATCTCTATATAACATTTTGTGGAAATCTCACCAGCAACTACGGCATACCCTGTTGTTATCATCGTTTCGCATGCGACCCGGGCCTTTGGATCTTGGGCCAGAATAGCATCAAGCACGGCATCAGATACTTGATCGGCAATTTTATCGGGGTGGCCCTCTGAAACGGATTCAGATGTGAATAGAAATGATTTCTTCTTCATAAGTCTCCTCTTGGATTTGAAGTGTTTCGAGTTTATGTATTATTAACCGTATTTATAAATGGCTATATTTTATTAAGAATTTTCTTTAATCTCATATTTTGAATCTTGCGCGAAATCGGATGGATACCGCTTTTTCATCTCTTCGTTCAGGAAGGTATTAATTTCATTTGTTGAGCCAAGGCTTAAAACGTGTTTGGAAAATTCCTCAGCCTCTTTCAGGCTTGATTGGCAAATAATCTTCTTGATTTTTGGAATCGAATGCGGATCCATGCTCAAATCAGACAAATGACCAAGTCCAAGCAGGAATAGGGTGATCATGGGGTCCCCCCCTAGTTCACCACATATGGAAACCCTTTTCCCAGCGGCCGCCGCAGCATCAAAAACATCTCTCAGGGTTTTTAAAATGGACGGGTTATAGGGTTGGTATAAATGCGCAACTTGTTCGTTAATTCGGTCAACCGCCAGAAGATACTGAATCAGGTCATTGGTGCCTATGCTTATAAAGTCAACCTCTTTCAAAATAAGTTCGGCGCAAATTGCGGATGATGGTGTTTCTATCATGGCGCCTATTTCAATGTCCTCGTTAAACGGAATTTGCTCCGCTCGGAACTCTTCTTTAATACCTTCAAGAATACTATTTGCTTGAACTATTTCATCCGCATCGGAAATCATCGGATACAGTATCTTTACTTCTCCATAGAGGCTTGCCTTTAGGATGGCTCTAAGTTGTATGATGAATTGTTCCGGTTTCGCCAGGGACATGCGAATTCCTCTTAACCCCAAAGCTGGGTTGTCCTCTTCGTTGTGGCCATAAAAGTGAAGTTGTTTGTCCATTCCAATGTCTAATGTTCTTATGACTACTGGAAGGGGAGCAAGTTCCTGGGCCACCCTTTTAAAGTTTTCATAGAGATCTTTTTCGGTGGGAAGAGTGTGGGCATTTAAATATAGAAACTCGGTTCTGAATAATCCAACCCCCTCCGCGCCAAATTTTTTGAGTCCTTTGATTTCGTCGGTAGTTTCTATGTTTGCCATGAGTCGAACGCGAGACTGATCTAGTGTTATCGCTGGCTGGTCTATATTTTCCAGCAATTTGTCTTCATATTTTTTGTAGTTGGCTTGTTTTATCTTGTAATGTTCTAGGATTGTTTCGGATGGATTGGATATGACATAACCATCAATACCATCAACTATGATGGGGTCCCCAGTGTTGATCTCTGCGGCTAGATCTTTGACTCCGACCACACCGGGAATTCCCAGAGCTGATGCAAATATTCCTACATGCGAGGTTTTGCCGCCTACTTCGGTGGCGAGTCCCAATACAAAATTACGCGGAATTGACAGTGTGTCGGATGGGCTTAAGGTGTGGGTGATCAGGATAACGGGTTCCTGTATTTCTGAAAGCGAGTCTTGACTGTGTCCGATCAGGTTTTTTATAACTCCATGGACGACCAACTCAAGGTCGTCGTTTTTCCCCTTTAGATATTCGTCGTTTATATTGCTGAACAGGCGGGTGAATTTATCAAGGGTTTCTGTGATTGCCCACTCAGCGTTCATTCTTTCCTTGCGAATTCTATCGATAGTATCCGTAACGAGAATGTCATCTTCAAGCAAAAGGGTATAGGTGTCGAGGATGACAGAGTATTTTTCCGCTACTTTTGAAGCTCTCTTTTTGGTTTCCTGCATTTGGATTTTGGTTTTCTTGATAGCTTGACGAAAACGATGGACTTCATCCTCTATGTCATCAGGATTGAGCTTCTGTTTAAGAATACATAGCTTTGACTGATCGAGTATGTATGCTCGAGCAATGGCTATTCCTTTTGATACTGCTATTCCCTTAAACATTAATTGAGATTACCTTTCAATTCAGAGGTGAGTTGAGCGGGGTTGAAAATTGGAAGTACTTGTTGGAGAGACTGGCCTCATTGTTAAATGAACTTTGAATCTTCATCCACAAGGATCGAAAAAATTTTATCCATTTCAGTGGCGCTCAATACATTTTCGCGCAGAGCAGGATTTTTTAAAAGTCTGGATATGCGGGCCAACGCCTTCAAATGCTGGCCTGTAGAATTAGAAGGAGCTATAACGAGACAAATAAAATGAACGGGTTTTTTGTCCAGCGACTCAAATTCTATACCTTTCTCGGAGCGGGCAAACAATGTTATTATACGATCGATTTCTTCCAGCTTGGCATGCGGTATCGCTACATTTTCACCGATTCCAGTGCTCCCTAACTTTTCTCGTTCTGTCAAAGCGGAATAAAGGACGTCCTTGCTCTTAACGGCTCCTTTGTCCTCAAGGAAAGTGGAAAGTTCTTTCAGCGCACAGTCTTTATCGGTGCCAGCCAGATTGGTGATAACAAATTCTTTTTTTAATATATCAGTGATTTTCATTGATAGAGAGAAGTATTTTAAATATGCGTGTGCAGAGAATGGTTTTTAGTTGGCTAGCTTGCTCTTTGCTTCAGATCCTTTTTTAATTCTCATATCCTGCGAGCGTTCTTTATGTTTCTTCAGTTGCTTTTCGATTTTTGCAAGAACATTGTCCATTGTTTGATACAGGTCTTTTGTCTCTTCATCTGCATGCACTGTGCAACCTTTGGTCTTGACGGTAATCTCGGCCATATGGCGATGTTTTTCAACGTGAAGTGAAATGTGGACATCCGCACTTTCGCCCAAGTCCTGAATAGTCTTGCTCATTCTGCCATTCAAGTGGTCCCTGATTGCATCTGTTATTTCAATGTTTCTACCAGTTACCGTCAGTTTCATGTTACATCTCCATGTTTTCTATAATAATTTGTCCGTGTATAAATATACAATGATGGTTGTGGGTGTAGCGTTTTAAAAAAATCGTTTTCTTTTGCTGGCAGGGGGGATGTTGAGTTCCTTGCGATATTTTGTAATGGTTCGTCTGGCAATTTTTGCGTTTTTCCGCATCAAAACCTGAACCATTTCATCATCCGTTAGCGGTTTTCTTTCATCTTCCTCGGCGATTATTTCCTTGATAATATTTTTCACGCGAATCGACGACATATTACTGCCCATGTATGACTTGATTCCGCTATGAAAAAAGAATTTTAATTCAAATACTCCTTGCGGGGTGTCTATATACTTGTTGGTAGTTATTCTGCTCACCGTAGATTCGTGCATCTCAATATCCTTGGCTACATCTTTCAAAACCATAGGCTTAAGGTACGAAAGCCCCTGATTCAGGAACTCCTCCTGCAATTTCACAATACTTTTTCCTACTTTGTAGATGGTTTGGCGTCGCTGGTCAATACTTTTTATCAGCCACAAAGCAGACCTGTGCCTATCTTCAAGATAGTCCTTGGTTTCTCCCTTGCCACTTGTTTTTAAGAGATTTTGATAATAAGGGCTGATGCGTAATTTAGGCATGCCATCTTCATTAAGAGTTACGTCATAGCCTTTTTCTGTTTTGATCACAAATATGTCAGGCACGACATAGTCTATTTGTTCAGAGCTGATGATTTGCCCTGGTTTGGGGTTATATCCTGATATTTTTTTACTGCCTCGACAATGGATTCTACCCTGATCTTAAGTTCGGCGGAGATTTTCAATAAATATCGTTCTTCAAGTCGGTCCAGATACTGATCAATTAATTTCAGGACAAGGGGGGTGCAATTTTCATCTGCTTTGGCCTGAATCATTAGGCATTCCTTTAATGATCTGGCGCCAACGCCAATCGGTTCAAACCCCTGTATTATTTTAAGGATATCGGTGACTTCACTTTCTTCTGCCTGGCTGACCTCACAAATCTCGCTGATTTCGCAACCTAGATAGCCATCGTTTTCGGTGTTACCAATGATGCAACTACCAATAAACTTTTCTCGTTCATTATCAAGGGTAAGGTTCAATTGCCACAATAAGTGGTCATGCAGTGAGGGTTCTTTTTTGTAGGTTGCCTCGATGGAGGGACGCTCTGTATAGCTTTCTGCCGAGCTGCCGCGGTCTATATTGTCCTGGAAATAAGTGTCCCAGTCCATATCCGGATTTTCCAATGTGTGTTCTGTTTCTTTTTCCTGGGGAATATCAAAATCTTCTTTCGGCTCTATGGGATCAGACTCTTCTGTGGTTTCGTTTTCTTCCTGCGCGTCATCCTCTTCCAGAACTTCTTCCAGAACGGGGTTTTCCATTATATCCTGACGGACTTGCTGGACCAGCTCCAGGCGGGCCAATGGCAACAGTTTGATAGCCTGCTGAAGCATGGGGGTCATCACCAATTTCTGGCTCATCTTCAGGTTGACATTGAGTTTCATTTCCATTGCCATGCTATTGCCCGCCTCCGGTCATTAAAGAGAGAACTGGTCTCCCAGATAAATCTGTTTTACTTTTTCGTCCTGAGCCACTTCGCTGGGCAGACCGGATGCGATAATCTCACCCGCGTTGATGATGTATGCCCGGTCTGTAATGCTTAACGTTTCTCTTACATTGTGATCTGTGATCAACACTCCGATTCCCTTATTTTTGAGATGGGAAATTATCGTCTGTATATCAGCGACCGCTATCGGATCAATGCCGGCAAATGGCTCATCCAAAAGTATGAACTCGGGTGAAGTCGCTAATGCCCGGCTTATTTCAACCCGTCGCCGCTCACCTCCTGAGAGTGCGTAGGCCCGGGCATTTTTAATGTGCAGGATATTCAGCTCTCTGAGTAAAGCCCGCGCTCTTTTCTTACCTTCAAAATTTGGAATATCCAGCGTTTCCATCACCGCAATGATATTTTCCTCCACAGTCAGTTTGCGAAATACCGATGGCTCCTGCGGGAGGTAACTGACACCTTTTTTTGCTCTCATGTGCATGGGGAACTTAGTAATATCGTCGTTTCCCAAAAGCACCTGTCCTTCATCGGGAGGGGTGAGACCAACAACCATATAAAATGTAGTGGTCTTTCCGGCTCCATTGGGACCCAGAAGGCCAACGATTTCCCCTCGTTTTACCTCAACACTGACTCCTTTAACTACCTGACGGTTTCGGTATGACTTGGCCAGATTTATTGCGCGTAAATTTTTCAACTTATGCTTTGGGTCAGGATTTGATTAACAATCGAGAGAATAACTGATAAATTGAGATATTTTTTAGTAATAGAACCTCTCGTAATTTTTTGCCAGGAGCTTTGTTTCCTGATTAATCGTAATAACTCACTCTCACTTTGTTTTAGGAGAGCAGGGCGTTCCACCTTTGCCCGATGGCTTTTTCTTCCTTTTCTCGTCAGACTTTGGAAAAATTTTTGTGCGTACACGCCCGTTGACCATGAAACGGTCTTTTTCGATCAGAAATATCATTTCCCGACCTTTAATTATGTCTTCCCCCTCCCATGCAACAGCATTCGGGGTCCCTGTCAGTATTATTTTCTGAAGCTGGTCCAGATAAACTGCCCGGTCCCCCATCGCTCTTTTATCACATCGGACAATTTCCACATTACCAATGGCAACGATTTCTTCGGTCTGTTTTTTGTCAGGTGTGTTGTAAACCTCCATGATGTCAGAGGTGATGGTCATATCGTCTCGCACAGCCTCAACATGCCCGGAAAAAATTATTTTCTGCCCTCCATTTTCAGATCGCATTCTGTCAGAGGTAATTTGAATGGGAGAACTGTCAGCCTTTTTGCCAGATTTTTTGTTACTAGACTGCTGGGAATAAACATTTGATGTTGCCAGGATGGATAGACTGATGATGAGTATCAGATAAAATAATGGTCTGCGGGATAGGGGGGTCATGAATAGCTCGGGGCCTGGTTCAGTTCTGGGTTGCAGGTTTATTTTTGAATCTGTCATTTATGAGGGCGGATTCAATCACCATTTTCACATGCCCCTCCAAATTAAGATCGTTGGTTTCGTTTTGCAGAATGCCGGAGTCTGCGTAGACCTTAAACGTTCTGTCGTTTTCATTGATATAAATATATTCGACCTTGCTTAAGGTGGTGGTGTTCGTGGACTGATTTATCTGGGCAACATCTGCCTTTAATTCCCACTCTTTACGCTCACTATTCTCATGTACTACATTGAATTTTTTGATCTCAACATCGACCCCGTCTTTGGTGATACGGACTTCTACATCTTCGGCGGTAGTCTCAAAACTGGATAAAAAACTATATCCGGCGTATCCTGCTACAAAAAGTGCCAGCAGGAGCATCAGAATTCGTATTTTATTGACCATTACTTATTGATTTAACGACCTTTAAATAGAAATGCAATTGCCATACCATCTGATTCTGCCATAAGGCATGATTATTGTAAAGAGTATTTTTCAATAGGTTAGTAGATATTTATATCATAAATCATAAAGGCAGG
>FUWD013249885.1_pt3 | contig 20327 bp, 22 predicted proteins | sample 1063281 | NCBI WGS metagenome assembly FUWD01 (sample SAMEA79048168, study PRJEB19326) | metagenome | biome: marine | reverse complement strand
AGGAGCTTTGTTAGCTACCTTGAGGGCTGTACAGCTCCAAGCAGAGATGAAAATCAATTACACGCGGCAGTTGTTGAATTAATTGCTATGGACGATGCCGAAATCAAATACTCAACTGTGCAAAATTGGTTTCCTGGCAATAGCGAAGGAAAAGGAGGTGTCTATAATTTTGTAACCAAAAGAGGACTGTGCGAAACCAATGCGAAAATATCATGGACTCAGGTAGAAACAGGATCTGCAATTACATGGAAATATCCAAGCTGTATTTTAAAAGGAAATAATTCTGTTGGAGAATTCTATTCTATTGCGGTTACAAACAATTTTCAACAAGCTGATACTGGTACTAAAATGATTCACTTGGGGAAAAACACCAAATCAACTATCATATCCAAAGGGATTTCTGCTGGAAAATCACAAAATAGCTATCGTGGATTAGTACAAATTAGTTCTAGAGCAGAAAATGCTAGAAATTTTTCTCAGTGTGATAGTCTGTTAATGGGAAATAAATGTGGAGCTCATACCTTCCCTTACATAGAAGTAAAGAATAAAAGTGCTCAAGTTGAACACGAAGCTACTACTAGTAAAATTGGTGAAGATCAGCTTTTCTATTGTAATCAACGAGGTATTGATACTGAAAAAGCAATCGCTTTAATTGTTAATGGCTTTAGTAAAGAGGTTTTAAATAAGCTCCCTATGGAGTTTGCTGTTGAGGCTCAAAAATTATTGGAAATTAGCTTAGAAGGTTCGGTTGGATAATCAACAAAACCAACGCTTAAGTATAAACTTAAAAGCAAATAGTATAAGAACATGTTAAAAATAGAAAATTTTACAAGCAAGTGTAGACAACAAATCAATCTTAAAGGGGTTGAATTTAACTGTAAAATCTGGTGAAGTCCACGCAATCATGGGGCCGAATGGTGCTGGAAAAAGTACGCTTGCAAACATCATTGCTGGAAAAGAAGAATATGATGTTGCCAACGGAACAATGGAACTAAACGGCGAAGATATTAGTGAGTTATCTCCTGAAGAAAGAGCGCACAATGGTGTGTTTTTATCATTTCAATATCCGATTGAAATTCCTGGAGTTTCTGTAACTAATTTTATTAAAACCTCTATCAACGAAACTCGAAAAGCAAAAGGGCTAGAGGACATGCCCGCTAAGGATATGCTAAAAATGATTCGCGAAAAATCTGAACTTTTAGAGATTGATCGAAAGTTTTTATCCCGTTCTCTAAATGAAGGTTTTTCTGGAGGAGAGAAAAAGCGTAATGAGATTTTTCAAATGGCAATGCTAGAGCCAAAACTTGCCATATTAGATGAAACAGACTCTGGTCTTGATATTGACGCTTTAAGGATTGTTGCCAATGGTGTTAATAAATTAAAATCTAAAGACAATGCTGTGATCGTAATTACTCATTATCAAAGATTACTGGATTACATAGTACCAGACTTTGTGCATGTGTTGCACGACGGTAAAATAGTTAAAACTGGTGACGCTTCTTTAGCTTTAGAACTAGAAGCTAAAGGGTATGATTGGATAAAAGAAGAAATTAGCGCATAATTAGAAATATTTTTTTCAATAGCTTTTTGATAATAATTTTGGAATAATAAATAAAATGGATTTAAAAGAAAAAATAGTTTCATCATACGTTGCTTTTGAAAATGGCGTTAACATAAATTCTGATATTCATGAAATTAGAACTGAGGCTTTTCAAAACTTTGAAAAACTAGGCTTTCCATCAAAAAAATTAGAGGCCTGGAAATATACCTCATTAAACAGTATTCTAAAGGAAGACTATAGTATTTTTCCTGATAAAGAAAAAAGCATCTCACTTGCTGAAGTAAAAAAATATTTTATTCATGATATTGATACCTATAAAATTGTCTTTATCGATGGTAAATACAGTTCTTTTTTATCTGAAACAACTCATGATAATATTGATGTATGCCTAATGTCTTCTGCATTAACCAAAACAAAATACAAACCTGTTATTGAAAATTATTTTAACAAGATTGCTCAGCAAGATAATTTAACTTCATTAAATACCGCATTTTCTAAAGAGGGCGCCTACATTCATATCCCAAAAAATACGGAGGTAGAAAAACCTATTCAGATTATTAATTTTACTACTGGTGAGGAAAGCGCTTCAATGCTACAACCAAGAAATCTAATTGTTGTAGATCAAAATGCGCATGTTCAAATTATTGAAAGACATCAAAGCCTAACAAGTAATGCCGCATTAACAAATGTAGTCACCGAAATATTTGCAGACAGACATTCTACTGTAGATTTTTATAAAATACAAAATGACCATATTGAAGCTTCATTAGTTGACAATACTTTTGTTGAACAGCAATCAAATAGTGTTGTTTCAGTTCATACTTTTTCATTTGGTGGTAATATTACAAGAAACAACTTAAACTTCTTTCAAAAAGGAGAACACATAGATTCTATTTTAAAAGGAATTACTATTATTGAAGGAAAACAACATGTAGATCATCACACCTTAGTCCATCATATTGAGCCAAACTGTGAAAGCCATCAAGATTATAAAGGAATTTATGACGAGCGCTCTACGGGCGTTTTTAACGGTAAGGTCATCGTAGAAAAAGAGGCTCAAAAAACCAATGCTTATCAAAAGAATAATAATATTTTGATGAATAACAAATCTACTATTAATGCAAAACCTCAATTAGAGATTTTTGCAGATGATGTAAAATGTTCTCATGGGTGTACCATTGGACAATTAGATGAACAAGCATTGTTTTATATGCAACAACGAGGTATTCCTAAAAAAGAAGCCAAAGCACTTTTAATGTATGCTTTCGCTAATACAGTTCTTGAAAGTGTAAAAATTCCTGAAGTTAAGGAAAGAATTACGAAGTTAATTGCTACGAAGTTAAACGTCAATATTGGTTTTAACGTTTAAAAAATTAAACAAAAAACAGGCTTAAAAGCCTGTTTTTGTAAACCTTATACCTTTACATTTCTAAGTAGTCTAGTGCTAAAGCAGATAATGTTTTAACACCTAAAATAAATCCACTTTCATCTAAAATAAAATCTGGTGTATGGTGTCCTGCAGCTTTCTCTGGACTAAGGTCTAAAGGCTTTCCTCCTAAAAAGAAATATAACCCAGGAACTTTCTGTTGAAAAAAAGAAAAATCTTCTGCTCCAGTTATTGCATCAACCTCTATTACATTTTCCTTCAAAGCTATTCTTTGTAACGTAGGAAGCATCTGACTCGTTAACTCTATATGATTAAATGTTATTGGATATCCTTTATCTATCTCTATACTAGCTTCAGCCCTAAATGCTTTTGCAATGTCTGGAACCATTTCTTTCATTCTTTTATTAATAAAGTCTTGCATCCCATAGTCTAAAGTTCTAATAGTTCCTACTATGGTGGCTTTTTCAGGTATAATATTACTTCTTATTCCCGCATTAATCATTCCTACAGTAATTACTGCACCTTCTTTTGTTAACTCAGACTCTCTACTTATTATTGTTTGTAGTCCATTTATTATTTGAGCAGATGCAACAATTGGATCAACACTTGCCCATGGTCTAGAACCGTGAGCTTGCTTACCCATCACATCTATTTGATAAGATTGAGATGCTGCCATAATCCCTCCTGATTTGTATGTAATCTTACCTGCATCTAAACCTGCAGCAATGTGTAAACCAAAAATAGCATCTACATCAGGATTTTTTAAAACACCTTCTTTAACCATTAACTCTGCTCCTCCTTCTTCTCCTTTTGGAGCTCCTTCTTCTGCCGGCTGAAAAATAAATTTAATTGTCCCATGAAGTTCACTTTTCATCTGAGATAAGACCTCTGCAACACCCATTAATATAGCTACGTGAGAATCATGACCACAGGCATGCATTACACCCGTTTCTTTTCCATTATATGTAGATCTTACATTAGATTTAAAAGGCAAATCATTTCTTTCTGTAACAGGAAGTGCATCAATGTCTGCTCTTAATGCAACAACTTTTCCTGGCTTTTTACCTTTTAAAATTCCTACAACTCCAGTTTTAGCAACTCCAGTTTGGACAGAAATCCCTAAGTTTCTTAAATGAGTTTCTATGTATTTGGCTGTCTCAAATTCTCTGTTAGACAACTCAGGATTCTGGTGAACATGTCTTCTCCATTCGATAACTTTTTGTTCTATTTTATCTGAAAGTTTACTGATTTTTTCATCATTCTTTTGTCCAAAAGCCGATCCTATTGTTAATAGAGAAAAGCAAAAAATAATTGCATATTTCATTGTGTAATGTATTTATTGAATTGATTGTATTATTTCCTTTAAAAATTTATTTTCATTGTAGTTTTTTAATCCCAATCGAACAATTACCATCTCCTGATCTGGAAGGATATATACTCGTTGCCCTTGATATCCATCTGCATAAAACATATTGGACGGAACGTCTTTCATTTTATTCCCGGCATTTAACCAAAAATGAGCCCCATAGCTATTATTTGAGTTGGGGGTTGGTTGTGTAACATAATCTATCCATTCAGGAGAAAAAATTTGGGTCCCATTCCAGTTTCCTTTATGTAAATATAACAACCCAAATTTTGCCCAATCTCTGGGTGTTGCCCATGCATACGAGGAAGCTACATAATGACCTTTTACATCAGTTTCAATAATCATAGAATTCATGCCTATTTTGTCGATTAATTCACGATACCAGTAGTCTAGATATTCTTGCTGGTTTCCTAACTTTTTCCTTAAAATTCCAGACAATAAATTTGAAGTACCAGAAGAATAATTCCATGCAGAATTAGGGGTGTCTACTAACTGTTGTTTTTGTTGCATCTTAGTCATGTCATCCTCTAAAAACAACATTTTTGTAACGTCTGATATCTTATCATAATTTTCATCCCAGGCTAATCCACTATTCATTTGCAACAAATTATGAAGAGTTATTTCTTTTCGATCATCATTTTCCCATTCTAAAATAGGTGCTCTATCCTGAACTGATAACTTTCCTTGGTACTGCATGATTCCGAAAACAGTGCTTAAAATACTTTTTGTCATAGACCACCCAAGTGTTCTAGAATCTTTAGTAAAACCCTTAGCGTACCTCTCTGCAATTAGTTGGTTTTTATACAACACTAGAACAGCTCTTGTTTGATATGAATTTTCAAAAATTGAAGAAACTGCTGAGTCTAGTTTTTCATAATTTATAGTATTAAATAGAGTATCTTTTTGAGGTTTGTTCCCAAAAGGGTAGGCTAATGATGTGTTTCTAATGAAGCGTTTTGGAATTAATTCTTTTTTACTAGCATCATACCCTTTTGTAATTAATACGCTCCCTAAACCGTTTCTATAAACTGCTTTTCTAGTTAATAACCCTAAGGTAGACGCTGATGCAAAATTATTTTCAAGACTTACAGCGGTGCTTGCCAAGTTTATAGGTGAAAATTATTATCTGTAGCGTCTGTAAAAGCTACTGTTCTGTTCGCTACAAAAATTGAAGAACTAGTATTTTTTGCTGCATACCCTGAAATAATATTAAGTTTAGGATAATTTATTATTATTACAAGTAGTAGTATTACTGATAAAAGCAGTAGAATTCTTTTAGTAGTTTTCATATAACAAGGGTTCGGTAATTACAAAAATAAGAATAAAATAACAGGTTTATTAAAAGATTTATTTTTGATGCCCTACCTTTGTGTCTCAAAATCAATAGAATGTTTCCAGTAGAAAAAATTCGGGCAGATTTTCCAATATTACAAAGAGTGGTCAATGGAAAACCTTTGATTTATTTTGACAATGCCGCAACTTCACAAACTCCAAAAATTGTGATTGACGCAATTGTTGATTACTACATGAATTACAATGCAAACATTCATAGAGGTGTTCATACGTTAAGTCAAGAAGCAACAGACAAGTATGAACAAGCTAGAGAAAACTAAAACTCATTTTAATGCAAAATATGCTTACGAAATGATTTTTAACCTCAGGAACTACACATGGAATTAATATAATTGCTTCAGGCTTCTCTAATCTACTTAAAAAAGGAGATGAGATTATTGTTTCTGCTTTAGAACACCACTCTAACATTGTTCCCTGGCAAATGTTGTGCGAAAAAACAGGTGCTCAATTAAATGTTATTCCCATGAATGAGGATGGAGCTCTAATGATGAGTTCATATGATGAGTTGCTTTCAGATAACACAAAATTAGTTTTTTGCAATCATATTTCAAATGCACTAGGCACCATAAACCCTATAGAGGAAATTATTGAAAAAGCACATCATGTGGGGGCGGCTGTTTTAATTGACGGGGCTCAATCTACACCTCATATGATAGTAGACTTTCAAAAACTAGATGTAGACTTTTATGTAACCTCTGCTCATAAAATTTGCGGACCTACTGGTGTGGGCCTTTTATATGGTAAAAAGGAATGGCTAGAAAAGCTCCCACCCTACCAAGGTGGTGGTGAAATGATTGAAACAGTTACTTTTAAAAAAACTACTTACGCAGGGTTGCCTCATAAATTTGAGGCAGGAACCCCAAATATTTGTGGGGGTATTGCTTTTGGTGTGGCCATCGATTATATGAATTCAATCGGCTTTGACGCCATTAATAAGCATGAACAAGAGCTCCTTGAATACGGAACTCAAGAGTTATTAAAAATTAATGAGCTCAAAATTTATGGCACCTCAAAGAAAACTTCTGTTATTTCTTTCAATGTAGGTACTATTCATCCATATGATATTGGGTCTATTCTTGATAAATTAGGAATAGCCGTTAGAACTGGACATCATTGTGCTCAGCCCATTATGGAGTTTTATAAAATACCAGGTACCATAAGAGCTTCTTTTGCATTTTATAATACGAAAGAAGAAATCGATGTTTTTGTCAAAGGCCTAAAAAGAGCAATCTTAATGTTAAGCTAAACAGGCCTTTTCAATAAAATTACTGTTTTTATTATCTTTATAAAAATAGTCCTATGAAAAAAACAACTCTTCTAATTTTTGCAAACTGTTTCTTGTTCTTTAGTTGTTCTTCTTCAAAGCATATAGATCGTTTTCAGAAAATACATTACAAATCGATAACTCGAGGATATTCAACACAAATTCTACTACAAGGAGATACGCTAAAATATTTTCAAAATAATAATGAAACTCTTTCTTTAATTATTTCTAAAGAGGTTAAAAACTCTTTAAATAAGTTACTTAAAAACGCTCATCCTGAAACATTAGGTCTTATTAAAGCTCCTTCAAATAAATTTCAATATGATGGGGCTATGTATACAACCTTAGAAGTAATTTGGAATGGAAAAAATTATAAAAGTGACGGGTTTGATGATGATAACCCACCTAAAAAACTAAGCCCTTTTATAAGCTTCTTGCTAAGTTTAGTTAAATAAAAAAGGCAACCAATAGGTTGCCTTTTTTATTTAAAATATCTTTTTAAATTATATTAATAATCAAAAGTTAATTTAAGTACAGTTCTTCGACCTATAACAGGCATCGTTGGGAATGCTCTATACTTTTGATCTAATACATTAGTTGCAGATAAATCTAATTTTAGATTGTCAGAAACATTGTATCCTATGTTTATATCAAATAAGTTTTTCTCTTGTACCTCACCAGAGAAAAACCCTTGGTTAGAATAAAAAGAATCATCGTGTTGATAAGCAATAGCTCCTCTTACTTTGTTTTTTGCATACTGAACTCCAGCTCTATATTTGAATTTTGGAGCATTTAAGTAAGAAGAAAACGGAAGTCCGTCGTCATTAGATTCTCCAGGAATCCATTCGTTCTGACTTAACCAAGAAGTATTTAACCATAACGTAACGTCATCGTTTAAAAAATACTCCATTGCTAAATCTGCACCTACGTGACTTCTTGTAGCACCATCGAAACGACGATATCCTGCAGGAATATGCATTAAGCCATCACCCTGAGGCACTGCTGTTGTTTCTACAGTACCAAATATTGGAAATAAAGGTGATACTGCTCCTTCAAAAGCGGCTCCTCCTTGAGCAAAGGCTCCTCCAACTGAGGCTGCTGCGCCTGCAATTGTTCCTCCAATTACTGCACCAATAGGCGCAATTGCTGGAGATCCAGGGAAAAGAGCGTCTGCTGGAGCTCCTGTATCCCAAATAGATTGTGGAATTCCTGCTGCAGCATACTGAGCTTGTACAGCTCCTGTTACGGCTCCTATTACTCCTGGGTCAGAAGCAAAATCTGCTCCTACTTGAGACCCTAAATCATTTGCTATATCAGCTCCTACCAAATTAAATGTTGGACCGATAGCTGTAAATTGAGTAAATCCTTTTCTTTCATAGGTGTATACATCTAATGCAACAGATAATTTATTTGCAATTAGTCCTTTATATCCTACTTCAAAAGAATTTAAAGTTTCTACTGCAGATCGTCCTGTTCCTGTTAATTCATCCATTGGCTCTCCATTGAATAAATTATATCCTACTAGTTGTCCTGTTCCTCCTGAAGGTACATACCCGTTAAAGAAATTTTGAACCACTGGTAATAAAGGGTTTCCTGCCAAACCTCCATATAGTGCAGTTAATGTAGGTTGAGCAACAGCCCCGTAAGCATACGCTAGAGGAAATGAAGTTGCTCCGTAAGGAAGATCAGGTAATCCAGGTACTGCTAAATCTATTGTTGGATTGTCTGGAAACACTTGTGGTGCATACTGACCAGATAACCAAACATCTGCAATTCCAGGCGCTAAAACAGACACCGGGAAATCTATATTTTGCTGTAAAGCAGAAGGTCCTGTGTTAGCTTTATTAAATGACGCTCTAAACGTATGATTATCATTTGCTTTGTAAACTATCGCAACTCTAGGCGCAAAAGCTCCTTCATCGATAAAATTGAACTTGTCATATCTTCCTGCATAAGTAATATCTAACTTTTCACTAATCTTTGAAGTTCCCTGAAGATAAGCACCAGTTATAATATAGTCATCTCTATCTTCATTGATCCCGTAAAGAGTATTTGCTGTCATAGATTTAGAATTTCTATAATCAGTACCTATTGTAAAATTGGTGTTTAAAAATTTTGGGACATCAAAGTTGTATTGAAGTTGAGCCTCTAAAGAATTTCTTTCGGCAACTTGTCTTAAACCAGTCTGGTATAAAAATGTTGGTTTTTCATCAGTTCCACCATTATTGTAGTTGTAGTATACTTGAGCAAATAATCCTCCTGATTGAACTCTACCTTGAACCCAGTAGTCAGTTCCTTGCTGATATCCAGCTCCTTGTGAATTAAAAATATCCCACCACCATTTGCAAATCCTGCTGAAAGAAAAGCGGTAGTTTCATCTGAAGGTCTAAATTCTAAATGTACGTTTGCTGAATAGTTTTTATACTCTGTTGCTAAAGGATTACCGTCTCCGTTGTCATCTAAATCTGTCAGAGTTAGCAACTGTTCTCCTGGTTGCGTAGGATCTACTCTACCATTTACAATAGCTGGTTGAGAAATAGTGGATTGAAGGCCTGAGATAAAATCAGCATCTTCAACAGGGTCTAACTCAAAGTCTTTCCCTTTCATATATCTTACATTAACTTTAAATCCAAATTTATCATTGTCATTTTTAAAAGCATGTCGAACAGTCATTCCTGATGTACTAAGTGTACCTCCAAGCATTTCTACCGTAGTTCCTGGATAATCAATTGGACTTTTAGACATGAAATGAACAACCCCTGAAGTAACCCCAGGACCATATAGGGCCGAAGCCGCACCTCTAACAACCTCTACTCTTTGTATGTCGATGTTAGACATTCCTGATTGATAACTGTAAAAAGTTCCTGCAGATGGTGTTACTAAATAACGGTAGTCTAATATTGGAAATGTAGAAGTTCCAAATACACCAGAACCGGCACGCATTTCAATATTAACTGTATTTGCAGATTGTTGTTGCATCTGAACACCAGCAATATTCGCTAAATTCATCACAGGGTCAACCGCTGCTGCTGAATTTAATATATCTTTAGGTGTAATGATACTTACAGAAGCTGGCGCTTCCTGTACTTTTTGTCTTCTTCTGGAAGCTGAAAAAACTATTTCTTCAAGAGAAGTTGCGTCTTCTTCAAGACTTACCATTACTTCTTGATTATTTTTAGTTATTTCTACACTTACTGCTTTAAAACCAAGCATTGAAATCTCAATAGTGAAAGGAGGAGCAGCATTAACTTTTAGTAAAAACTTACCATCAAAGTCTGTTGTTGTTCCAATTGCTTTACCAGAAACCTTAACATTAGCTCCTAAAAGCGTTTCACCTGTTTGTGCATCCTTAACCAATCCAGTAACGGTGGTTTGTGCTAGCATTGTTGCACTAGCAAGCATAACAAATGCAAAGAATATTGTCTTTTTTATCATGATATAAATTGTTTATTAACTAAGACGAATGTACGATATTTTTTGATTTTTGTAATATTTTTGTAATATTTTTGAGTTATTAATGAGTGATAATGTAACTTTTTATCAAAATCTTATTTTAAATTGAATTGATTTTTTATAACAATCTATTGTAACTTTGTCTTTTAATTATTCTTCTTTTGAAAATTATTCACTCTATTTCTAATTTTAGTTCTTCTAGTAAGACTATCGTTACTATTGGCACTTTTGATGGCATACATGTTGGTCATCAAAAAATATTGAAAGATTTAATTGATACCGCCAAAAAAGAAGGTAAAAAATCTGTTCTTCTTACTTTTTTCCCTCATCCAAGAATGGTTTTACAAAAAGACAAAGGCATTCTCTTGTTAAATACAATCAATGAGAAATCTTTTTTATTGAAAAAAATGGGGCTAGATTTTTTGATTATTCATCCATTTAGTAAGGAGTTTTCTAGATTAACGGCTCTTGATTTTGTGAGAGATGTATTAGTTAATAAATTAAATACCTCAAGACTAATTATTGGTTATGACCACCATTTCGGTAAAAATAGAGAAGGTAACATTCACCAATTAAAAGAGTATAGTTTATTGTATGATTTTGATGTTGAAGAAATTCCTGCCCAAGACATTGACGATGTTTCTGTAAGTTCTACCAAGATTAGAACAGCATTACAAAACGGTGAATTAAAAACCGCAAACAAGTACCTTGGATACCGTTATTTATTGAATGGTATTGTAGTTGACGGTGAAAAACTTGGTACTAAAATTGGCTTCCCAACAGCAAATATTAATATAGAAGAATCTTACAAACTAATACCAAAAACAGGGGTTTATATAATTACTGCAATTATTGACGGTTCTGCATATAATGGAATGATGAATATTGGGTTTAACCCTACTGTAAGTGGAAAAAAGCAAACAATTGAGGCTCATTTATTTGATTTTCATGAAAACTTATATGGTAAAAAAATAACTATCGAATTACTTTATTTTCTTAGAGATGAGAAAAAATTTCTTTCTGTTGATGAATTAATCGATCAATTAAAAATAGACAAAGAAAATGCTATTTCATTTCTAGCAAACAATCCATCGTAACTCATTGTAATATTGATTCACTTACTATATCTTTGAACCCTTATAATAATTTAGATCATGTTACAGGTTCAGTTTATCAAAGACAATCAAAAAAAAGTTTTAGAAGGTTTGGCAAAAAGAAATTTTGCTAACGCCAACACTATTATTGATACTGTTCTAAAAGCAGATGAAAACAGAAGAAAAACTCAAGTATTGCTAGACAATACGCTGGCAGAACTAAATACACTTTCAAAAGAGATTGGTCTATTGTTTAAATCTGGTCAAACACAAAAAGCTACCATTGTTAAAGAAAAAACAAGTCTTCTTAAAGAACAATCAAAAGCTTTAACTGATCAATTAAATACGCTTTCAAAAGAGCTAACAGATTTATTGTACCAAATACCAAACGTACCTCATGCTAGTGTTGTATCTGGAAAATCTGAGAAGGATAATGAAGAAATTTTTAAAGAAGGTGCTATACCAGACCTTCACAAAGGTTCACTGCCTCATTGGGAGCTAGTCAAGAAGTATGATATTGTAGATTTTGAATTAGGAACTAAGATCACAGGTGCTGGTTTTCCAGTTTACAAAGGAAAAGGAGCTAAGCTTCAAAGAGCGTTAATTAACTATTTTCTAGATAAAAACACAGAAGCAGGCTATAAAGAGTTTCAGGTGCCACATTTAATAAATGAATCTTCAGGAATAGGAACGGGTCAGTTGCCCGATAAAGAAGGTCAAATGTATCATGTTGGAATTGATGATTTGTATTTAATTCCTACGGGAGAAGTACCTATTACTAATATGTTCCGTGGTAATATTGTTAATGAGAGTGATTTACCAATATTATCTACTGGATATACCCCTTGCTTTAGACGTGAAGCCGGAAGTTATGGCTCTCATGTTAGAGGGTTAAATAGATTACATCAATTTGATAAGGTAGAGATTGTTAGGGTAGAACACCCTGATAATTCTTACAAGGCCCTAGACGGAATGGTAGAGCATATTAAAGGAATACTCAGAGAGTTAAAATTACCGTATCGCATATTGCGTTTATGTGGGGGTGATACTGGTTTTACAGCTGCTTTAACTTTTGATTTTGAGGTCTTTTCTACAGCGCAAGACAGGTGGTTAGAAATTAGTTCTGCTTCCAATTTTGAAACTTTTCAAGCAAACAGATTAAAACTTCGTTTTAAAAACAAAGAAGGAAATAATCAATTAGCTCACACTTTAAATGGGAGTTCACTTGCTTTGCCAAGGGTATTGGCAGGTATCCTTGAGAATTATCAAACAGAAGAGGGCATTCAAATACCTGAAGTTTTAATACCTTACACTGGCTTCTCTGTAATTAATTAGCAATTACAGCCATCATTAATCTCTTGTATTTATTCATTTCTAAAAGAGCCTTAAAATAATTACTTATTTGACCAGACCTCATGAACTCTATTGAGTTTATTTTTGCCGTTTCGTATTTTCTGTTTAAATCTTTCATTGTTGTTTTTAATTTAGCGGGATTAATATTATTGTTTTTTAAATTATTTCAACAAGTATGCCAAAATTTTAGAATGGCCCTCGGAAATAGCAAAGTTTTAATGAAGTTTAACATTTGAGTTGATTATCTTTGAAAGAGATGAAGAACATTCTACTCATAATAGCGCTATTTTCTTTTAGTTTTATCTACAGCCAAAACAACCTTAATTTAGCAGAGAATTATTTTCGTGAAGGAGAGTACGAGAAAGCAACTCAGCTATATGAATCCCTAGAAAAAAACAATCCTTATAATACCAGGTACCTAAAACGTTTAATCACTTGTTACCAAGAAACAAATAATTATGAAAAAGCATCAGAGCTTCTTCAAAAAAAGCTACTCAACAACCCCTCTCAGCACTACTTAAGAATAGAAGTAGGATATAACTTTGATCAGCAAAAAAAGCCAACATTAGCAAAAAAAGAATATGATTTTGCTATTAAGGCAATTGAATCAAACCCAAGTTTAGGAGGTATTATGGGAAGAATGTTCCAACAAAATAATCTCTTAGATTATGCCTTAAAAGCATACTCAAAGGCATTGGTCTTTAATAAAGATGCTGGTTTTGAATACCAAATAGCTCGAATTTATGGTGAAAAAGGAGCATATCAAAAAATGTTTGATTCTTGCATGGAGCTATTAGATAAAGATGAAAATTATCTCGGTAGCATTCAACGTTACATAAGTAGATATATTAGTGATGATGCCAATGACACAATCAATATTTCTTTAAAAAAATCGATTTTAAAAAAATCGAGTAGCAATCAAAAAAATATTTGGAATGAATTGTTAAGCTGGCTTTTTACAAAACAAAAACAATATGGCAAAGCTTTCATTCAAGAAAAAGGACTTTTTAATAGAGGTCTGGAAAATGTTGAAACAATTTTTAGGTTAGGTAAAATAGCCTTTACTAATCAAGACTATGAAACTGCAAGAAATTGTTATTCATTCTTGCTTGATCACACAAATTTTATTGAGGAAAAACTCACTGCTGAATTATATCTTTTAAAAATTTCAGTAAAAATGCAGACAAGAATAACCTTGTTTTATTTGAAGAAAACTAAAAGAGTATGGGATTAATAGAAACACATTAGAAATTCAGTTAGAATATGCAGCCTATTTAACTTTTGAAAACAATACTCCTCAAAAAGCCATAAGAGTGTTAGGAAAAAGCACTAAGTTTTTCTTCCTCCAAGTTTAAAAAAGCAAGAATAAAATTAAAATTAGGAGAGGTACTTGTTTTTGTAGGAAAATTTAATGAAGCTCTTATATATTTTTCTCAAGTACAAACCAAACTTAAAAACCACCCTTTATCTCAAGAGGCGCGTTTTAAAGTAGCACAAACCTCCTATTTTAAAGGAGATTTTAAATGGGCAAAATCTCAATTAAAAATTTTAAAAAACGCTACAACTCAACTTACTGCAAATGATGCGGTTGATTTATTCTTACTAATTTCAGACAATGAGTCTAAAGATTCAATTCCTTCAGGACTAGAAGACTTTGCAAAAGCAGAATTACTGGCTTATCAAAATAATAATGCTTCGGCTATTATATTGTATGACAAATTATTAAAACAGTATCAAGGGCAATCTATAGAGGACGAAGCTTTGTTTAATCAGGCAAAACTTTTGGTTACAGAACAACAATATGAAATGGCAGTCACAAACCTATTAAAAATAATTTCTATTGATCCTGAAGGAATTTTAACAGACAACTCCTATTATTTATTAGGCGAAATTTATAAAAACAACATAAAAGACTTTGAAAAAGCTTCTGAATACTATCAAAAAATTATCTTTGAAAAACCGTCAAGCATCTATTTAGTTGATGCAAGACAAAAATATAGAGAAATAAGAGGAGACAACATCGAATAAAAGCTCTCTCATAATCCTTTTCATCTGAAAACAACCTATGTATATTTATAACGTTACAATGAATATAGACGAAAGCATTCACAACGAATGGTTTTTATGGATTCATAAACACATACAAGACGTTCTTGCATCCGGCTTCTTTGTTTCTGCAAAACTTACACAAGTTTTGGTAGAAGAAGAGATGGGTGGAGTTACCTATTCTGTTCAATACACTGCAAAAAACAAAGAGAATTTAAATGACTATTATGCCAATACTGCCCCTAAATTAAGAAGTGAAAGTATGAGAAAATTTGCAGATAAAATGATCTCATTTAGAACAGAATTAAAAGTTGTCAAAGAATTTTACCCACCTAGCTCACATAATTAAATATGAAATTAAAAACACCATCTTCTAGACGCATAGTTATTTATATAGGAATCACTCTTCTTATCTCTGGAGGATTTACAGGGTATTTGTATTGGGGCTTAGAGCCACAAGAATCAATTGGAGGTTTACTTTGTGGAACAGGACTTAGTCTATTGTTATTTTATATTATTAGTAAAAAAATAAATGACAGTTAAAGCAAAAAAACATCTAGGCCAACACTTTTTAAATGATGAAGACACTGCAAAAAATATTGCAAATTCTTTGTCGGGGGTTGGATATGATACTGTTCTAGAAATTGGTCCAGGAATGGGTGTTTTAACAAAGTATTTATTAGAAAGTGAGGCACAAATTAATGTTATAGAAATTGACAGAGATTCGGTTACATACTTAAATAATGATTTTAAAAATGAGCATGTAAAACTAGATACCTCAAATACTAAATTTAAAATTATTGAAGGAGACTTTTTAAAACAAGATGTCCCAACTTTTTTTAATAAAAAGCAAGTTGCTATTATCGGAAATTACCCCTACAATATCTCTTCTCAAATTATATTTAAAGCCATTGAAAATCGAGAATATATTCCCGAATTATCTGGTATGTTTCAAAAAGAAGTTGCTAAAAGAATTGCAGAAAAAGAAGGAAGTAAGGTGTATGGAATTATTTCTGTATTAACTCAAGCTTTTTATGATGTAGAGTATTTGTTTACTGTTCCACCATCCGTTTTTAATCCTCCGCCAAAAGTAGACTCTGGAGTTATAAGACTTATTAGAAAAAAAGATTTTTCTCTGCCTGTAGATGAAAAGTTATTTTTTAGAGTCGTAAAAACAGCTTTTAATCAACGAAGAAAAATGTTGAGAAGTAGTTTAAAGTCTTTCAAACTTTCGGATACCTTAAAAGAAGATACTATATTTGCGATGCGCCCAGAACAATTGTCTGTAAAAGAGTTTATTAAACTCACGCATAAAATAGCAACTGATGTCATTTGAGATTACTACAGAATTTTTAGAAAAACTAACCTCTTACATAGAGGGTTCTAAAAACAAGTCTATAATTGGTTTGTTTGAAGAAATGCATTATGCTGATGTTGCTGAAATTCTGGACGAACTGTCTTTTGACAAGGTAGTTTATATTATAAAACTTCTTGACAGCGAAAAAACTTCGGCTGTTTTAATGGAGTTAGACGAAGATATTCGAGAAAAAATACTTCAAAACCTTTCTGCTAAAGAAATTGCTGAAGAGGTTGAAGAGCTAGATTCTGACGATGCCGCAGATATTATAGGGGAACTTTCAGAAGAAAGGCAAGAGGCAGTAATGTCTCAAATTGAAGATGAAGAGCAGGTTAAAGAAATTGAGGAACTTCTTACCTATGATGAAGATTCTGCTGGTGGTTTAATGGCAAAGGAATTGGTGAAAGTGAATGAAAACTGGAGCGTTCTTAAATGTGTTCGTGAAATGAGAATGCAGGCAGAAAAGTAACTAGGGTACACTCTATTTATGTAGTTGATGACCTAGACAAACTAAAAGGGAGGCTCTACTTTAAAAAGATCTTTTAATAACTTCTACAAAAACAGCTATTTCAGAAGTATATATTCCTAATGTAGATTTTGTAAATGTTCATGATAACTTAGACGAAGTTTCTAACAAAATGCGAAAATATGATTTAGAAGCCATTCCTGTTGTTGATAATGACGGTATTTTATTAGGGAGAATTACCATTGATGATATTGTTGATGTAATCAAAGAAGAAGCAGATAAGGATTACCAATTAGCAGCTGGTTTAACTCAAGATGTTGAAGCAGATGATAGTATTCTTCAGTTAACTAAAGCAAGATTACCATGGTTATTTCTTGGTCTTTTAGGTGGAGTAGGTGCTTTTTTAATCATGCAAATGTTTGAAAACACCTTTAGCGAAAATGCTATTTTATTCTTTTTTACCCCTTTAATCGCTGCCATGGCAGGTAATGTTGGTGTACAATCATCAGCTATTATTGTACAAGGATTAGCAAATGATGATGTAAAGGGAAGTATAAATAGTAGACTAATAAAAGAAATGTTATTGGCAACACTAAATGGAATCGTTTTAGCGCTCTTTTTATTTCTATTTGTATGGTTATCTGTTGGAAATATTAATACAGCATTAGCTATTTCTGTTTCTCTTGTAGCGGTTGTTATTGTTGCAGGATTAATAGGCACTTTTGTTCCATTATTTTTAAATAAACAAGGAATTGATCCGGCAATTGCTACAGGTCCATTTATTACCACTAGTAATGATATTTTTGGAATTTTAATTTATTTTATGATTGCAAAAATAATACTAGGTATATAGACCCTACTTAATTTTTTGAGAGAGATCCCAAAGTACCACACCACAACTCACAGAGATATTTAAGGAGTGTTTAGTTCCTTTTTGAGGGATTTCAATGCAATAGTCTGATTCTGAAACAACTTCTTGTTGAACTCCCTTCACCTCGTTTCCAAACACAATAGCAAGTTTTTTATTTGATTCAAAAGAAAAATGATCTAGCATCACGCTATTTTCAACCTGTTCTATTGAAGCTACTGTAATGCCTTCAGACTTTAATGCTCTTACAAGAGATAATGTGTCTTCTTGATACTCCCAATCTACAGACTCTGTTGCTCCTAGTGCTGTTTTATGAATTTCTCGATGGGGAGGAGTGGCTGTTATGCCACACAAATATATCTTTTCAACTAAAAAAGCATCGCTTGTTCTAAATACAGAGCCAATATTGTTTAAACTTCTAATATTATCTAACACCACAATAATTGGTGTTTTTGTGGTGTTTTTAAACTCAGATACCGAGATACGTCCTAGTTCGTTATTTCTTAGTTTTCTCATAAAAAGTTCTATCTTTAAACACTTGTAGTAAACAACAGTAAAACTAACTGAAAAATTCTGAAATTTGGCAAAATCTAAGCCCAAAAAGATAACACCACTAATGAAGCAGTACAATGCAATCAAGGTTAAATACCCTGATGCTATGTTGCTTTTTAGGGTTGGTGACTTTTATGAAACCTTTGGTGAAGACGCAAAAAAAGCTGCAGGAGTATTAGGAATAATTCTTACTAAAAGAGGCGCTGGAAGTGATTCTGAGACAGCTTTGGCCGGATTTCCTCATCATTCTCTAAACACTTATTTGCCGAAATTGGTAAAAGCTGGGATGCGGGTTGCAATATGTGATCAGTTAGAAAACCCAAAAATGACCAAAACCATCGTAAAACGAGGTGTTACAGAGCTAATAACCCCAGGAGTGTCTTTAAATGATGAAGTGCTTCAATCAAAGTCTAATAACTTTTTGGCTGCGGTACATTTTGGAAAACGACTACTAGGAGTTTCTTTCTTAGATGTTTCTACTGGAGAATATTTGTTAGCTCAAGGAAATGAAGAATATATAGACAAGCTGCTACAAAACTTCAATCCTTCTGAAGTATTAGTTCAAAAACAATTCAAAAAGAAATTTAAAGAACTTTTTGAAGACCGTTTTTATACTTTTTTCCTTGACGACTGGGTCTTTCAAAAAGAATATAGTGTTGATTCTTTACACAATCATTTTGGTGTAAACTCTTTACGTGGTTTTGGTGTGCAAGAAATTCCTGAGGGTATTATAGCTGCTGGTGCAGTATTATATTACCTATCAGAGACGCAACACAACAACCTAAAACACATTCAAAATATTAGCAGAATTGCGGAGGATAAGTATATCTGGATGGATCGTTTTACTGTTCGTAATTTAGAATTATATCACGCTTCATCACACAATGCCGTAACATTATTGGATGTCATTGATAAAACAATTTCTCCAATGGGAGGAAGGTTATTAAAAAGGTGGTTAGCGCTTCCTTTAAAAGATGTTAAAAAAATTCAACACAGGCATGAATTGGTTAAGCACTTTATTGAAAATGACAGTTTCTCCGAAACCATTAAATTTCAGTTACATCAAATTAGTGATATTGAGCGTTTAGTTTCCAAAGTTGCCACAGGAAAAATCTCCCCTAGGGAGCTAGTTTTACTTAAAAATTCATTAAAGGCAATTTTACCCGTCAAAAAAGAGGCTTTAACAAGCAAAAACAGCTCAGTAAATAAATTAGGAAACGAAATTTTAGACTGTGCTGAAGTAATTTTAAAAATTGATGCCGCCCTTTTTGACGAGGCTCCTGTTAATATAAATAAAGGAAATGCAATTGCAAATGGGGTTTCTGAAGAATTAGATGAGCTAAGAGCTATTTCCACTTCTGGAAAAGAATATTTAGACAATATGTTGGCTCGTGAAAGCGAAAAAACAGCTATTCCTAGCTTAAAAATAGCTTTTAACAATGTCTTTGGTTATTATATTGAGGTAAGAAATACCCACAGAGATAAAGTTCCTGAAGAATGGATTCGAAAACAAACTCTTGTAAATGCAGAACGATATATAACAGAGGAACTCAAAGAATACGAAACTAAAATTTTAGGAGCTGAAGAAAAAATTCAAGAACTTGAACGACAATTATTTTTAAGGTTAATTCAAGAAATTATTGAATTTATAGAGCCTATTCAGCAAAACGCAAAAATAATTGCCCAAATAGACTGTTTACTGTCTTTTGCTTTGTTGGCAATTTCTAATAATTATATTCGTCCTATTGTAGACCAAAGTACCGAAATAGAAATTAAAAACGGTCGTCATCCAGTTATTGAAAAACAATTACCAATTGGTGAAGAATACATTGCTAATGACGTTGTGTTAAACAGAAGCCAACAGCAAATTATTATGATTACCGGGCCGAATATGTCTGGGAAGTCTGCCATTCTTAGACAAACAGCACTAATTGTTTTATTGGCACAAATGGGTAGTTATGTTCCGGCCCAAAATGCAAGAATAGGTGTAGTTGATAAAATATTTACTAGAGTAGGAGCCAGCGATAATATTTCTATGGGTGAATCTACTTTTATGGTAGAAATGAATGAAACAGCTTCAATTCTTAATAATATTTCCGACAGAAGTTTAGTATTGTTGGATGAAATTGGAAGAGGAACCTCTACCTACGATGGAATTTCTATTGCTTGGGCTATTGCTGAGTATCTTCATGAGCATCCCTCAAAGC
>FUWD013430216.1_pt23 | contig 20337 bp, 19 predicted proteins | sample 1063281 | NCBI WGS metagenome assembly FUWD01 (sample SAMEA79048168, study PRJEB19326) | metagenome | biome: marine | reverse complement strand
GAGTTTCATTTAACTCTCGATTAGATACCCTCTCAGTAATGGCAATCTATCTTTTACTTCTTCAAAAGCCTTAATTAAATTCTTTTTATCTTCTTGTTTATTATTGAAAAAATATGAAAATCGTTCTATACCCTCAGAACTGAACAAATCTCCCTCTTTTTTTATAGATGAGGTTCTAAAAAAATCTTTTTTGGTAGTAAGTCTTTTTACTAAAATGGAATCATTGTCTAAAAACTCCGTAGGTATTTTAAAATTTTCTTCTAGAATAGTTGTTCCGACTGAAAAGCTTTGTTTACCTCTTTTGTCATATTGCTGAAATAAATAGTTATTTAATTTGGCTTTGTCAGCTAATACAATATTTTCAATTATACCTTTATGATCTTCGTATAGTTTGTCATTTTCTCTTGTTTTAATTCTGTCAGCTGTAGATACTAATGCTTTGAAAACATCATTATTAAATTGTTCTTTTTTATTTTTAACAGCATTTTTTACCCAATAAATTTGTACGGCTATAATACCAATGAGGGAGATACTCATTAGAAAAACAATTAAAACAAATATTTTTTTGGACAACTATATTAAATTTTATATTAGACGATTTTATTAGTAAAAAGTTTAATTTATATAATATTATCTTCTAACTTCTATTATTGTAGCTAATTTAGCTTAATAAATATAGTTTTTTGTGAATTTTATTATTTTTTAACATTAAATTTAATTAATTATGATTTTTTTAAGAATATTTATATATTAACTGAAATAAATTAATGTTTTTCTGTTAAAAATTTATGAATTCTACCAACTTCTATTTCAGTAGTCTTTAAAGATATATTTTTAATAACATAGTTAGATTGAATCATTTTTTTTTCATCAGAAAACTGATTTTTAATTCGATCTATAACGTCATTTTCTGAAAAGTCATCTCTTTCTAAAACTCTTGAAATGCGAAGTTTTTCAGGAGTAAATACAGTAATAATATAATCACAAAATTCATTATTATTAGTTTCAAATAATATTGCATTTTCATACAAAATATAGCCTTCCTTCGAATTTATTTCAGTAAATTCTTTAAAGTGCTTTGCAACTTCTGGATGAACTATACTGTTAAGGGCCTTAAGTTTTTGCTTGTCTTTAAAAACAATATTAGATATATATTTTCTATCTAATTGATTATTATAAAACGCTTTTTCACCAAATTCTTTTTTAATTTTATTTCTAATAATTAAAGACTTATTAATTAAATTCTTAGCTTCAGAATCTGCGATATAAACGGAAACGTTTTTAAATTCTTTAAAAAAGTTTACAACTGTTGTTTTACCACTACCGATACCTCCCGTAAGTCCGATTATCATTTTATTTTTGAATTAAATATTCGATTTTATTAGGAATAATTTTGACATTTTTGACGAATTCTGGTTGCAAAATTATTTTAGGAATTAAATATGAAAAACCATTTTTAACTGAAATATTATAATCACAAATAATATTGAAAGAACTTTCCTCCACTTCATTAAATCTAGGTAAATCAACTTTATAAAATACTTTAACTTGTTTTGGGAAAAGTGTTAGATTAATGTTTTTTGGTAAACCATTAACTGTAAATGATTTCATCAAACTACCTTCAGTATATTTTTCTACAAATCCGTTTACTAAAACTTCTTTTGTAGTATAATTTATGTTTTTAAGTTTTTTAGAATCTAGTATTTTAAACTTCTTAGAAAAATTAGCATCAACATTCTCAAGAGATTCTGTTAAGAATGTTAAACTTTTTATTTCATTAATTTGGTCTTCTGGTCCAGATACCACAATACTATCGGGTATTATTTTAATCGGTTTAAGAGCATCAAATCCAGAACTGTAATTAATAATTAAACTTGAAATAACTGGCACTTTTTTTGAGGCAAATTCTCCAATTTCTAAATATATTGTGTCTTTTAAAAAATCATCTAGTTGCAAGCCAGAAACCAGTTGTTTTTGAATATTATTTTTTTGACTAGATGTTAAAAAGAAATATTTTTTATTTGTTTTTTTTAATAACTTATTAGTTTTTAATTGAATATTATGATTAAAAAATCGGTTAGATAGTAATTTAAACCCCGTGCCTTTGGCTATTATTTGTAACTCCTTCTCTGGAGCCTTTCGAAACTGTTTATCTTGTGGTAATTCATCATAAGAAACATTTAAAGAAATCTGTGAAATATATTCTTTAGATAATGTAATTAACAACCAAATTAATATTGATAATATTAAAAAAACAATAAAACTTTTTGGTATATTTTTAGTAGATTTCAAATGAATAATAATTTTTAGCAATTTACGTAAAAAGTAAATACAAAAAAAGTGAGCAATTTGCTCACTTTTGAATTATTTATTTTAAAAATAATTATTTTTTTCCCTTTGGGAGGTATTTCTTGCTTAGCTCCATAGAAATTGCAGAGCGTTCAAATTTAATTTTGCCTGCACCTGTTTCTATAGTAACGGTATTATCTGAATTATTAATTTCTACTATCCTACCGTGAATACCACTTGAGGTTACAATATTTTTGCCTTTCCCTATTTCTGATTGAAAAGTTTTTTCTTTTTTCTGACGACTCATCTGTGGTCTAATCATAAAAAAGTAAAGTACTAAAATCATTGCTAAGAAAGGAAGCATACTCATTAATCCACCTTCTGAACCTGGTACTTGTAGCAGTCTTGTAAAAAAATTACTTGAAACATATATTTATTATTTAGTTTTTGGTGATACCATTCCTGATATCTTTAATATTTCTCTCCCTAAAGCGGTATTAGTGGATAAGGTTACTGTCTTTGACTGTCTATTCGGTTTTCCAGTTGTGTTGAATTTTACACCTATGTCTGCAGTCTCTCCTGGCTTAATTGCTTCTTTTGGCCAAACTGGTACAGTACATCCACAAGAAGCTCTGGCGTCTGTGATAATTAAATCGGAAGTACCTGAGTTAGTAACTTTAAAAATTGTTTCTACTATATCACCTTCATTAACCGTTCCAAAATCATATTCGATTTTGTCAAAAGAAATAGTTGCTGCTCCTTTACTAATTTCTACATCTCTTTTTTTAGCCTGATCTAGATTAGACTTGTCTATTTTTGATGATGCAGTCGAATTATCACAGGAAGTAAAAATCCCTAAAGTGATTGTAAAAGCTAATAAGATTGTTGATGTTTTCATAATATTTGTTTTTGTAAATTTAATAAAATTCTTATTTATAATAATCCCCTACCAATTTTATTTATTTTTTTTTCTTTTGTATATTCTTTAGAAAGCTTGTCTAAAACACCATTAATAAAATAACTGCTTTTTTCTGTAGAGTAATCTTTGGCTATTTCGATAAACTCATTTATAGTTACTTTTATCGGTATTGAAGGGAAATTAAGGAATTCTGTGATTGCCATTTTAATCAAAATCATATCTATATCAGCAATCCTGTCAGATTCCCAATTAGGAGTCTGATCAGCTATATCTTTTTGATAATCTTGCTGTTTTAAAATTGTTTTTCTAAATAAATCTGACACAAATTGCTTATCGTCATTATCTTTATAAAGACTATCTAAAATAAATATTTTTCCTTCCTTCAGCTTAGATAAGGATCGGACTATCCAAGTATTTACAAAAGGTATATCATCTACCCACGAAATCATTTTATCTTCAAAATATTCTGCTAATTTTTCGTCTGGAGCTATAGTTTCTTTAAAAAACTCAAGAACAAAGGTTTTGTCTGACTTAAATGAGTTGTCCTCTTTATTTATGTAGTTATTGTAAAAATCACTCTTTTGTAATTTTTCTAAAATAATTTTAACGTATTCAACATCAAAAGACCAATTATCTATTTTGTTTAATTCTATATATCCGTCAAGACTGATACTTTGCTCTAGGATATTAATTAGTTTATTATTAATAAATTTTGTGTTGGGATTTAGATCCTCATTGGTTGCAAGAATTTTCTTTTTTGATAATTCTAGTTTTTTTGCTGCTAGTTTTTTTACTTCAATAATCAATTGAACATTTAAAACATACAAATCAAACATTTTTTGGATGCTAAGTTTTAAAAACTTCTCTTCTTTAATGACATCATCATTAAGAGACTGTTGCATAGCATAGACTGATTGCATTACCTTTACGCGAATATGTCTTCTGTTTATCATTTAAAGAACGTATTTAAAAAAAAGCGATAGATTATTTTCTAAGCCCAGCAAAAATAGTGTTATTTATTTTTTTCTTCTATCAATTTGATTCTTTTTTTTTGGTATTAATTCTTTTTTTTGCAATATTAAAATAAGCCTGTTTTAAAGGGATATATTAAAAAATAAAGTAAATAAATATCTTACATATATTTTAAATAACTTTGAGAAAATATAAATTAATTTGATGAAAAACTCTTTAATAAAAACTTTTGTTTTTTTATTACTTTTTGGATGTAGTAAAAACAATAATGATTGGCAAGTATATGATGAATCTTCTGAAATTAAATTCAATGAAAATCATACTATTGAAAGAATGCAATTTAAACTCATTCAATCTAAATTTAATGACAAAATAATTGGTTTAGATTAATAAATAGCTATTTAGTTGACTTCAATGAAAAAGATTATCAAAGTCTAAAACCGTTAATAATTGAGAAAGACATACCCTCAATTCAAAAAAGTATTCTTTCAGGTGCTTTAACTTATGAGAAACTAGCTCTATTTTATTTATATAGAATAAAAAAAATAGAATTTAATAAAGACACTTATCTGAATTCTATTATTTCATTAAATCATAATATTGTTATAGAAGCTAGAGAAAAAGATAAAAAAAAGCCTAATTCAATTTATTCTCTTTATGGAATACCTATTTTATTAAAAGATAATATCAATTTCTATGGTTTACCTACTACTGCAGGATCTGTTCTACTTAAAGATAATATTTCTGAGGATTCATATGTAGTAAAAAAATTCAAAGAAAGTGGAGCTATAGTATTAGGTAAAACAAATTTAAGTGAGTGGGCATATTATTTTTGTGCGGGATGTCCACTAGGATACAGTGCAATTGGAGGGCAGACTCTTAATCCATATGGGAGAAAAATATTTGAATCTGGAGGGTCTAGCTCTGGAAGTGGAGCGGCTATATCTGCTAATTTATCTTCTGTAGCATTAGGGTCTGAAACGTCTGGGTCTATTTTATCCCCTTCATCATTAAATTCTATAGTTGGTTTAAAACCAACCATAGGGCTTGTTAGTAGAACCGGTATAGTTCCTATTTCAAGTACCTTAGATACTTCTGGACCAATGACTAAAAACGTAATAGATAATGTAATAGTTTTTAATAGTATTATGGGCTTTGACAAAGAGGACAATTTTTCAAAGAAAAAAATTGAAATAGATTTTGATAATATAACAAGTGCATCCTTAAGTGGAGTTAGATTAGGAGTTTTCAAAGGATTACTAAGCGAACCCTTATACAAAAATGCGATTCAAGATATTTTAAATGCTGGAGGGATAATTATTGAGTTTGATCCTCCTGAAATTAATTTCTCAGGGTTTAGAAAAATTTTGGACTTTGACATGAAAAAAGAATTACCTGAGTATTTATTAAAATATTCTAAAAATAATTTAAATATTGAAACCATTTCTGACATTTTAAGTTTTAATTCAAAAGACAGTCTAAAAAGATCACCATACGGACAAGATATATTTAAAGGAATTATTTCAGATAATACATCAAAAGAGGATTTTGAAATATTAAAAATTAGATTAAAAGAAGAAGGTAAAAGATATTTTGATGAATCTTTAAAAAAACATTCTTTAGATGCAATTTTATCAATTAACAATTATCATGCTGCATACGCTGCAGCTGCTTATTACCCTTGTCTTACTGTACCAATGGGCTACAGAGACTCTGGAGTTCCAGCAAATTTAACTTTTATCGGTCCTTCTTTTAGTGAAAACAAACTATATCAGCTAGGATTTGCTTACGAAAAACAGACTAAAAATAGAATTCCTCCTTTGTATTGAAATATTTAGATTTTAAGTCGTTTTAAAAAATTATCTTCCCTTCTAATACTAATCCTAAAACTGTATTATGGATAACAATTATTGTTTTTTAATCCTGTATCTTCGTCATCTTAAAATAGCAATTTACTCGAGATAATCGAAAGATATTTGATTAAATACCAGATCATTTTTCAATGATTTTACTAATAATTTTTCAGATTTCATATAATTGTTTTTAAATTAAGTAATTCTTAAATTATATCCTTTAAGACTAGATATTGATAATTAACTGCAAATAAAAAAATAGAATTTAAATTGAAAGCATTAAAATACTTAAACAAATACTTTTTAAAATATAAATTTCGATTTCTAGCTGGATTATTAATAACAGTTTTTTCCAAACTTTTAACCCTTCAAATTCCTGGAATTATTAGAAACTCTCTGAATGCTGTAGAAGATTATCAGAAAGGAAAAATCACAGAATTAGCGGCTGTTAAAGAAGAATTATTCTTTAACATTATAATTATAATTGGAGTAGCAATTGTTGGAGGATTTTTCACGTTTTTAATGCGTCAAAAAATCATAGTAACTTCTAGATTAATTGAATTTGATTTAAAAAATGAAATATATAATCAATATCAACGATTATCACTAAATTTTTATAAAAAAAATAGAACAGGTGACTTGATGAATCGTATTAGTGAAGATGTTTCTAAAATACGCATGTATGTTGGTCCAGCAGTAATGTATACTACAAATATGATGGTTCTTTTTATAGTAGGGTTCACACAGATGGCTAGAGTGGACGCAACACTTACCCTCTATACATTATTACCATTCCCTATTTTATCCGTTTCTGTATTTTTATTGAGTAGAGTAATCCATAAAAGAAGTGCAATAGTCCAGCAATATTTATCAAAACTAACAACTTTTAATCAAGAATTTTTCTCAGGAATTAATGTAGTAAAATCATATGGTATAGAATCATCAATTATAAAAGACTTTGACAGAATAGCTGATTTAAGTAAAGAAAAGAATATTGATTTAAATAAAGCTAATGCTTTCTTTTTCCCTTTAATGATCTTATTAATAGGTATTAGTAATTTAATTGTTATTTACATAGGAGGACAACAATATATAAATGGCGAAATTCAAATAGGAACTATTGTAGAATTTATATTGTACGTAAATATCCTAACATGGCCGGTGGCAATTGTTGGATGGGTAACATCTATGGTTCAACAAGCAGAAGCTTCTCAATTAAGAATTAATGAGTTCTTAGAACAGGTGCCAGAAATAAAAAATAATAATACATCACATTTTAATCTTCAAGGTGAAGTTACTTTTAAAAATGTAACCTTAACTTATGATGATACTGAAATAACTGCATTAAAAAATATAAATTTTACAGTTAAATCTGGAGAAACGGTTGCTTTATTAGGTAAAACAGGATCAGGAAAAACATCAATTATAAACCTAATTTCTAGATTATATGACTCATCAGAAGGGTTGATTTTAATAGATGGAACACCTATTAAAGAAACAAACTTAGACGAGTTAAGGAATCAGATAGGTTTTGTACCCCAAGATCCTTTTTTATTTTCTGATACTATCGAAAATAATATAAAATTTGGGATGGAAGAGGCTACAAAGGCAGAAATCATTGATGCTGCTAAAAATGCTGTGGTGCACGAAAATATAATTGATTTTACAAACGGGTATAATACAATTTTAGGAGAAAGAGGTGTTACGCTCTCAGGTGGACAAAAACAACGAGTTTCGATAGCAAGAGCTATAGTAAAGAGTCCTAGTATCTTAATATTTGATGACTGTCTCTCAGCTGTTGATACAGAAACAGAGGAGAAAATCCTTTCTAATTTAAATAAATTTTCAAAAAATAAAACCACATTCATTATTAGTCATAGAGTTTCATCTGCAAAAAATGCAGATAAAATTATTATATTAAATAAAGGTATTATCGAACAAGAAGGAACTCATAATCAATTAATAAACATTGATGGTTATTATAAAGAATTATATGACCAACAACTTTTAGAAAAAGATTTATAACCTTTAACATTTACAAATGAATTATTTTACTAGATTTGTTACTCAAACAAAAAGTCTAATAATTATTATTTAAAAAACTATGGCAGAAAGAGTTGAACAAGAAGAAATTTTTTCACAAGTTCTTAGAGCTGGAAGAAGAACCTATTTTTTTGACGTAAGAGCAACAAAAGCAGATGACTATTATTTAACAGTTACAGAGAGTAAAAAGTTTACACATGATGATGGGTCTTTTCGTTATCAAAAGCATAAAATATACTTATACAAAGAAGATTTTAAAGATTTTCAAGAAATGTTAGGTAAAGCAACAGAATATATTTTGAATGAAAAAGGAGAAGAGGTAATTAGTGAGCGTCATAAAAAAGATTTCAAAAAAGAAGATGAAACTGAAATAATTTCTGAAACTGAAATAACTTCTGAAACTGAAATAACATCTACAGAAAGTTTTACAGATATTTCATTTGATGATATCTAAAGTAACTTTTTAATTGATTTAAAATAAAATTATTAAAAGGCTGAAAGCTTTATGTTTTCGGCTTTTTATTTTATAAAACTAATTTCATTATTTCACTTTTAGAAACAGTTTCTTCCCACTCTTTTAAAATAGAACTTTCTTTTGTAATACCCCCACCTACATATATAATGGCTTCTTTATTTTTAATCTCCATACATCGTAAATTCACAAAAATAGAAGACTTTTTCGTTTTTTTTATTTTATCTTCTAAATTTAGCTCTCCTAAATAACCAGTGTAATATGAACGATTATAATTTTCATTATTTAAAATAAATTCTTTTGCTTGTGATCTTGGGAATCCACAAACGGCAGGAGTTGGATGTAAGGCATTTATTAGTTGTTTTAAGCTTGATTTTTTTTGCAAAATTTCACCGGAAATCTTTGTTCTTAAATGAAGTAGATTTCCTGCTTTAATAGTTTCTTTTTTATTGATTTTCAAATTAGTTGCAATCTCATTTATTTGTGATGTTATAAAAGTAGTCACCAATTGCTGTTCTTCTAATTCTTTAGCTTGCCATGATACATCTTTTATCTTTTTAAAAAGCTGTGTTCCTGCCAAAGACATTGTACTAAAATTAGTGCCAGTAATATTTAATAATGTTTCTGGTGTTGCTCCCAACCATAAACCAATATCGGGATGATACCAAATATATGCAAAAGCATTTTTATAATTTTGAAGGATGCTCTTATAGGTATCTACTAATTTAAAATTGGGAACATTTTGTATTTCTCTCCTTGACGCTACAACTTTCTGAAATTGATTTTTAGATATCCCTTCTAGAATTTTTTCCACAAGATTAGTGAAATGTAATTTAGAAGAATCGTCAGCTTGTAAATCTTTATTTATATTTAAGGAAAGAGAAGATAAAATGAGTTTTTCTTGATAGAATTCAGATTCATTTTCTGGAATTAAAATCGATTTCTTTTTATTATCGAAGGGCGAAAAAATAAATCCTGAACAAGTAAAATCTTCAGTAAAAAAAATTTCTTTTGAGTTTTGAAAAAAACCAGAAATAATATTTTCATTTGGCTTTCTGTAAACAACAAAGGGAGTCTGAGCTTTAAAATGATTTTCTATTTTATCGAAGATCGTCAAATTAATAAATGTTTTAATAGTTGTTATTTTTGTAAAACGATGTTTGTCATTTTAGCTACTGAAATCAATTGGTCTTTTTCATCTATAATTGTAACCTCCCATAAATGAGTGCTTTTTCCTTTATGAATATTTTTTGCTGTGGCATAAACTATACCCTCGCGCTTACTCTTTATATGATTTATAGAAAGTTGAATTCCATTTATAAATTGATTATCCGTATTAATGAAAAAATTAGAAGCAGCACTCCCAACACTTTCAGCTAATGCGGCAGTTGCCCCACCGTGTAATTGCCCATAAGGCTGATGTAATTTTGGAGTTACGGGCATCTTGGCAGTTAAATAATCTTCACCAACATCAATATACTCTATATCGAGGGTTTCCATTAATGTATTTTTAGATTTTTTATTAAAAATCATTAAAATTTCACTTTTATCCATATGTTGTAATTCTATCGTAAAATTACATATAAAAATTTGTATTTTTGTTGTTCAATAGTTAAACTATTCCATGTATAAGATACGCGTAATTTTAGATACTAAAGAAGATGTTATTAGAACTCTTTTGGTAGATGATAAGAAAAATTTAGAAAGCTTACATCTAACAATAGCAAAATCTTTTGGATTTAAAGGTCAGGAAATGGCGTCATTCTTCAGGACAGATGAGCAGTGGGTTCAAGGTGAAGAAATCCCATTATTTAATATGGCCGAATCAGGTGAGGGGATTTCTATGCAAACATGTATTTTAAATTCTACCTTGATAGAGGAAAATAGTAAGCTTATTTACGTTTACGATTTTCTAAACATGTGGACATTCTACGTTGAAGTTATTCAAATTTCTTCTCAGGAAAAAGAAGGTTTACCTCAAATTATTCTCACAGTTGGAGAAATTCCTGATGAAGCCCCAAAAAAAGAGTTTATTTCTGAGAATCTGGAAGGTAATCAAGACTCAGATGAGATAGATGATGAATATGGTGATTTTGATGAATACGACTTTAACGAGTATTAAAATCTAATTCTTTTTTATTCTAGCAATATTTGGTGATTTTTAATACCTCCCTTTTTAATCAACTAACTTATATTCAATTATTTAAAATAAGTTAATTGAAATTATTCTCCAGAATTGAAAATATTATTTTACGAAATTTAAAGATATAATAATCGAAATTATCTAGATCTCTCATGTATAATTACTCTACATTTCTAATGTTAAAAAAGATAGAATTGTAATACTTTTTAAATATATTTGATTTCTTAAAATTAACATCATATAAATGAAATTTTCTCTATCATTATTAATTATATTTTTCTCAATTAACTCATACTCGCAAAAAGAAACTAACATTTGGTATTTTGGAGAAAATGCAGGAATAGATTTTAATACATCTCCTCCCCGAGCTCTATCAGACGGACTTTTAAGTACTAGGGAAGGATGTTCAACATTTTCTGATTCAAACGGTAATCTTCTGTTTTATTCAGATGGTACTACTGTTTATGATAAAAATCATGATATAATGAGTTATTCGGATGGAAGTCTTGCGAATAATTTAAGAGGAGATTCATCTAGTACTCAGTCCGGAATGATTGTTCCTAAACCACAATCATCAACTATTTTTTATCTTTTTACAGTAGACAGTAACCAAGGAGATAATGGTTTTAACTACTATACTATTGATATGTCCGATGGTATTGGAAAAATTATAGATGAGGATGGAGATGGGATCTTTTTTAATGCCTTATCTGGTGGACAAGCTTCTAATTGGTCAGAAAAAGTTACTGCTGTTAGGGGTTCTGAGTGTAACGAAATTTGGGTTGTATCGGTTGTTGGAAATGAATATCATTCATTTAAAGTTGCCGATAACGGCGTTGCCTCTACCCCGGTAGTATCTAATGTTAATAGTTTTAGTGAAAAGAGAGGATATTTAAAACTTTCCCCCGACGGTAGTAAATTAGCAAATGCTAGCCAGGGAGATTGGGCTATATTATATGATTTTAACAACACTACTGGAGAAGTTTCAAATAATGAAACTTTTCTTATTCAAAACTTAACTCAGGATGGACAACCTTATGGCCTAGAGTTCTCTTTAGATTCTAAAAAACTATATGTATCAACAACATCCGGATTTAGAAATACTCTAGGTAGTCCAGCTGAAAGTTACAAACTTTTTCAGTTTGATCTAACAGAAACAAATATTCCAGACACTAAAACAATTATTCATAGGCAAGACGCTAATAGTGCTGACTTTCCACAAGGAGGTTTTAGAGGTGCTTTACAAGTTGGTCCAGATGGTAAAATTTATGTTACTATCCCAATAGCATATAATGATGTCCCTAATGGTGATGCTAAGTTTTTAGATGTAATTGAGAATCCTACAGCAAATGCAAGTGATATAATTTTCACAAAAGACGCAATTAGATTGTCAGAAGGAACATATGCAACTCAAGGTTTACCTCCATTTATATCATCTTTGTTATTACCTATAGAAATAATAGACACAGAAAGTTCAACTATTGTCAATAACCAAGATCTAGAATTATGTGTTGGAGAAAATAAGATTATTGGTCCTGAACCTGTTACTGGAGATAATGTTCAATACGAATGGAGTTTTAACGACGGTACAAATACGAGTATAATTTCTACTGATCGCTTATTAATCTTAAATAATTTAGATTTAATAGACTCTGGTAATTACTCTTTAAAAATCGTATTAACTGACCTGTGCGGGGCACTAACACAATATAATGGAGAATTTAACCTTAATGTATTTGAAGCTGCTGTTGCGACTGAAATAGCAGCAATAGAAGACTGTGATGATGATAGTAGTGGATCAAATTCGTATGATTTTTTAAACGACATAACACCTCTAATATTGGGTGGTTTAGATGGTGATATTTTTGAAGTTCTCTATTTTAATAGTTTAATAGAGGCTAATGCTAATGTTCGCGATACAGATTTACCTAATACTTTTGTCGGCGTAACAGGAATTGTAAATATTCTTTTTGCCAGAGTTAATAATAAAGATGCACCCTTAGCTTGTTATGATATCACTAATTTTTCAATTGCTGTAACAGAAATACCATCACCTACACAACCAACTATTTATCGTTTGTGTGATGACACTGATACTGGATCAGATATAGATAATAAAAGTTATTTTTTATTAAATACAAAGGACAATGAAATTTTAGGATCAATTTCTCCAACAGACTTCGCTGTTTCTTACCACACCACATTGACAGGAGCTCAGACTAGTTCGACTCAAGATGTTATTGATAAATCAATTAATTATACAGTAGATAATATTGAAGTAATTTTCGTACGTGTAGAAAATTCAGACAATTCTGATTGTTTTATCGCATCTGATGATAGCCCGGGTAGCACATTCACTTCTTTTGAATTAAAGGTAGATCCTTTACCAGTCATAGACAGTCCAACTGAATTAATACAGTGTCACAATAACCCAGATTTAAATACAACCGTTAATCTAACATTGGCTAGAGCTAATATTTCTCCAAACTACATAGTAAACAACGAAACTTTTGAATATTATGCTACAGAGGCCGAAGCAGAGTTAGGAGCTACTCAAGTTACAGATGAACTCAGGTATCCTGTAATTATTAATGGTGAAGCTTGGGTTCGTATCTATTCAGATCAAGCATGTTATCGTATTGCTAAAATTAATATTACCGTTAACTTTAGTGCCGATTTAGACTATGATAAAATTTTCACAGAATGTGATGATTTTTTAGATATTGATGGGAACGATACCACTAATAATAGATGATACAGATGGAATTTCTACTTTTGATTTTTCTGAGGCTACTCAAGAAATAAAAGATTTTTTCCCCATTGCATCGCAATCAGATTTAGATGTTTTCTTTTACGAATCTATTGCAGATAGAGCAGCTTCTGTAAATGATATTAATGCTAATATTTCAAACCATAGAAACAATAATAATCCCACTTTTGCTAATAACCAGACTATCTATATAAAAATTATAAATACAACTAATAATGGTTGTTCTGGTACCGCTAATATTATTTTACAAGTAGACAATGTGCCTTTGGCGAATGATTTAGCCGAACCACTTGCTTTGTGTGATGACTTTATCTCTGGCGCTTCTGATGATGGAGAGAATATTACCATTGACTTAAGAGTTACTGTAGATGAAATATTAGGGGCGACGCAGTCGGAAACAGACTTTATTGTAACCTATTACAACTCGCAGGCAGATGCAACTTCTGGAGCGAATCCGATACTTAATGATACGAGTTTTAGAAATACGGCTCCTGCCAGTTTTGTTCCCGGAACGATAAGTCGTCAAACGATATTTGTCCGTGTGGAAGACAGAACTAAAGTGCCTGCTTGTTTTAATGATCATGCTTCTTTTGAGATTGAAATAACACCATTACCAGCTTTAGAAACGACCATTGAGGCGATTGAAGTATGTGATGTTGTAACTCCTACTGATAGTGACCCTAGAAACAGAGTGGCACAAAATATTGATCTTACTGTTAGGACCAATGATATTTTAAATGGAAGAGATCCTAGTTTATTTTCAATTAATTATTACAAGTCACTAAACCAGGCGTTAAATGATTTAAACCCATTGACCCTTGCCAATATGTTGGATTATCAGAATGATCCTGCTAACACAGTATTCCCTGCCAATATAAATAGTGATGAACCCGGAGTAGAAACGCTTTTCTTTACAATCAGTGATGCTAACACTGGATGTCCTTCAGAGCCATTTACCTTGGACTTGCGTATTTATCCAGAACCAAATATTCCGGTGAATATAAACAACTATGTAGACTGTGATACAGATAATGGTGGGTTTGGAAATGATACCGATGGAATTCTAGAGAATATTGCGCTCTCTTCTAAAATCCCAGAGATTCTAGCCAATTATACACTGGCAGAACAAAGTAACTTCGAGGTGACTTTTCACCTAGATTTACCAGACGCACAATCAGGGAGTAATCCTTTAGATGAAAATACATATGAGAATGTGATAAACAACCAAACGATCTTCGTGCGAGTGGTAAACAATCAAACATTCTGTGTACAGGATGACTTGTCTTTTCAAATTATCATCAATCCATTACCTTCTTATGATTCGTTAAACTTATCGGAGGTATTGTGTTTAAATAATATGCCTTTAACGCTTCAAGTAGATAATCCCCTAACAGCTTATGATTATAGCTGGGTGGAGAATCAAACAGGAAACGTAATTAGTACCGAACAGTCGGTAGATATAAGAGCAGGCGGAACCTACACATTAACCGTAACAGATAGAGTCACTTTCTGTGAGCGAGTGGAACAGTTTGAAGTAATCGATCCGAAGCAGCAACTATTACAGACGATAACATCGCCGTGATAGATGATACCTCTGATATTAGTGGTAACAACTTCTCTATTACGATAGATCCAACTGGACTTGGGATTGGAGACTATGAATACGCCCTTTTAAATGAACTAGGAGGTATTGTTAGAGATTATCAAGACGAACTTATTTTTGATCAACTAACCGGTGGGTTTTATACCTTATTGGTCCGTGATAAAAATGGATGTGATGAGAATGGAATTCCAGCATCGATTGAAGTACCCGTGGTGGAGTTCCCTAAATTCTTTACCCCTAACGGTGATGGAATTAATGATACCTGGACTATTAAAGGAGCGAATGTGCTCTACTACCCTTCTAGTGAAATTTACATCTACGACCGTTTTGGAAAAGTAGTCGCTAAAGTAGATCTAGCTGAGCGTGGATGGGATGGAACCTCTAACGGGAAAACATTACCGTCTAGCGATTACTGGGTGTCCATCAAATTAGTACCCTTTGATACCGCTAAAAAAATAATCCTTAAAACTGGAAACTTCTCCTTATTAAGAAAGTAAAGAGTTAAAAAAAGTTTAAATGAAAAAAATACTTCTGTTTTTTTTACTATTAAAAGCGGTTTTTATTTTTTCACAAAATCAGACTATTAACTGGAATTTTGGAAATAAAGCTGCATTAAACTTTAATGGAGCTCAAGTGAATGTTTTACCAGATAGTGAAATGAATACACCTGCAGGGTGCTCTTCGATATCAGATAAACAAGGGAATCTTTTATTTTATACAAATGGAAAAACTGTATGGAATAAAGAACATCAAATAATGGAAAATGGTGATGCATTAAGTGGTGAGGAAGTAATTAATCAAACTTCTATCATAATTCCCAAACCAGATAGTGAAGAAATTTATTATATTTTTAGTACAAGAGTAAATGAATCAACATCAGGACAACTAACTTCAGAGGGAGTATATTATGCAACTTTAGAAATATCTAATACTTTTCCTCTTGGTAAAGTATTATCTAATTTTAGTGTTTTAAGAGATAGTTCTTCGCAAAGAATAACAGCTTTACATCATAAGGATGGCAAATCTATATGGGTAATAACTTTTGGTAAAGAACCAGGAAATAGAAATGGACCTTATAATACTTTTTTAATTTATAAAATTGATGATACTACAATAGCTCCTCCTATAAAATTTGTAGTAGAAGAAACTAAATCATCAAATGGAGCAATGAAAGGATCCCCTAATGGTAAATTAATTGCTATAGCAGATTATAGTGATCAATTTGTATACTTCTATAATTTTAATAATGAAACAGGTATAATTACTACTAATAGTAAGTTTTTTACAGATACCGCATTAAGTTCTCCAAAATCACCTTATGGAATCGAATTTTCTAGAAATTCTAAAATTCTTTATTATAGTGGACTAGTTGGTGGATCTACAGGATCTATAAATCAGTATGTAATAGAAAACCCATTCCCTGACGATCCTCTTTTTTCACAAAAAAAAGAACTTTTTTCGAGCTCAGGAACACAATTTGGAAGCCTTCAACTTGCAAATGATAGTAAAATATATGTCGCTTTATTTAATGAAGGAACAAATGATATTACATCTTCAGATAAAATAGGTGTACTAAATTATCCCGAGGAAATAGGCTTTGAGTCCCAGTATAATCATAACTTCTTAGATTTATCTTCGGGGGCATCAAATAAAGGGTTACCTAATTTTATACAAACTTATTTCGCTTCTAGGATATACTCAGAAAATAAATGTGTTGGAGGTACCTTCTCCTTTTTTGCAGAATCTTATGGTGATATCAACGATATAAATTGGGACTTTGGCGATGGAAACAACTCTTTAGAATTAACTCCAGATCATATATATTCAAACCCTGGAGAATATGTTGTGACTGCAACTTTAAGTCTAGTAAACGATCAAGTAATCGTAACAAAAACTATTTCTGTATTCAAATTACCAGTACTTTTAGATAATAAGGAATTAATTGAGTGCGCAGAAGATAATACTGGGGTATCAAATTTTAACTTATTTAATATTAGTGAAATTATATCAACTAATTCATCAACTGAAGAATTTATTTTTTATCTATCTCAAAACGATCTATTATTAAATAATAATATTACAAATCCAGAAAATTACACAAACTTATCTATAAACCAAGAAATATTTGTGCGTGTTATAAATGAAAATGGTTGTGAAAATAGTACTTCATTCTTTTTAAAAGCACAGTTTGTCCAATTAGACACAATACCCTCTTTTTATACTTGTGAGAATAGTGATAACATCATTAATGACAATAATGGTTTATTTAACTTGATAGAAATTGGTGACACCATAAATACACAATTAAATTTAGCTACTACCTCAGTACTCTCATTTTATGACACATTTGAAAACGCAAAATTAAAAAAAGAAAGTCTAAGGAACTCAATTATTTCAAATACAAGAACAATATGGGTAAGAGTCGATGACACATTGTTAGGATGTAATGGAATCCAATCTTTTGATATTATTGTAAATAATTCACCGAATATTAATTTAGACGAAACTTATGAAATTTGTTATGATATTGGGTTGAACACTCCAATCATTATTTCTGGAGACTCATCAAATTCTCGTTTTGAATGGTTAGACAATAATAATATTGTACTATCAAGGCAACAACGATTTACACTAACTCAACCAGGAGAATACAAACATATTGCTTATAAAAATCAAAACGGTATTGAGTGCTCTAATACCAAAGAATTTGTAGTGAAAATTAAAAGTAGTCCCATTTTCAATAGTATTTTGCTTAATACTGAAACAGAAAATATTACGATAGATATTACTTTAATAGGTGATAGCAATTACCAGTTTTCATTAGATAATAATATCTTTATTGGTAACGGGATTAATCATACTTTTAACTATGTTAATCCAGGAATTGTGACAGTTTATGTAAAGGATATTAATAATTGTGAGCCGCCGATCCAAACGAATATATCTGTAATTGGTTTTCCGAGTTTCTTTACTCCTAATAGTGATGGCAATAATGAAGTTTGGAGTGTTAAAGGAGCAACAACTAATTTTTTCTCTAAGATAGATATCACTATTTTTAATCGATATGGTGTAATCCTTCATAAAATCAACAATATAAATCCACAGGGTTGGGATGGTAATTACAAAGGTTTAGCATTGCCTTCAGGTGAATATTGGTACAAAGCTAATCTGATAGATTTAAATGGAAAAATTATTAATAAATCTGGTAATTTTTCTTTACTTAGACCATAAAATCTTCAAAAAACAATGCGTATTTTTACTACATGGAATTTAAATTGGTGTCAGATTTTTCCCCTACTGGAGATCAACCGGAAGCGATAAGACAATTAACAGAAAGTATTAATTCTGGAGAAAAGTTTCAAACGCTACTGGGTGTTACCGGTTCTGGTAAAACCTTCTCGGTTGCTAATGTAATCAAGAGTGTAAAAAAACCAACGTTAGTTTTAGCTCATAATAAAACTTTAGCAGCACAATTATACTCCGAATTTAAACAATTTTTTCCTGAGAATGCTGTAGAATATTTTGTTTCCTATTACGATTATTATCAACCAGAGGCTTATATCCCAGTTACTGGAACCTACATAGAGAAAGATCTTTCTATTAATGAAGATATTGAAAGACTACGTTTAAGCACGACCTCTTCCCTACTTTCTGGAAGACGCGACGTTTTAGTCGTTGCTTCGGTTTCTTGCTTATATGGTATTGGAAATCCTGTAGAATTTAAGAAAAATGTAATACCAGTTGCAGTTGGTCAAGAAATAGCTCGTACAAAATTTTTACATCAGCTCGTGACTAGTCTATATTCTAGAACAGAAATTGAGATAAAAAGTGGAACTTTTAAAGTAAAAGGAGATGTCGTTACTATTTATCCCTCATATGGTGATAACGGTTATAGAATTCATTTTTTTGGGGATGAAATTGAAGAAATCGAATCTTTCGATTTAGAAAACAATACCGTAATCGAAAGTTTTGAAGAGCTTATCATTTATCCAGCTAATTTGTTTGTAACCTCCCCAGATGTTTTACAAAATGCTATTCACCAGATTCAAGAAGATATGGTGAAGCAAGTAGATTATTTTAAAGAAATTGGAAAGCATCTTGAAGCAAAACGATTGAAAGAACGTACAGAATTTGATTTAGAAATGATTCGAGAATTAGGATATTGTTCTGGTATTGAAAATTATTCTCGCTATTTAGATGGGAGAGATCCAGGGACTAGACCATTTTGTTTACTAGATTATTTTCCAGATGATTATTTAATGATTATCGATGAAAGCCATGTAACTATTCCGCAAACACATGCAATGTACGGTGGAGACAGAAGTAGGAAAGAAAATCTAGTAGAATATGGTTTTCGTTTACCTGCAGCTATGGATAACCGTCCTTTAAAATTTGAAGAATTCGAAACTATACAAAATCAAACAATCTTTGTAAGTGCGACACCAGCAGATTATGAATTACAAAAAACAGAAGGTGTTTTTGTAGAACAAGTAATTAGACCCACAGGATTATTAGATCCAATTATAGAAGTAAGACCCAGTTTAAATCAAATAGATGATCTAATTGAAGAAATTCAGATTAGAGTTGAAAAAAATGAGAGAACTTTAGTGACTACTTTAACTAAAAGAATGGCTGAGGAACTTACAAAGTATCTTACAAGAGTAGATATTCGTTGTAGATATATTCATTCGGATGTAGATACATTAGAGCGTGTAGAAATTATGCAAGATTTGCGGAAAGGTTTATTTGATGTTTTGATAGGAGTAAACTTATTAAGAGAGGGACTGGATTTACCTGAGGTGTCTCTAGTCGCTATTTTAGATGCAGATAAAGAAGGTTTTTTAAGAAGTCATAGATCTTTAACACAAACTATAGGGAGAGCTGCTAGAAACGTAAATGGATTAGCTATTTTATATGCTGATAAAATGACCAAGAGTATGCAAAAAACTATTGACGAAACAGATCGAAGGAGGGAAAAACAAGTAGCATACAACACCAAAAATAATATTACCCCTACCCAAATTAATAAAAAAATTGACGATACATTAACTAAATCTGCAGTATCAAGCTATCATTATGATAATGCTAAACAAAAAGCTGCGGAACAAGATTTACAATACCTCCCAAAAGAAGAAATCGAAAAGCGTATTAGAGACAAACGTAAATATATGGAAGCAGCTGCTAAATCTTTGGATTTTATTGTTGCGGCTCAACTCCGCGATGAAATTGCTATTTTAAAGAAGAGTTTATAGGAAGAAAAATATTTTAATAAA
>FUWD013231640.1_pt1 | contig 20341 bp, 35 predicted proteins | sample 1063281 | NCBI WGS metagenome assembly FUWD01 (sample SAMEA79048168, study PRJEB19326) | metagenome | biome: marine | reverse complement strand
TTCATCATCAATAGTTAATCCCATGTTATATTAACCCATGTATCTGCTGAAGTTGTATCTATGGTTGCATTTCTATGATATTGAGTAACATAATTTTTACTTTCAATATAACGTGATACATTTAAATTTTCTAATACATCTAAATTATAAGTTTCAATATATTCAGCAGAAATATTTTGAACATAAAGATTTCTCCATCTCAAAGCTCCAGAACCAATATCATAAGAGAGAGTAGTTCCAGGCAATAAATCTCCATAAAAAGTCATAGCATTAGTATTAAGATTAGCCATCCAAGTTGGTGAATCTAAAAAATCATTCCAAAGATAAAAGTTATTATTCAAACCATTAAATAATAATTGCCATCTATCTAATGTAACTTCTTGAAAAATCAATGAGGCATTTAAATTAGTATCTCCCCCATGAAGGGTTATAGAAGTTTCATCTCCAGCATCATCTATTTCTAAATTTCCGGTCATACTATCTCCTGAAACTTCTACATAAGTATCATCATCCGTTAAATCTCCAGTATTTATATCTGCAGGAGTATCTAGGTCATCCCAATAGTCTGAAGAATTAACAGTAGGAATTAAAGAAGCGTTTACAATTGGAATTAAGATTGGCCCATCCGCATTATTATATCCAAACTCAGCAGGATCTCCAAGTCCCGCAGCAACAAAACTTGTTAGAACTAATAAGGTAAATATATAAACAAGCGATTTCATTATAAATGTAACAATTACTGTCTTAAAATACTTTGTGATTTTTTTCAGTATGTATTTAAACTAAAGAATATATATATACACATACAATTTATGGAAAAAGAAAGAAATTATGAAATTCCCAAGTGTAAGATTTGTGGAAGTCGGCAGGTTAGAACAACTCGAGATTATAGAATTTGCATTAGGTGTGGCAATAAGGAGAAAGTAGAATGAGTTTCTTTAGCAACATTATGAAAGTAATGAAAGATAAAGCTCTTGAAGTTAGAGATAGAAAAGATTTTTTAGATATGGTTGAACAAAAGGCTAAGCCTGTTCGTCGTGCAGCTTACATGAAACAAATGATGAAAGAAGTAGTTGCTGAGGGAATGATGAAAGCAACAATAGATTCAAATGCAAAAAAACCACAAGAGACTAAAACAGAATCTGATTTTGGAATCAAAGAGGGATTAGTAGATCCTTTCAAATACTTAAAATCAAAAGAACCAACTAAATTAAAAAAGGATAAAAAATGAATACTGAATTAGTATATTCTTTTGCTATACTTTTTGCAGCAGCAATCGCTGCGATTTGTGCTACCAATCTTTTAATGAAAAGATTTACAAAGAAGAAACCTGTAGAAGTAGTAGAAGTAAAAAAACCAACACTTGAATAATAATCACAAGGAGGTAAAAAGAATGAAGATATTTAATAAGAAAAAACAAGAACCAAAAACAGTTATAGCTTCTGCTCCAGAAGAACCAGAGACTGCAGGAGAACAAGGTTATGTTGAGAAGTTATCTGAATCAAATACAGAAGATCCAACATCAAAACCAGAGATTAGGGAAGTTCCAGTATGTTTTTCACAATCTCAAATCAATAATCTTGTAATTGAGAATAACATTATGTTAAAACAAATTATTTCAGATACAAATAATTAATAATGGTATATAGAAAAGCCACCTATGAAGAATATGTAAAAGCTAGTAGCTTTGCAAAGATAAGATATAGGATAGGCATCTATGTACAAATTATAGCATTAACTTTATTTTGTTTATTAATTTATTATACTATAACAAACATCGAAGAAATGAAAGCGCAACCTGCAGAATATGCAGAAGAAAAATTAGGGGTGATTTGTACATATCCTGTATCAAATCAACTATATCAAATTGATTATGGGAGCATCAGAAATATTACAAATCCTGGGAAAGGGTGAAGAATTAACTTCAAAAGAGATAAGTGAAAGATCCGAATTGTCGGGTAATTCAATTAGCAAGGCAATCACAAGATTGCTCAAAGATGTCTCTGAGAATATGGTATTTAGAATCCTTTCTCCTCAAGAAAAAGAAAATAGATACGGGCATAAAGTTAGTTGCCTCGTTCGAGTTTATAAATTAGATGAGTAGGATTACTTCCGAATGGCTGGAAGTAATCCCACCCCTTTATAAGAAATCAGTTTGAATTATTTATAAGGATTGTTAATTGCTTTCATAAATCCTTTAGCATTAAACTTCCTTGATTTAAGTTTCTTTTTAATGTTTATAGGAATCTTTTTATTCTTTAAAGCTTTATAAGGAGCAATTCGTTTCTTCTTTGCAAGTCTACGAGCTAGTTCTTTTCCTTCATAAGCTTTATATTTCTTAGCAAATAATTTTAATCCCATCTTATTTATAGTTAGTCCTCACTTTTCTTAAATGGCCTCTAACACGAACCTTCTTACTAGAGCCAGGAATTTTTCTAAGATAACCTCTAACTTGTTTTTGTTTACTCATTTTATTTTGACCTCCTTTTACTTTTTGGTTTAAGTTCTTTTAGCACACCAAAGACCTTTCCAGCACCAACAACATTAGCCATTGGCCCGACAAATTTTGAACCTTGAGTTGCAACTGCTTGAACTGGAGCTTTAGCAGATGTAGGGAGTCCACCTGCAATTAATCCAGTCGCCCCCATAGTTAGACTATAATCTCGGAGTTTCTTAAAATTTTTATTTTTTCTTCTCATCTTGACCTCCTTTTGTATTTTCCTCTATTAAACATCATAGCCTTTTCCCCTCATCTTTTTTAATAATTTTCTTTTGGATGCAGACCTGGATACAATAAAACCATGTCCCTTTTTAACTAATCCCCTTTTAGTTGTAATTTTTTTCCAAACTGGACGATTCCCAATTTTAGAAAGCTTTTCAGATTCAGCTACCCAAATATTACGTTTTTTATAAATTTTTACCATCTATTTATACCTCCTTCCAATTAATTCTCCCATACATATTCTACTAATATCTCTATCAGCTCTTTTTTGTAAGGTTGCAATTTTAATATCAGATAAACTCTTATTACCCCATTCTCTTTCAAGTTTCTTTTTATATTTACTTCCCATGATTATCAAGGAGGGGATTTCACCCTCCGCCATCCCCAACGGGACTTAGTCTAAAAAATAAAGACTGTAAACTTAAATTGTGTTTCTCTTCCTTCCAAAGCTAGTCAATACAATACCCAATACAATAGCTGCTGCGATTACAACAACGATTATTGCGATCCAAGATGCGAAATCATCCAAACCTGCGATAGTTGAAGTTATTGCTGCTTCTGGTGTATCCGTTGCATCATATGTATAAGTATATGCTACATCATAACCAGTTGTCTGATTAGCAACAATATCAGCGCCCCAAGTTATAACACCTGCTGTGGTATAAGTGAAGTTAGTATATGCCGTTGCTGCAGTTTGATTTCCTGCTGCGGTCATACCTGAATTGATATATACTTCTGCTAATGCTGCGTCAGTCAAAGTTGTGGTTCCAGTACTAGTATTTATGTCCGTTTGTGTACCATCATATTCTATAGCAACCCCATCATGTAGGGTACTAAGAATATAGAGTCCTACACCAAGGATGAGACCTACCAACATTATAGTCAAGATTGCTGGATACATATCTCCAATGTTCATTCCTTTCTTGTTACTAATCTGAATGTTTCTCATTGTATGATATTTAAATTCCAGTTCCTTTTTGGCCGAATGAAGATAGTACAACACCTAATACAATAGCGGCTGCAACAACAACAACGATTATAGCAATCCAGGATGCGAAATCATCCAATCCTGCGATAGTATCGTTAACTGCTTTCTGTGCAACTGCGTCACTTGAAATATTAGACGAGAATGTGGATAGAACATAAAGTCCTACACCCAAAACAATACCTACTAAAACTATAGTAAGAACTGCTGGGTACATATCTCCAATAGACATACCTTTTTTCTTCATAGAAATTTCTCTCATTTAAAAATTACCTCCTTCTACGTAAATAAAATTCATAAACAAATAAACGAAAAACCGTTTAAATACATCTTAAAACATTTCGTAACACTTAGTTACACTCTAACACCATGCACAGCAATTATTTTTTCCGCAATCTTCTTAGATACTTCAGTATAAGATAATTCAATTCCATGTTTCTCTAAGAAATCTGTTTGAAACTTATCATAGATTTCTACCATGCTAAGATGTGTTTTTACTTCCTTATTATTCCTTTCTCTTGCCATTCTTTAATATGCCTTCCTAATATCGTGCCCCATTACATCTCGGCCTAAGCCACCTTCCATTTTCAAACCCTTGTTTATCTTCATTGAATCAAGAACACTAATTGTTTGTCTGATTAAGAAGTAGAAGAATATTATAATCAAAACCATACCAAGAACAAATACCAATCCTAAAGTTGTAGCATTAGTTGTTGCGGTTACATTCCCATCCATTGAAACCATATAAGCAGTTAGCATTGTGGCCATTAAGAATATAAATGAAGTAATCATAAAGAAGATTTTAAAACCAGTTTCTCCCATTACAAACGAAAGATATAGCAAAAAGCAAGATACACCAAAGATTACAAGAATTAAACCCATTTGAAACATAGGCATACCCTCAGGTGTTGGATTTCCAGTAAGAGTAACATCATAAGTATAAGTAAAAACAGTATCAACTGCTCCAACATCTCCGTGTCCATCAATAATATAAGTTCCTGTTTGATTCGCTATATTACAACTATTATAAGTAAATGTTGTTCCTGATTTTACACCAGCCCATTCTACAACTTCCCTAGTTCCATTAGGAAGAGTATAAGAAGAAAAATTAACATAAGTACAATCTGCACAAGTCTGAATTAAATCAATACAATCCTCTAGTTTCTTAGTTCCTATGTCTGTTTCAGCACAACTTACTAAAGCTAAGTTAATAATTATAAGTAGCATTACGAAGATTTTATAGTTAGCCATTCTAAATCTTTACTCCTTTATCATTTATATACATATTCAATTTCATACTGTTCCCTCTACATACATCCAAACTGCTCCAAGTCCAACTAGGACAATCCAAATACTCATGAACGCATTAGGGATTAAATTTAATACTCTTGCGAATACAGATAAAATCATTGTAATAAAAGCTGCTGCTGAAAATGCTTTAGAAGCAGTATTAGATTGATTTTTTAACATTGAAACAAATGAAATAATAAAGATACTACTAAGTATTCCTTGGAATAACCATTGTGAAGTTGTTGAATTAATCCAAGTAACCATTCCAACTCCGGTGCTTACATTTGCTGGAGGATCATATAATACCATTAGATTTTCCCTCCCTTCAAAAATGCTGCAATAATTGAAAACAATATTATTGCGTAAAGTAATCCTGTAATTAAAATTCCAACCCCATGATGTATTGCAGAAGGAACATTCATATCTGCTAAAGTTCCACCAACTAAAGTTCCAATTGTATTTGGTGCTAGAACAACCATTTTGATTATTCCTCCAATACTATCAAGAGCTCCACCAATTAATGAGAGTAAATTATCTGTTTCCATATTATCACTTTCAGTTTCTAAATCAGAATAAGTATCTTCAAACATAGAATCAGAAAGATTATTTGTCTCTGATAATGCCCACTCATTACTCATATTAGTATTGGCATAATTACTTGCCATATCACTTACAAATAATCCAGCGAATACAAATATCGCACTTACCATCATCATCATAAAAACAATATCCCGAAGCACAAGTGAGCCTTTTTTATTCATCATTCTTTACCAATCTTAAACAATAATATTATTGCGATTGCACTAACCGCAACTATAGATATTGCTCCTATATTTATTATACCTAATAGTTTTAAACCTATTAATCCAACAGTTCCGAATACTATTGCTAAACTTGGTCTTGTAATTCCAAGCATAACGATTGCTATAAAAATAAATATACTCCATAAAACACCATCAGTTCCAAGCGAGTTAAATATGCTTGTCCCTAAAATTCCATTAATTCTTTTATCTAAAAAATCACTAGTTGTTCTAGTAATATATGAAGAAGCTTGATATGTCCCATTAGTTTGCCCATTAATATCACAATTAATAACTCCTGCAACTGTTGTTTTAGTTTCATTACATATAGAGATTAATGTTGCATTTGCAGGAAATACTCTGTAAACATGTAACCTTGCATTAGAGAATATGTTAGAAGTATCTGTATAGGTGTATGTAAATATATTTGTAGCTGAACTAAATATTAATGTCGAAGTTCTATTAATTGTTTGTTCCCAATCTGCACTAATACTAGTTGGAACAACTAATGTAACTGTGCAAGGAGTAGCAGGGCAAGTTATCTTTGTTGAGGATGAATTATAAATACTTACACCTTCCTGAGAAACATTGAATCTATAATCTGCATCTTCAGATAATAAATGTCCAATAGTTTCACCTGCATAATTAGTTGTTAATATTTCTGTAACTGCCCAAATTCCTGTTCCAGGATAATATCTTTGAACTTTTACTTCAACTTCTTCATAGTCAGTCCCACTAGCATCAACAACATGGATTATAAATGATGTAGAATCTGCAGTTGTTAGCATATATAAATCATCTTCCCTAGTTGTATTGCTTAAAGCGACTTCTTTATAATCATAAAACTTATCAACATAGCCTGTTTTTGCTAGTTTTATACTTGTATCAACTATGAAACTTTCTGTTGAAGGCGACATACAGAAATCATATTGAGATTTATTTACTGTTGTATTTGTATAAGAAAATACATTTTCTTGTGCTGAACCAGCAACCCTGACTGTAAATGTTCCTTCAAATGAAGCATTTATTTCTGCGCTATTAGTTTCATTCAATACTGTAAAATTCCAGAAGGGAATAGTATTAACAGCATCACATAAACTTAAATTAACAATTGCAACGGTAACATTATGGGAAGTTAGATTATAATCAATAGTTCCACTAACATCAGTTAAATCAATAGTCCAATAAGTTGTGAAATTAGTTTCTGTTGCAATACTAGGCATTATTACACTTGCTGTCAAAATAGCACTATCCCCTGTGCCAGTTCTTGTTCCTGTATATTCTGTTCCATTTATTGTAACTACTCCACTTATAATATTAAAAGCAGAACTATTATAAGTAAGATTTGCTATATAAGTTTCTGTCGCTGATTCAACAGAAGTTGATGGATAAGTTTGAGAGTTAGCAGTCAAATTATATGTCCAATCCAAAAAGCTTGAGACCTCATTTCCAATACTATCATTTGCATAAAAAGTTACATTTGTAAAATCATCTACTAATATAAAAGATGTTGTGTTCTCACTACAAGTCACTGTGGTATTTGTATTATTATATTCATACCAACAAGTATCTATATTGTCATCTGTTGCTGTCCAGTTAAGAGTTTCATTTTCACCAATTGCCCCATAATCTACAGTTCCATCTGGATAAGTAATGTTAATAGTAGGCGCAATCAAATCAATCAAAACAGTTCTATTCTCTAAAGCAAAACCACAATCTCCATCACTATCACACACTTGACAAGTCCAAAGTGTTGAGGCTGTTATTGTTCTATTGAATGTTTCTATAATGTTTGTTGTATTATAAACATCAATATTTAATGAAGCTATTGTTGCTAATTGTCCTTCTATAATTCCTCCTTCTTGGTCTACTCTCCCCCAATAATCAAATTGAGAATAATTTGTAGTTGCAGGATTTGTAGTCCATTTAAAATCCCCTCCTGCTCCTGTAATAAAATAATTTGTATTTGCTGATAAGGTTACTGGACTTGCAGGTGTGCAAGTGTCTCCTACCCATGTGCAAGTTGCTACTTCACTTCCTAATGGTGTTGTTCCTACTTTTCCTGTTCCAGAGACTCCAGAAGCAGGGTCTTTATTAAAACTATTTAAAACTATATCTATACCACTTACATTAATTGCTATTCCTGTATATCCTGCTTGAGTTCCATCTGTTGCCAAAGCAGTATTATGTGGTAAGTCTGTTCTAACAAGCATATCAGTAGTATTCCTAATCGCCCAAACTCCTGTCTCATTTGTCCATAAACTCACATTATTTATTGTCGCACCACCTGTCACATTCACAGAACAATTATAAGTAACACTTCCACTATAACTAATATTATTATTCGCAGGGGCGTTTAATGTTATTGCTCCACTACTTATGGATTCTGTTCCACTTCCTGAATTATATAATATATTTATTTCATCTGTTGTTAGGCTTCTGTTGTATATACGGATGTCGTCGAGGGAGCCGTTGAAAGGCTGAACATTATTTGTATGTCTCCCAATAGTCATGTCATCTCCAACACTTGAAATATCTTGTCCAGTATTCGCAACAGGAGTTCCATCTAATACTCCATCAACATAAATTAAAAGATTGGTAGTATTTCTAACTCCAACTACATGATGCCAAGTGGAATCGTTTATATCTGAAGTTCCAATCGCATTATCTGAAGCACCGCCATAAACTAAAAAGGAAAGTTTATTTGAAGTTACCCTAAGATGAAATTGATTTGCTCCAACAGTTTTTCTCTTTCCAACTATAGTTCCTATGCTATCCATTGAATCTGGAATTATAACCCATGATGATACAGAAAAATCCTCTGTTCCGAAGTTTAAAGAAGAATCATCAGCAATAGTTATCTCATCATTAGTTCCATCAAACCTTCCACCTTCCTCAATCTTTCCTGCGACTAAATTATTCGTATCAAAAGTTGTTGTGGCGTTATTCTGTTCAAACGAATACGAACTCACTAAGCCATCGCCTTTTACTGGGTTTGCGTTGTCCATCTCTGCTTGAACTTCTGTTTGTGTTAAGGCTTTGTTCCATATTCGGACTTCGTCTATTGAGCCGTTGAAATACCCATTACTATAAACCAACCCTCCTAAATATTTAAGACTTATATTCTTTCCAGCAACAACATTACTTTTATCTAAATCTCCATTAAGATAAAAACTTATATTTGTCCCATCATAATTATAACAAAGATGTGTCCAAGTATCAAAATTCATAATATTATTTGAATTTGAAGATGTTCCATCTGAAAACTCTATTACCATTGCTGTTCCTTCAAAAATCCCAACATAATTATCATTTACAGGGTCGTTTCCTATAATTCCTATTCTCCCATTGACCCAATCTTGTTCACTATCCATATTTACCCAAAAATCAATACTAAATTCAGTTAGTTGTTCTGTTTCTGAACTTAAATTAATTATATCATCAACCCCATCAAAAGTATAAGCACTTCCATACTTCCCAGAAGTATTAAGTGTCGCACCGCTTAAAGTCCCATCATTAAAAGTATAACCGTTGAATGTTCCGTCATTTGTTGCTTGTGTATCATTCAAAGTTGTTTGATTAGCATTATTAAAAATATATTGTGAAACTAAGCCAGATGATAAATCACCACTTGCTCCCCATACTGCCCAATCAGTTGTCCAAATTCCATTAGATTTAACTTTCCAATCTACCGTTCGAGTTGGTTTCTTTTGTCCATCCAATCTTAAAAGATAATTTCCAGCCCTTACAACATCACCTTCTTGATAATTAATCTTTCCAATATGAGTTCCATCTTCTATTCTCTCACAAGTTTCTGTTTGTGTCCCATTCAAATTTATTTCTTTACTTAATGTGCAAACTGTTTTATAATCTTGTATCTCTCCTTGATAACTAAACTGATAATTTCTTATGTCTTGATAAACCCAAGAACCATCTTTCTGTCGAGTTTCAAAAGTAATATCATCAATAAGAATCCCATCATTATATAGGGTAATTTCTTTCTCTGCGAAACAATCAATTCCACACACATCAGAATTATTTATAAGTTCTATATCTGCAACCTTACTTAATTGTAAAAAGGGGATACCTAATACAGAATTTCTAATTTCATATTTACCATAAGCAGAAGTTGTTTTATCTTTTAAAAATGAATCTACATTATCCCAATCTACTCCGACTTTTTCTAGTGGGCTTACTGATATTATATCTAATGCTGAAACCATTGAAATCGAGAGTATCAAACATACAGCTACTAAGATTAAAGTTCCTGAGAATCGCTTAGGTGAAGAGTTTTGTTCCATTTTAATTGATAATTGCTCCCCCTCCGCCTTGAGACTCATCTCTAGTAAAGATTATTACTATTGCTATTAATCCTGTAATTACTGCGAGGTATGGTAATTTATCCATAATAAAACGTATCCCAGTTTGATGGGCACTTGCAGTTGCTAAGGTTGCGTTCTCTACTAAAGCATTATAAGTATTTGATAATACTATGGCGACTATTACTGAAACAATTAAAGTTAGTATAAATATCGGAACCATAACCTTTGGATATTGTTGGATGAGCATAGCCTGAACAATTAATCCTAATAACATTCCTGCGAATAGAATATACCATAAAGTATTTATTGTAACTGTTGAAGTTGTAATTGTTGTATCAAATGATTTATTTACAGAAGCATAATCATCCCCCATCTTTTCCTTTAGTTCAACTGCAATGGTGTTTCCCATATAACCTACAATTAATAAGAAGATAGCAAATGCTGCTATTGTAACTATAAAGATTATTCCTGCAGCAGGATTACCTTTCTTTAACATCATTTAGACAACCTCAAATTTAAATAGTCAGGGACAGATAATCCCTTTGTTCTTGCAATCTTTCTAACCCTTTCTAAATCAGACTTTCTAATCCTTACTAATTTTGTTGGGAATTTTTTAGGTCTTGCCATCATATTAACCAGGGGTTCTTCTTTAAGGTTCTTTTGTTTTTAGTTGTTTTTAACCATAAGGAATTTGTTTTAGTTTTCTTCGTCTTTTTAGTAGGTTTTAACCAACCCATGTTCTTTGACATCTTAGCAATATTCAATCCAGACTTCTCTGTAGGAGTGTCGATTGCATAAGAAGTTTTTTCAATGAATGAATTTTGAAGCTTAACCTTTTTACCTTTCTTAATTTTGTAAGGTCTAAACTTATGTTGTCTCATTCCCCATCCACTAATGCCTGTAGTCTTTGCAGGTTTATTTGTAGGCTTTATTCTCATCCTTCTTGATGTTGTTAAGTCTGCTCCTTTACTTGCTCTTGATAAGGCTGAATTTCTATCCATAGATTTACCAACTGTTTTCCATTTGCCCTTGTGCATAACTTGTGGGATAAAGCCACCTTTCTTTTTCTTTTGTAATGGAAGTTCTAACGAAGGCCACATAAAACCGAAAGGAACAATCTTTCCTTTTTTAGTCGGTGTAAGTTGGGGGAATGAATAACTACCTGAGGGGATAGAAAAAGATGAAATACTCTTAGGAATCTGTAATGTTGCACTCATTTGTGCTGTTGATTGCGCTGTCTTTGAAACTTGTAATGTTGATTGCGCTGTCTTTGAAACTTGTAATGTCTTTGACATAGACATTGAAGGTTGAAACATTGCTTGTGAGGATTTTGTTATTGCTAATATTTTATTGTCAGTTTTTTGTTTTGTTTTAGTAGGTTGAAATATGTTTTGAGTTGTAGCGCCTATAATATCTATTCTTGGCATACTTGGAGGAGGAGTAAAAGTATAACCTCCAGTATCTATAGTAGGTTTGGTTTTTATTGTTCCTCGAACATAACTTCCAGTTTCTTGAGATACAAAATCTTTCATAAAGGATTTTCCATAAGTTTTTTCTGCGAACTTTAATATCTTCACTCTACTGGCTGGATCTTTTGCTCCTCTTAATAACTTTGCTATTCTCGCTGATTTTTCAGAGAAGCCTAACTTCTTAACTGTGATTGTTTTACCAGATACATCTACTTGTGGTTTTTCTAAATACCATTTTAAATCTGCTTTCTTGATATGCCTCCCGGTTCTCCAATCATAAGTATAAACTGATTCTTGCGTTGAAGATGTTCCTGTTTTAAAGAATGGGGTAAATGAAGCCCACATACCTAAAGAAGAAATTACAGCTGTTGTTTCTTCTCTAGTTACATCTCCGCCTTTTCTAATGAATGGAATGGTAGGGAGATATAATGGTTTGAATAAAAATGAGTCTTTGGCCACTCCTGTTTTTTGTGTCAAACCTCCTAACCACTCTCCACCTTTTACTGTTTCTGTTGCGCCCCAATCAAAAGTTGATTTGATTATGCTAGGAATATCATAAAATCCTTTCTTTCTTCTCCCTTTTTGAGAAGCTATCTTTCCTGTCTTTTCATCATACCAATAAGAAGTTCCGTCTTTATATACTATGTCTTGGGTTTGTAATCCTATGATTATGTCTTTATATTCTGGTAAAACTTTTTCAGGATCATAAGTTTTAACTTTTATTGTTGGTTGCTTTATGCTTTTTCCAGTTATTGGATGAATGTCTCCGCCAAATGCCTTTTGGTAAATGACTTCACTTGGAAGAGATATTGTTGGATTGAAAATTTCTTGAGATTTTAATGTTTCAAATAATGATACTTGTTTATATGGTTTAGAAGTTTCAGAAGTAGCTGTTCCAAATGTTGGTTCATACCATTTGATATCTTTTTCTCCATAAGGTAATTGAATTCCTCTATAAGGTTGAACTTCTAAATTAGATTCTTTAGAAGATGTTAAAGATGAAATATATTTTTTCTGAAATAAATCCATTGAACCTGCAATCTGGCCAGTAACTATAAAGTTATCTTTTGAGTCTTGAACTGGAGCTTTAGTAGATAATTTTATAGGCTCAATAAAAACTCCTCCTCCTTTAGTAATTCCCTCTTGTAAATATTCAACAGCCCTTGCTTCTCCTTTTGATTTTCCAGACCCAGTCACTACTAATTTCCCTGAAGAGTCCCTAGTATAATATAATTTTGATTTAGAGTCATAAGATATTTCTCCTTGTTTAATTTTAGAGAAATCTATTTTTGTGGATGGAGCTTGTTGTTGTGCTTCCAAGTTAGCAATCTCTGCTCTTGCTCTTGCATTAGCGTAAGCAGTAACATCTCCAAATCTTGCACCTTGAGTAATGGATTTCTTTCCTTGTTCTAATCCTCTAATCTGTCTTTGTGCAAAAGCAATATCATCATCTAACGCATTCCACTTTGGTCTGTTAGTTCCACCTAATGCTTTTTGTTTAGCAGAATAACCTGCAATATCATTTCGGAAGTTAGTAATTTCCTTATCTACTTTTGCAGTTTCTTCTCTAACAAACTTTTCCTGTGCAGCAACTTCTTTTGATTGTTGTTCTTCTATGGATAAACTACTAGAAGTAACTCCTACTTTTGATTGTTTCTTTCTTACGCCAATCTGTTCTTCAATAGTTCCAGATGTCTGAGTTCCACCTACTAATCCAGAAGGTACTATCTTTGTCATAGTAAATGTTACATTTACTCCTTAATATACATTGTGATTTATTTTCAGTATGTATATAAACCAAAGGTTACAGAAACTTATGAATGGCACCTGGAATGGAAGCAGTATCTAATGCGGTAAGTAATACGATTGCTGCAGTCGCTTGGTTCGCTGGAGCAGCTATTGTAATTGTTATAATCTATATCTTTGTTAAAAAAAGGAAAGATAGTCAAGCATATAATATTCCTGTTACTATCTTCATCCCTCGGTCAGATAATAAGACAAGAGACATTATTCATGGTACTGGTGGTTACTTTAAATCACAAGCTGTTGGTGGTATAACAAGTTTCAGATTGAAAAGGAAAGGTGTTGGTGTTATAGAACTTCCACCTCCAGCTTCAAGATTCTTAGTAGGTTTCAATCGTGAATTGTTTTTAGTTCAGAAAGGAATGGATGACTTTGAACCTATACTTCCTGAGAGTTTTAGTTATATTGATACAGAAGTTCCAGGCGGAGATGGACAAACTAAGAAGGTTGCAGTTATTAATTTAAAATGTGTAAACCAAGATGCTACTGCATGGAAGTTTGATAATGAACAGAATGCTAAGAAGAGATTTACCTTTAGTAGTTTCTGGGAAAAGTATAAAGACTTTATTCAAATAACAATATTTATTCTTATTGTATTTGTAGCTTCTTATATTCAATATAATGGATTAAAAGAAGTGGCGCTAATGTTGAAGGATGTCGCAAAAGTTCTAGGACCTCAAATAGCAAACGCTCCTTTGGTGAGTTAAGCATGAAACAAATAGATAATAATAGCTTAGCAAATTATGTTAAACTAACATATATTTATTCTCAAATAGAAGGGAAAGTCAATACACTATATATATTATTTAATGTGTCTTTATTTTTTGCTTTTGCATTAGTTATTATTTATTCAGCCGAGGCTGTTATTGTTTCTTTAGCTTTTTTAATAGTGTCTATTTTCTTCTTTGTTGTAATGGTTAAGGCGAATAAAGAGAAGGAAGAGATTTATAATAAATATAGAGAAGCACATCCAAAAGAGATGGAGTCAAAATTTAAATGGTAATGCAACAGCCCTTACCTCCACAAGGTTATCAACAAGAAGAATATAACCAACCTATGTCTTACACACCTGAAGGTTCTATAAGTAATATTGTTGGACAGATTGATCCTTCTACTATTGTTGACAATCTTAACCATTCACTCAAGGGAGAGTTCTATGATAAGGAACAAGGGAAATGGTTATTGAATCCATCTGGTAAGCCTTTAGTCAATGATGCTTGTAGGGGTTTTGTTATCTCTTATGTTACAGGCATCTTAAATAATAATTCAGTAATGGGGACTATATCTCAGGCACAATTGGGATTCATTATGGAAACAGTTATTGAAGAATTGGGTAAAGAATTTGTTTGTAACTTAGAAAGGTTTGGGTTTGTTCCTGCAGGTCCAGGATATAAGAAAGGAGTTTATATGAATCAAGGTAATCCTAATTCTTCTAGGATGTCTTCTGTGTGTGGTATTATCTTTCGTTCAGTATTCTCTTGTTATACTCGTTCCCTTAATGGAATGGAAAGTAGGAAACTGTTCTCTAGCCTAAACATGACTGATGGATTAAATTTCAATCCACAACAGGAGAAGGGCGCTGGTTGGATGGGTAGAATGTTTGGTAGGTAAAATGGTTGAAGAAACTTCTAATAAAGATGTTCCTTTTGATATGGCTAAGGAAACATTAAAATCTATTCGCAGTTGGATAGACAGAATTACTGAAATTTCTCTTGGCATCTATGGTGGTGAAAGAATTGAATCTAGTGAGATGATAGTAATAAAAGATAAAATGGTAAGACAATTAATAGTATTATCTAGTCCACTACTTAAAGAACATAGGAAGGAGATAGAGGATTTTTTTTCAGCCATAAAAATGAAACAGGGCGATGCTAAAATAAAAGGAGAGTGGTTTAGGAACATTTTAATCTATTCTACTGATGTTGATTATGCATTAGATAAATGTATTCAAGGAATAGAAAAAGCATTAGAGAAATATTTTGTCCCATCGTTTGGTGAGGGAGAGAGATACTATGGCTGATTTCTATACAAACCAAGAAGATGTAATGTCACATCCAAAGATAGTATTAGAGCTATTGAAAAAGATAACTGTTGAACTTGGAACAAAAGAGTTCAGGGGAGGATATAAGAAACCAGTAAATAATGGTGGTGTTACATATATGGATTATATCCCTGATAGTCGTGCAGAGTTCATACAAGCAATAGAAGCACTATCTGATATTTTACTTCCACAATATGATAAGATTATGGAAAAGAACTACAATGAATATATCAAAGAGTTATCAATCGCAAAAGATAAAATAAAGGATGGAGAAATATTCATGGGAGATGAAGAACACTCAAAGTTTACAAGTAGAAAACTTATATTATCAAAAAGATTGTTTAGAGATTTGAACTTATTACTAAAGAGAACTAATTATTTAAAGGCAGCAGCTTATACAGAAGGAGATTTAGAAGATTAATGGAAAATTTAATATTATATAAAGAAGGTGAAGATAGTTGGATTAGGTGGATAAAGAAAAGAATAAAACATAATCTTAATATGAACGCATTGTTTACTGGGCCTACAGGTATAGGAAAAACTTTCGCTGCTATAGAAGTTGCTAGACTTCTTGATCCAGAGTTTGATGTTATAAAACAAATATCATTTAACTTTTCAGGGCTTATGAGAATAATAAATCAGTTTAATAATAAAACAGATACAAACCTTCATAAGAAAAAACACAAAGTTGTAATCTTTGATGAAGCACAGACATCTACTAATCGAAGAGATTGGCAATCTAAAGTAAATAAATATCTCAACTTCCTTCTAAGCACATATAGGCATCAGAATATAATAACATTATTCACAAGTCCCTATGAAGACTTCTTAGATAGTGCAGCTCTAAAATTGTTTCATGTAAAGTTTGAGTGTAAGGGATGGTCTAAGAAAACTAGAAAGTCTAAGATGACACCTAAGATATATCAATACAATGCACAACGTAGTAAAATGTATGAGCATCCTTTATATGTTATAAAAGAAAATGGGGCTGTCCCTTTGAGAGTGTGGATTGTTGGATGTCCACCAAAAGAAATGACGGGACCATACGAAGTAGAGAAGTTTAAATTCACTAACGCACTCAACCAAAGGATAACCCAAGAGTTAGAAGAGATGTCTCATGCAGAGAATGTACCAAAGATAAATATAAAGAATGAGTTAAATCCTCTGTCAATGCAACCAGACATTTGGCAAGAGGTAGTAGATAATGGGTATAATACACAGACAGAACTAGCGAATAAATTAGGCAAAGACATCGCACAAGTCAATAGAAACATAACTTCGATGCGAAAAAAGGGTTGGGATATTAGAAAATTTAGAAAATCTGAGAAATAGGTTTTGAAGATTTCATTTGTTAGCTTTTGATTGCAATCTCGCCCGCCCGTATTTAAGTTGTAAAGGGTGCCAAATACAATTATTTCATTACAAATATCAAAAATGTATGGTTTTTTTAAAAGATATGATTATTTCTTATAAGAAATCTACTAAATATAAGGTTAACATTTCTTTAGATGTCTTGTGTATTTCTTCTAACGCTTCTTACCAGCTTTCATTCTTGCACCTTCTCTCCGAGCCATAATAATAATAAAGCCCATAAATATTCCCATACCTAATACTGATATAAGTATTGGCCAGTTAATCATAGCAACCACCTTAGTCCATAATATATACCAGCACAAGAAAAGAAACCAACTACCCACAGAAATATATTACTTACATCATAAACAAACAATTTCCTCTTCTTATCCCAATAAACTGGAAGAATCTGTGTCCAAGAAGAAATATGGTTTCTCATAAACTTATGCAGCCCAGGAGTTTTAGATTTCATATCATGAATAAAATCTTTAGCCTTATACTTTCCAGACTCGTGTTTTATCTCATGTTCAAATACTCTACGATATAAACTGGGATAGTTCGTCAATCTCCAATTCATTTCAATAGATTCATAATCTTTAAAACTGAATCTATTGGCCACTCCAGAGTTCACAAGGTCAATCCAAATTGGTTTCATGATGTTCTGGCAACGCCTCCTTGTGTTCTCTTTGAGATTATGAAGATTTGATAAACTATTATTGTAAGCGCAACTACTAATAATACTGCTAAGACATCGTAGATTAATCCCCACCACATCATTAGTCAAGACCTCCAAAGACCTTAAATAAGATTCCTAAGATGACGGCTACTGCTATTATTTGGATTAACATTTTCTCGATTCAACTAATTTAATATACCAAATATCTTCTAACAAATAAATAATTATAAAACACACAAGGCCCATAACACTATATATAATTAATAACGGGTAACCTATTATGTCATTGATGTTATTTGCTAAGAGACACTCCTCTGTTGGGCATTGGCTTTCTGAAATTGTTACAAAATGAGGAAAATGTGATAAATATTCAACATGACTACTTATACCATGATGTCTAAAGATTTCAACATGGGCTTGTTCATGCATATGACCTATTCCTATTAAACCTAAAATTAATATGAATGCAAATATTGTTGATATTTTCATTGTTTATTTGTTTAATATATCTAATTTACTTTCTTGAAAATAATATAATGGAATTAACCAGTTCCTTAAACTAAAAAATAATAATAAAAGAACTATCATTGTTTGGTCATCCAATTTTTAAATAGAACTCCAACTAAAACTGCTGAGGTCAGAAATATACTTCCTATTAATATTCCTATGAATCCTAAAAACATCCAACATAATGCTCCATACCAAAGATTAAGGATTGAACTAAGTGCTATTTGTAGTTTAAGTTTGTTTTTCATCTTAATTTATACATATCTCCTAATATCTCTACAATTTTATCTCTTTGTTGGTCTGTGAATATTGAAGGGCTTCCATAATGCTTTAAGAATGTATTATGATCATGTCCTAATCTCATACATATTTCACTTACATCTAGGTCTGAACCACGTCTCTGAACAGTTTTAAGCCACATACCAGTAGTCTTTCTTATATTATGTAGTGAGAACTCCCATTCATTTAATCCTGCTTTTTTGAGGCTTCTCTTGAACATTTGACTTACAGCCTGTTTAGATAATGGGAATAAAAGGTCGTCGTCTTTTATTTTATTTTCTCTAATAAATCTTTTTAGTTTTCTTATGAATTGACTTGATACTCCAAATGCCCTGGCCTGTCCACCTAGTATCTTAGATTCTCCTTTTGAAGCTTTAGATTTTGTAACTCTTAATGTGACAGAATTATTATCCCAGATAAAATCTTTAGGTTTCAAATGTAATACTTCATCAATTCTTCCACCTGTTTGTAATAGTACTTCAAAAATTATTTTCTTATTTTCCTTCAAATATGATAAAAATTTAATCCATTCACCAGGGAAGAAGTATCTATGTCTATCTGACCTAACAGTATATCTCTTTCCATCGGACTTTATGCCTTCAAATAATCCATCCTTTCCTTCTACTGGTTTTAATTCAAGTTTCTTTGCCATTAGAATATCATAGTCATAAATTTAATTAAAACGATTGCACAAGCTACAAACAATAAAAAACCGAATGCAAGAAAAAACATTAGTTTTACTATTTCTGCGTCAATTATTTGTTCATTATATTTTTCTTTTATTTCCATTGATTATGATGGCGGTTTATAGTTCCGCCAAACTCCTTGCCTTGCCTTGCCTTGCCTTGCCGGGCCGTGCCTCGCCTCGCCTCGCCATGCCGCGCCTATAAGATAAAGAAGTTTTTACCTTCCCTATCCTTTGAGTTTAAAAAATAAAACTCTTAATTAAAATCTATATGAAAAGCACCAAAATTTCCAGTCTTTTCTTTTCTAAATCCACCAACACCTATATGAAAACCTGCCCAATTCAAAACATTAATAATCTGTTCAGCACTTAAATTATTCTTGTTGTATTGGATTGTTAATTTTACTTCCCAATCTTCAAAAGCATTTCTCATAATCTTTCTTGGAGAACCTTTCATTCCTGATGTTCTTCCCCAATGAGTTAATAACTTTTGTTTCTTAAATTCCAATGGAAGTATATCTCCAACTAAAGTTACTCCTTCTTTAATATTTCTCATACCACCTTGTTTTATTTCAAACAGATATGAAGAAGCTCTTATCATAGAATTGTAAAAAGCTCTTGCTGGTATTCCAACTTTATTATTGTCTGTATAATAAAACTTTGCTTTTACTTTTTCGTCCTCTGAAATGTCATCTTTAGTATATCCCTTTTTAGATTTCATACTATTATATCTTTCCAAAACAGCCATATCCATTGGCTCTGGCATATAAGGAGAATCACCAACTACCTTAACTTTAATAGTTCCTATCTCTAACTTCTTAACATTTATTGTTTCTTGTTTTGCCATTTTTCGTATTCTTCATCTACTAAAATAAAGATTTTTGTTAATTCAGAAAGTTCTTTATGTCTCTCCTTCCAGAATTTAACTTCAGATAAAGCCCTTTGAATAATTTGTCTTCTATAGTCCTCATTATTCATAATCTCTACTATTGACTTATATTCTCTAGAACTGAATTTGCTTTTAACATTGTTTGTATTATTATCTTTTACACTAATATTAACATTTTCAAAAGCATACATTTCCTTATCTTCTACAACAATTTTTATCTCATTGACAAGACACCTTGCTTGTTGAAGTCTCCACTTCTCACCTGCAGAAGAATTATCCCAATCAAAAAATTCATATAACGAACTGGATTTTTTACTCGCTTTTTTTAATAGATTTTCTGGGGTTAGTCCATAAGTTTTTTGGACTTCTAAAACCTCATCTATTACTTCTTGAGTAAATTTCTCTGTGTTCTTGTATTGTATTTTTTCTTTATTCATTTTGTAAACCTCCTTTCATTTGTTTTAATGTAATCTAGTTTTTAAGGGAACTAGAAAACCCCCTTGCCTTGCCTTGCCCTGCC
>FUWD013183792.1_pt1 | contig 20355 bp, 18 predicted proteins | sample 1063281 | NCBI WGS metagenome assembly FUWD01 (sample SAMEA79048168, study PRJEB19326) | metagenome | biome: marine | reverse complement strand
CTACAGAAGAAGGAAGCGTTGGTTGACTTGATTCGACTTTCGAACTTCAAAGTCTGGTACAGGATGAACTTTCGCATCGTCGTTTTGTTTAGACACGGATTGTGAAATTTTAAAAGGCTATATTAATGCTTAAGGTCAATCCCGAATACATGAGCAAGATAATGCAGGCTACTAATGCTTGCCCGTATTTCAGGCTTCAGAATATGCGTCTGCTGAATTTTGACAATGGAATTTCCAACCTTGAGATCGATGTCGATCCGGGAAAACATTATCAGCCATTTGGCATCACCCACGGTGGCGTGGTTTGCTCGATCATAGACGCTGCGGCCTTTTGGGCCGTATACGGGCAGGCTCCTGAAAATGTGGGGATGACTTCGGTAGACCTGAAGTTGAACTATCTTGCTCCGGCCAGTGGATTGAAACTGATAGCCCAGGGAAAGATGATCAAGCTTGGGAAAACACTCGGGTATGGTCAGGCGGAAGTCCTCGATGAAAACGGGAGAATCCTGGCCTCGGGGTCGTCCACGTTGATGGTGATCCCGGGTCTTCCTTTCAGATACGCTGGGGAACTTCCTCCAAAGTTCCTGTAAAAAAGGCTGTTTCAAATGTCTATCTGTTACTGGGCCTTGGATCGAGCTTACGCCTTGACTAAATAGGTAATTTTCTGCTATTTTTGTAAAAGTATGGCTCTGTAGTCCCCGATGAGATCGCCATGCGTCATTAACTAGCGGCGCTGGTTCTCCGGTGAGGGCGACCTGGAGTTACTGAACCCGTCAGGTCTGGAAGGAAGCAGCGGAAGTAATCTCGGGGGTCGGCCCTCTCCAGAGGGTCGGCGCTTTTTATTTTATCTCTATGGACTCTTTTTAAAATATGCCCGCTTATTTGGTACTTGCGCGTAAATATAGGCCGACGACATTCACTGAAGTGGTTGGGCAGGACCATGTCATTACGACTCTCAAGAATGCGATATTATCAGGCAGAGTGGCCCACGCCTTTCTTTTCTGCGGTGTAAGGGGTGTTGGGAAAACAACTGTCGCCAGGATTCTGGCAAAATCGCTGAATTGCACGGGAAGGGCGCCAGGTGACGCGGACCCATGTTGCGTTTGCACGTCGTGCAAGGAGATCGCCGCCGGGTATTCAGTAGATGTGCGGGAAATCGATGGAGCCTCTAACACATCAGTAGATAACATAAGGGATATAAACGAAAATATTAAATATCCTCCGGTCTCATCAAACTACAAAATTATTATAATTGATGAAGTTCATATGATTTCCATGAATGCCTTCAACGCGTTGCTGAAGACCCTGGAAGAACCCCCTCCTCATGCAAAGTTTATCTTTGCCACAACGGAGTCCCACAAGGTTCCCGCAACAATCAATTCAAGGTGTCAGAGATTCAACTTCAGGACAATTTCTGTGAAGGATATATCCCTGGGCATGGCCAATATCCTCGGGAAAGAGGGCATTGACTCATCCCCGGAAGCGCTTGACATGATCGCAAGGGAGGCTCAGGGATCTTTTCGAGACGCTTTAAGCCTGCTTGACCAAGTGATTGCGTTTGCAAACGGCAGAATTGAAATTGACACGGTTCAGAACATACTTGGAATAGGATCGAGGGAAATCTTTTTCGACATTTTGGGCGCTATGATAAACCGCGAACCTTCCGCTGCTCTTGAAGCGCTAAGTAAAGTATTTGATCAAGGATACGACCCGGAGCAATTTACTCTGGACTTGATCCGATTTTTGAGAAATCTTATACTTGTTTCGCATGGTACTAATGATGATCATCTATTACAAATGATCGACGCAACCGAATCAGAACTCGATTCCCTGAAAAAAATGGCGGAAAAGACTACCAAGGAGGATCTGAGCAATCTTTTTTCCATCCTTTTGAAAAGCGAAGCGGAAATCAAGAAATCGAGTATTCCTGTGGTTGCTCTGGAAATGACCATTATCAAAATGTGCATGGCCCCAAGACTGGTCGATCTTTCGAGTCTTTTGAGCAGGATCGACTCACGAAGCGCCGATTACAGTCAAGTCGGGGGTCGTCACAGAACCAAGATCCCTCCCCTTCCCGCTTCAAGGTTGAAAACCCTTGAAAAGAATACTTCAGATGGTCTTGGCTCAGATTCATTTGCTGTTCGGTCACCGGATACTTGCGACACTTTGACGCCTGAGACTAAAGTGGAACGTTTCAGGATAACGGATATAAGACCCGTGCCGTCGGGCGCCCCGGGGGAAGTCTGGGAAATTCTGAAAAAGACCATGCAAGGAAGGGGACTTGATGGTTTAGTCCTCTCTATGCTTGATCATGGAGAGCTTATTTCTTACGGACCCAATGAAGTAGAAATTGGTTTCACCAAGAGCTTTTACAGAGATCAGTTTGAGTCCTATCTTAAGACGAAGCCTGATTTGAAATCGGTTATAGAGGATGTTTTTGGCGCTGTTCAAACAAAAGTTCTGGTGCTCTCCCAAAAGACTTCCCTGATGGAAGAAAAACCCTATTCAGATACGCTCGATGGTCAATCAGATATGCATCGGGCATTGCGTAAAGAGGCAATGGAAAATTCAATCGTCCGTGAAGCGTTGAAGATATTCGACAATAGCTCTATAGAAGAAGTCCGTATCATAAATGACTAAAATATAGCCTTTAATTTCAAAGGAATAAGAGTTCACACTTAGGAGTTTTTCATGTCCGGATGTAAAAGTTGCTCAGGGTGCCGTCCTGAGCCAAACTTCAAACCAGTTGATAAATTGGAAAAATTATCTAAAGAAAATCGTTCATGCAATCCTCGATACCCGCACATAGTTCCCGGGTGTCAGGCAATATTGACCGACGAAACCAAACAGATAATCGTCGAGGTTCTCTCCGATGAGTGCGATGAAACCACCGACCGTTTCACACTTAAGATTCAGAGAGTTCTCCGTAATTCGGAAGAAAATGAACCTTCACCTACAATAAGTGTAGACCAGACTGCGGGAAAAAGCAGTTGGAAGTTGCAGGCCCTCATTTAAAAGTCCGCTCCAGAATAACGGGAACTTCAAGGAACGGTAATCATCGACACGCCTGGTGACTTTTGTCGGCCGTTTTAGGCGTCTATAGGATCTACCAGCGCATGACCCTTAAACCTTAGATTACTATCTTTAAAGCCTTCAGGAAAACAGAATGAAAAACTTTTCATCAACCGACATAAAGGTTTGTGACGGCAAAAACGGGGCCCCCTCTTATGTGGCAGTGGAAAACAAGGTTTACGACGTTTCGGGCAGCTCGAAATGGAAGGACGGCACCCATATGAGGCGTCACCAGGCGGGAAATGATCTCACCACAGATATCAAATCCGCCCCTCATGGGCTTGAAGTGCTGGACAGGGTTTCTTTGGTCGGGCAGTTCAAAACGGAAGCAAAAAATTACCAGTCAACTTCACGGGCCACAGTTGAAGCCCTTCTTGAAAGGCATCCGTTTTTCAGAAGGCATCCGCATCCGGCGGTTGTCCATTTTCCTCTGGCCTTGCTTATGATGAGTTCCTTTCTGGAAATTATGGCCATTCTGACGGCGTCCGACAGAACTGAATGGGCCGCCTACCTCTCTTTGATTGTCGGCCTGATTACAGTGCCGGCTGCAATAGTTACCGGTTATTTCACCTGGTGGATAAACTATGAGTCCAAGGGATCACCGATCATCAATTCTAAAAAGAATTTGGCCTGGGTAGTTTTGGCAGTTGGTCTAGTGGCGTTTCTGATTAGAACTTTTGCAGTGGCGTCCCCGTTGGATATATCGGATATCAGGTTAATGGTCTACCTCGGAAATTTACTGATCCTTTCGGGGCTTGTTTCGACAATTGGTTTCCTGGGAGGCAAGTTGACTTTTCCATATGAGTAATTTCACCAGATCAAATAGCTGATCCAAAGAGACCTATTGATAGTAAAACAACAAAATTGGCATTTGTAATATGTTGAGAGAAAGACTCTCCAGCCTAAAGGTTTTTCTGGGGCTTTCCCGAACACCGCACGGACTTCTGGATGTCGCTACTCCAGCTATGGCCGCATTGCTACATTTAGGCCATTTTCCTCCACTATTTACGATAATCGTTGGTTTGATCACCGCATTCGCCGGCTACACGGCAGTGTATGCAATGAACGACCTTATTGATGTAAAAGTCGATAGGGAAAGGCTGGCTTTAAAAAAAACATCCGGCGACGTATTTCATGTCGATGAAATCATGGCCGAACACCCTGTCGCCCAAGGTTTGATACCTTTTACCAATGGACTTCAATGGGTAGGGATCTGGACTTTGATTGCAATGATTGGAGCCTATATTCTAAATCCTTTTTGCGCTGTGCTGTTTGTTGTCTCAGCCTTATGCGAATTCATTTACTGCAAACTTCTCAAAATAACACATCTAAAGATAATCGCCTCGGCTCTGGTTAAAGCCTCAGGTGGTCTCGCTGGAATTTATGCTGTGAATCAGTCGCCTCCTATAGACTTCGTTATTCTTGTCTTTTTCTGGTTGGCCTGTTGGGAAATCGGAGGCCAGAATATAGCGAATGACATAGTTGACATGGAAGACGACAGGAGAGTGGGAGCGCGGACTACTCTTACTGTAAAGGGAATGAACTTTTCTATCTTTGTGCTTGTCGTAACAGTCTCTATGGCATCTTTCGCAGGGGTAACCGTCTTTTTAGTGGCAGGTCCCGGAATCGGTTTGATCTACCCTGTCGGATCCATATTGCTGGGATATTTCCTTCTGTTGAAACCAGCAAAGATTGTATACGAATCGCCAGGCCCGAGAGAAGCGGCTTCATTATTTAACAGGGCCAGTTACATGCCTTTAGGTTTCCTTCTCCTGACAGTCATTTCAATCCTGATGAATGCAAAATGATAATTAGTCAACCCCGGAAAGACTAATGAAGATCAATTATTTTGATTGGAAAGACATTGCTATCCCCGCAAAATCAGCAAATGCTAATGAATTGGCCCGAGAGGGTCTGGATTTACAGTCCCTTAAGGCTTCTTTTTCAAAAGAGAGAGATGCGTAAATGGTTAAGAATCGGTCTTCCGCCAAATCGAAAGATTGCCCTGGAAATTGGCTGTGGACTTGGAAGAGGCGCCAAGCTAATTTCTGAGAGCATGGGATTTCAGGATGTAATAGCCTTCGATATTGAAACCAAACTTGTGCGTTGGTCACTTTCCCGATCAAGGAAAACATCCTGTAAAAACTTGTATTTTCTAACAGCCGACGCCCAGAGTTTGCCCTTCCCGGATCAATCTTTTGACGCAGTGTTCAACTTTGGAATCATTCATCATGTCCTGGACTGGAGACAGTGTCTGACTGAAATTCAGAGGGTGATGAAACCCCATGCCATTTTTTATTTCGAAGAAATTTACCCCCCGCTCTACGCAAACTGGCTTCTCAAGAAGATGCTCAGACATCCGATTCACGACAGATTTCATGAATCTGATTTTCTAGCTCAGTTGTCGAGTCTAGGACTGCAAGTTTTGAAAGGAACAAACACAGGGTCGAGATTCGGGGTAATAGGCGCAGCGCAAAAATGTTCCAAAACGTAAAAAACCTTGGAAATGAGTGGTATTATCGAATAAAGTCATTTTTGCCATGTCAATGCAACTGAATTAAGGATCGTAATTTGAATTACATTTCTCTTGCTCTGGGATCAGCTATTCTACTGTTCATCATTTATTTCTGGTCAGCGCGTATGCGCGATATAATACACAATTCCAGATGGGTTCCCGTCCTGAAGCCTGATGAACCTACGGCCATTCCAGAAAATATTCCGCTGATTTCCATCATAGTGCCTGCCCACAATGAAGAAAGCATGATCAAGTCGTGCCTGGAGTCTGTTATTGCTCAGGATTATACAAACCTGGAAATAATTTGCGTTAATGACAGATCAACAGACAGAACGGCGGCGATAGTAGCTGAATTATTTGAGGGCAAACCTAATTGCAAGCTGATTTCAATCAAGGACAGGCCATCCGGTTGGACTGGAAAATGTTACGCCCTCCATGAAGGAGTTAAATGTTCGTCTGGGGATTGGCTCGCATTTCTTGACGCAGATAGCCGTCTCAATAGTTCAGCTTTAAGACAGTGCCTGAACGAGGCTTTGAAACGAAAAATAAATCTGGTGACGCTTTCACCAAAATTCGAACTGGACACATTCTGGGAGAAAGCTCTTGTTCCTACTTTTGCGGCCATGGCGGCAATAATATTTCCACTGGCAAAGGTGAATAACCCGAATAATCCAGTCGCTACGGCTAATGGAATGTTTTTTATTATAAGCCGCTCAGCATATGAAAAGATAGGAGGGCATTGCAATGTTAGGGACCTCGCCGTCGAGGACATAGGAATTGGGAAAAGGGTAAAAGCCTCCGGTCTAGGATTATTGTTCGCAAATGGCAGAAATTTGTTAAAAACAAGGATGTATTCAGATTTGAGGCAGGTTCTCAATGGCTGGACAAGAATACTCTGCGCCGCCATGAATTACCGAATTACAACTGTCTTAAGATATCTGGCGATGCACATCCTGGTGAGTCTGCCCTCATTTATGATTGCAACTTATCTTTATACCCCATCAGCCATGGAGCTCTGGCCAAACCTGTGGTTTGTTCTACCGGCGGCGTGTGCGATCCAGATGACGTTAACTCCATGCTTATTCGCCGACCAATTGGGTGTACCCAGGCAATACTCTGCGTACATAATACTTGGAAACCTTATGCTAGTCTGGATATTCATGGTCATGCTCAAGAAGATATTTTTTAGGGACGCCTTGCAATGGAGAGGGACAACATATTGTTTTACACGTTATCAACCTAAACGCCTTGATCCCTCCGAAATGGAGCTTGCGGTTGACTCAAATGGTTTCGAATCATTTCAGGCGATCAATGAGCCTCAAACTTTTGATAGACCGTCAAGTTTTTCATAATCAGATCGAGAAAATGCTCACTCTCTTCTCTAGTGAATAAACAGGCAGATGAAGTGAGAACCAGATTCAGCCTGTTTCTGTAAAGGTAAATAACCAGTAATAGTGGGGTCTTGGAAAGCATTTTATGCGGAGCCCCAAAAACTTCCAGAACATCCAGATCTCCTATCTTCGTTAGCGCAGACTCACTAGTTGGTCTACCCTTCTGGATCTTTGGCCACACCACGCCAAGAACAGTAGTCGCGATAGAAAATTGATGCCTGTTCACGAGATGACTGATAATTCTCCTCCGTATACGAAAAGGAAAGATACGAAACAAATCATTCATCATTTTTATGTTCTTGAAGAGCTTTAGGTCTGTCTGATTTCTGAAGTGCCTTATTCTCGACAGAGCTACCTTCCTCAGAAATGTTTTCGTGTCTTTACGATCCGATGGCCAAGACTTGAAAAAGATCAACGAACTTGAATTCATAGAATCCGTGCCAGAGAAACGGCCTCTCATGTTTACGGTCATGGAAGTCGTAAGTAAGCCAGGATTTGATCCGCGTGCCTGGTTCCATTGATCGATGGAGTCGTTTGCGCTTACTACAAGAAGGTCAACGAAAGAAACCCCGTGGTTTTTTCCCGCTTTGTATAGAAGCTCTGTTTCCTCTGCTGTCAGAATTCTCTTTATATGATGTTGCGACTTCTCTTTCTCTAAACCCGAACCAGTCGGTAGCGAAGCCTTGCGAAACAAATTTTCAAATGTCTGTTGAACATCTTCCAGGAGATTTTTTAGAGTCAGTTTTTTGGGAGTAACCCTCCTTTTTCTGGAACCTGAAATGGAATAATACTCTTGCAGCCAGCCAGGAGTCTCGCCGGTACGAATTCTATGATACTCGTAGAGCGTCTGCTGACCAACGTCAGTGCCGGTAGCTGCGTCTCCCGCCACATGGTGCATCAACCATCCCGCAACATGATGTTCAGCAGAAATTCTTATGAGGTGAAACTCTGCGGGAGGTTCTTCGAAGAGATTCCATTCCCTGTCAAGCCGACCCTGCAACACGTGAAGTATTTGGTCAAGCATTGGCTCCGATGAACCTGATTCCGGCATTTCATGAAAGAAAATCGGCACACTGAGAAGCTCTCCACTGTCCCAGACCAGGTAATGAAATATCTTGGATCTCTTTTCCCTAATTTTTCTGGTTAATTGCGGGAATTTATCCACAGCCCGTCTTGCTGCCTCAAGAGCAGCTTCTTTATCGATCGGACCGGATAGCTCTATCAGACAAACCAGGATGTTTTTAGTGTCTCCCCCAGTCGACAACGCCAACATTTCCGACGTAGGGTCAAGCATATCGGTGATTTCCAGCACTCATTTCCTCACAATCAGAACAAGATTTCCCCGGAAATCATGCGAAATCAATTTCAAACGCCTTATTTATGATTTCCACCGCCAATGCGGGCAATCCATAATCTTCGAGACTCTCCTTAAGCGCCCAACAGGCTTCACATGCGTCGCTACCAGCTCTTAATTCGCCTTCAATTAGTGAACATCGGTAGTCCGCAATCACGTAATGATATCTAACCCTATCATTTGAATCTGTAATAATGCGTTCCACCAGTTGAACCATCGGTCCCTGACGAACTTTCAGTCCGGTCTCCTCCCGAGCTTCTCGTATGACAGCCTCCGATAGCGTCTCGCCAACTTGCACCAATCCTCCGGGAATGCTCCATTCCCCAATTGAAGGCTCTTTGGCCCGACGAATGAGAACTACTGATATACCTTTGATTATTATGGCCGCCACTCCGATAAGCGGTCTTTGCGGGTATTCTCTGGAGCTGTCTCCTCCACAAATCGTGATTCTACTCACCTGTTTCATGAAAAAGGCAGATAGTCCTGAAGGGTGGCTTTTCTACGTGGTATCTCCTTGCTCAGTATTTGATCATCCCTGGGTCCCTGAACTTGAACATCCGATTCGCTTTCAATCGCCTCCGTCTTGTCATTTTCCGAATCGGACACCGAATTTGACTCGAGTTCCAGACCAATCTCACCAGCGCCATCAACCGGAGCCTCAAGGTTTTCATCCGCAGCCATAATCACTTCCTGAACCGAACCTTCGATGTCATGTTCCGGATTGGAATCAACTGAAAACTTCAGCGTTTCCGAAACAAGATCCAAAGATGGGGCTACCTCATCCAGCAATGACACATTTTCCTCAACTGGCTTGGTTTTTTTCCGTGTTCTGCGCCTTTTCTTGGGAACCTTTGGTTCTGTTTCCTGGGGCGACGTTATTGCTTCCGTTTCCTTTGGAACAGCCTGCTGCTCCTCAACCGGTTCCGGTATCTCCAGTGGAGGCTCTAGAACTTCAATTAACCGGGTTGTCGCTGTGGCGTGAGCCTCGTCTTCCTTGACTGACTCAACGGTCATCTGGCTATCCGGAAGATTACTCTTTCCCAAAATTACGATCCTGGCTCCATGCTGGGATTCTAGTGTAAACAGTTCCCCTCTCATAAAGTTGAGCAGGTGATCCGCAACCTGGGATGGCACTGTAGCTCTGACTTCCTTGATGTCACCTTTGGCAAGGATTGCCTTGATTTTCCTGAACGCGTACAAGGAAGTTGTTTCAGGCGCTCTTAGTCTCCCTGTCCCTTCGCATAAAGGACAGTCGTGAAATTCACCTTCCCCAAGCGAAGGTCTCAACCGTTGACGTGAAAGTTCGAGCAATCCCAAAGATGACATCCTTGAAACCTTCGTTCTTGCACGGTCTCTTTTCATAGCGGCTTTGAGATTTCTTTCAACGTCCTGAATGTGCTTCTTATTTATCATGTCAATGAAATCAATAACTATGATTCCACCCAAGTCCCTTAATCGAAGCTGACGGGCTATCTCAGTGGCGGCCTCCATGTTTACTACGTAAGCTGTATCCTCTACTTCCTTTTCCCGGGTGGCCTTGCCGGAGTTTACATCAACCGTGACCATCGCCTCGGTTGACTCTATTATGATGTATCCACCGGATTTTAATCTGATTTTACGGCTATAAACCTTTTCAATCTGTTCTTCTAGTTGGTACTTGTTGAAAAGTGGGCGCTTCTCCTGATAGTGTTTTACGAGTTTCTCGTATTTGGGCATCACCTGTCTGAAGAAATCGCTAGCCTTCTTGTAAACCTCTTTATCGTCTACGAGAATTTCTGTTATGTCATTGGAGAAATGCTCCCTGATGGCACGAACCACCAGATCATGTTCCTTGTGCAGCAGACAAGGCGCCTGTTCTGTCGCCATGCTCTTTTCTATGGTCTTCCAAAGTCGCAGGAGATAATTAAGGTCTCTCGAAAGTTCCGTCTTGGTTCGCCCCAGCCCTGCCGTCCTTATAATAAAACCCATATTTTCGGGAGGGGCCAACTGTTTGAGAATTTCCTTCAGTTCTCTCCTTTCGGCTTCCTCCTCTATCTTCCTGGAGACACCGTACAGATCTGCCCCAGGCATCAAAACCAGATATCTACCCGCAAGAGAAATATTAGTGGTCAGGGCGGCCCCTTTATTTCCTCTCTCCTCTTTGACTACCTGCGCTACAACGTGGTCATCCTTTTTTGAATACGTCCTGAATTCTGGGTCTACGTTTGGATGTATGGAAAGACTCAGGATAATAGGAAGGATGAACATCATTAATTGACAGAAATCCGTTTTTCGAAGCGCTGTAGATTACAAACACCGCCTGAAGCGATGGTTCAACCCGCGTTATGACGCCCTTGTATATGTTTCCCACCGTGGACTCTTTAGGACCACCTTTGACATCAAGCTCATCAAGCTCCCCGTCAACTACTACCGCCACTCTGCATTCCTCAGGGTGGCTTGAATTAATCAGCATCTTTTTAGTCATTTTTTCTTTGTGAATTCTTCCTCTATCATTATACGGTTCTACCGCGATTCAGCATGTTTTTCGATGTTTTTCATTTCCGTGTCGGGCCTAGCCCGCCAATCTCTCTCGAATTCAAAGAGCCTCTTCCACATTGGTTTTTTTCCCAACCCCGACACGGCTGAAAAGAATTCCATGGATATTGTGGATCCCCATTTTTGAAGCACGAGTCGTTTCATCGTCGCGCGCTCCGCCTGCCCCAGCTTGTCTGCCTTGGACAACGCAACAACAAACGGGATGCCCCTGAATTGGAGAAACTCTATGAGGCCTTCGTCCAGCTCTGTTGGCTCCCGTCTTGCATCTACTATGACAACGACTCCGGCTAATTGGGTCCTTTCAGTCAAGTATGTATTTACCATCGGGGCCCATGAACGACGAACTTCCATGGGAACCGAAGCATAACCGTAACCTGGCAAATCAACAAACATAATACTGTTGTTGATGAGAAAGAAATTGATCTTCCTGGTGAGACCCGGAGATTTAGACGTCCTCACGAGATTCTTTCTTCCCAACAAAGTGTTAATCATGGATGATTTTCCCACGTTTGATCTGCCGGCGAAAGCTATTTCCGGCAAATCACTCGCAGGATAGTCTTTTCTACCTTCAGCGCCTCGAATAAAATCAGCGCTTGTTATTTTCATAAAACACCATTGGCAAAGAAAACAGGTTTAGCTATCATCTTTCTGTTAAAAGTCATTCTGAGTTTGTGGGGATTGCTAAGGTCCTGGGACAAGGCACAAATCTCTAGAAAGGACTGTCCAAAATGCAATTGGCGGAGGCGCATGGGAATCGAACCCACCCAGAACGTTATTAGCGCCCTGCTGACGGTTTTGAAGACCGCGGAGCCCACCAGAGCTCTACCGCCTCCTCTTTCTCGGATAATTTCCGATTCTTTTTCTATTATATTACACATTTGACATTTTCTGGCAACCGCTGTTTTTTACCGCTGTTTTTTTACAGCAGACTTAATCTTTCATTTCTCAGACCAGATAATTTGAAAAACCTTCGCTGTCGAACTATACTGGTTTCTTAACCTTTTGAAAACGCATCGTTTAGCCGTAACAGAAAATCAATGGCCAAAACTAAAATCAGAAGCTCAATCAACAAGTCTGTGGAGATAAAAACAGGATATTTCAGTCCGATAACTGGATGGTTGGAGATTACGGCCGATGATATAGGGATAACCGACATTTCTTTCGTGAAACAAGGTCAAAATCCTCTTAGACCACTTTCTCATAAACTTTTGGAAACATTTTTGACAGAACTCGATGACTATTTTGCCTTAAAATCAGCTTTCTTCTCTACACCTGCGCATTTTACGAAAGGAACTCCATTCCATAGAAAAGTATGGAATGAGTTGGTGAAAATTCCCGCAGGCGAAACTAGATCATATTCTCAAATAGCTCAGGCAATTGGCCATCCAAAAGCGTGTCGCGCTGTTGGCTCGGCTAATGCAAGAAACCCGCTCCCTATATTGATTCCCTGTCACAGAGTCATAAACTCGAATGGTTCTTTAGGTGGATATAGTTCGGGCGTCGGAATCAAGAAGAGCCTTCTTGATCTTGAAAAGAATCTCATTGCTGATATCCCTAAGGAAATTGAAGCGAAACTAATTATAGTTTCCAGTCACCCCGAAGAAATAGCTCGAGAGATCTCCATGCTCGAACATATAGATGATCTCCATTTAGGCAATCTTCATGAAGATTCCTTCGAGGACACTTATTTCGACCTACCGAATGGGGTCCTTTCGGGCAAGATGTGGGCCCTTCGTTCAAGACGGTTTGGTGACCACGAAAAGATCGCACTCAAAGGCCCGGCATCGGAACATGAGGATGGCGCACTTGAACGAACCGAACATGAAATGGATTGGAATCGTGAAGCGCCACAAAGAATCAGGATACTATTGAAGGGCCTGAAAATATCCATCAGTCTTCCTGAAATAAGCAACGCAATGAATTCGGAAGAATTTCTTAAAGCCGTCGGCTTCAGCATAATTCAAAGACGCTGGACCACTAGGAAAACCCGTAAGATATTTGCCCAGGGAAACCAAAGTCCTGTGGCGGAACTGGCGATTGACAAGGTTGTTTTCGATGCCTGTTCCCAAAAAATACAACATCACGAGATTGAGATCGAATCACTTTCTCGGTTCGATCATAGCCCAGTAAAAAAATCTTTGTCCTTTCTTTCCAAGAAGTTTTCCTCCTCATTGATTCAGTGGAAATACGACAAACTGACCACAGTGAATGTAATTATTGAGCTAATTCAATGTGGGAGATTCAATGGTATCTCGTCACGAGGCCACCCGGAAAAGTCATTATATGACCAAATTCCAGCCCACCTTGGAGGTGAATAGATTTGTGCGGTCGTTATGTGTTATTCAGCTCCGCCAAAAAACTCTCCGACGAGTTTGAACTGACCAGCTTTCCTGAATTTGAGCCTCGTTACAATATTGCGCCTTCTCAGGAAGTATTCGCCATACGACAAGTCGATTCTGGGGAAACTTCCAATAAAAGGGAGATGGTTCTTCTAAGATGGGGACTGATTCCATCATGGACACACAACAACCCCTCGGATCTCCAATCGATTATCAACGCCCGTTGTGAGACCATTTCGTCTAAACCGTCGTTCCGGTCGAGTTTCAGGAAACGTCGCATACTTATACCCTCTAACGGTTTTTATGAATGGAAAAAATGTGATTCGGGCCTTCGCCGGCCATTCTTAATACATCTCGAAAATTTTGAACTCTTCGCATTCGCTGGAATTTTTGACCAATGGAAACCTCCGTCAGGAGAAATCATAAAGACCTGCGCGATCGTAACTACTCGAAGTAACAATTCGATTAAATCAATCCACGACAGAATGCCAGTTATACTCAGAAAGCCAGACTATGCCGCATGGTTGAAAAACACTGACATTGAAGAAGAAAAACTGAAGGATATTTTTCAGCCCTTTGTTGATGACCTCCTCACGATCAGACCTGTAAGCTCGATGGTCAACAACCCCAGGAACGAAGGGCCGGATTGCATGAAACCCTCCAACACCAGTGATAGCTGTCCGAATCATTCCATCCAGAAATCTCTTGACTTCACATGATTAAACATCTGCTGGGGTCCAAATCTATTGCGCGCTAGAAGCTTATGTCATCAGGAATTCGTTGTTAAGAACCTTGCCCTGTATTCACTGATCACAAATTGAAGATGTTCATACATTGCGGCTTCCGCTCTTTCAGGATCCTGGTCCCGAATGGCTTCATAAACTTTACGATGGTGCACAAGTATCTTTTCCTGATCTTTGCGCCCTGTAAACATCTGTTCCCTGTGAAACTTGATGGATTCGCGTATTAAATCAAAAACGCTACCGATGAGGTGGGTAAGAATAGTGTTGTGCGTAGCCCCGGCAATTTCCTTGTGGAATTTTGCGTCAAGTTCATAATGGATCGATCCTGTCTCAAAATCCTTCTCCATTTCTTCAATCAGGGAAAGGATTTGTTGGAGTTCATCTTCCGTCCGATTGCCGGCTGCGCGTTTTGCGCTCCACACTTCGAGCAAAGCCCTCACCTCTGTAAGTTCCATAATCTTTTCTTTGTCGGCTCCAAGTATGGCTTCAATAGGCGACTTGATTTCTTGGGCCGCCATATTTTTTACTACAGTGCCACCTCCCTTAACAATCTCTATCATTCCCTGCAATTCCAACAAGTTAATAGCTTCCCTGATTGAGGGTCTGCTAACACCCATAAGTTCGGCGAGGTCAGGTTGAGAGGGGAGTTTTTCACCGACCTTGAACTTGCCTTCACTGATGGCTTTTCTAAGTTGTTCGGCAATTTTCTCTGACAGTCGTTCAGACCTGATTTTTTTAAATACTGGCTTAGGCGGATTTTTTCGTTGCGTACGGCTGTTGTTCATTGCTGGAACACTACTACAAGAGCTCTGTCCAGTCAACAGACAACATTGTTGTATAATTATTTACTTGACAAGTTGTCTGACAATGTTATTGTCTGACTGTATAGTTAATTGAAACCCTTATCAAATCCCCGACAGGATAGCGAAACTCATGAAAAAGACTTTCGTTTCCAAACTCGTAGAAGAACTCGGCTCCGAGAAAGTCCTTTACTCTGAACCAGATCTCATCTGTTACTCCTATGACGCAACACCCCTGACATCTTTCAAACCCGACGCCATTGTCAGAGCCTTCAACGAAGATGACATTCTGAAAGTCCTAGAGCTTGCCACACAGGAAGATATCCCTGTGACAACTCGGGGCAGCGGGACGGGTCTTAGCGGAGGTTCCATCCCGGTTAAAGGCGGGATCGTCCTGGTTACTACCGCCATGAACAAGATTATTGAAATCGATGCGGATGACCTTTCGGTGACCGTGGAACCGGGGGTTATCACGAGCAATTTGCATTCCGCTGTCGAGGCCATGGATCTCTTCTATCCCCCTGATCCTGGAAGCATGAAGATTTCTACTATCGGGGGCAACGTTGCGGAAAACGCAGGCGGTTTACGGGGACTCAAATATGGGATTACCGGCGATTATGTAATGAGCCTCGACACCTTTTTTATTGATGGCTCCAAAGTCAGGTATGGCACGAAGTGCGTGAAGGATGTAGCGGGATACAACCTCACCAAGTTTATGGTAGGAACAGAGGGTACGATCGGAATTTTTACCAGAATAGTCCTGAAACTGGTTCCAAAACCAAAGACCAAGAAAACTTTCCTCGCTCTATACGATGATGTCATAGACGCTGCTAGAACCGTTTCCACAATTATATCCAGAAAGGTCATCCCTTCAACCCTGGAACTCATGGATCAGGTCACAATAAACTGTGTTGAAGACTATTCCCAAATAGGTTTACCACGTGATGTCGCAGCGTTATTGCTCATTGAAGCGGACGGGCACCCTGCTGTCGTGGATGAAGAAGCCGTCGTCATTGAGGAAGCTTGCAAAGCTAATAATATTAGGACACTGAGAATAGCCAAAAGCAGTCAGGAATCCGAAGAACTATTTACCGCCAGGAGAATGGCCTTGTCGGCTCTTGCCCGGGCAAAGCCCACCACAATACTCGAAGATATAACGGTGCCGCGTCCCGCAATTCCGGAAATGATGGCGCTGATCAAAGAAGTCACTGAGAAATCTAATATACGGATAGGCACTTTCGGCCACGCTGGTGATGGCAATTTACATCCGACGTGTTTAACCGACGAGAGAGACCTGAATGAAATCCAGAGGGTCCACGATGCGTACGAGATCATATTCAAGAAAGCGATAAGCCTTGGTGGAACTATCTCCGGTGAGCACGGCACTGGGATCGCCAAATCAAAGTATCTCCCTCAAATGGTTGGCCCAAAGGCTATCGAGGTAATGCGTAAAATCAAGGCATGTTTTGATCCGGCAGGGAGACTGAACCCCGGAAAAATCTTTCCTATAGAAAAGTGAGGCGCCAATGGGGAAACACTTTGATCAGGACAAGATAGCCGCTGCGTTCTCAACTCTTGACATTCACGATTATGGTGACGTGCTTCAGTGCATGCGATGCGGGCTATGTCTATCGTCTTGTCCAACCTATCGAACCGATGGAGTGGAAACCCAGTCTCCTCGCGGACGGGTGGCCATGATCAAGGCCGTTATAGATGGAAAGATGAAAGCTTCCGAGGAGTTTGTAGAACATATATATCATTGTCTCGACTGTAGAAATTGTCAGAGTGTTTGTCCCGCCGGAGTTAAAGCTGGGGAATTGGTCCTGGAGGCCCGGTACCGGATCGAACAGAACAGGCCTCAGTCGTTAATCAAGAAGTTCCTGCTAAATTACGCCATCCTGGATCAAAAAAGACTATCCAGGCTACTGTTCCCTTTGAAGCTTTATGAAATTTCCGGTCTTCAATCCCTGGTGAGAAAATATGACATTCTCAACCTGTTTTCCGAGGATCTCGGATTTATGGAGGCCCTTGCGCCAAAATTGCCTTCTCGGCCTCTGTCTGAACAAATCCCAGAGGAATTCCCGGCAAGAGGACATGAACGCGGACGAGTCGGCTTCTTTCTTGGTTGCGCGATGAATCTCATCTTTGCCGAAACTAGCCGAGCCTCAATAGAAAATCTGACGATAGCCGGTTACAGGGTGATCATCCCAAAAGAAGTTCAATGTTGTGGAACACCTAACATTGCCGAGGGCGAACGAAAAGTCTATCGGGAAATGGCGGAGAACACCATCCGTATATTTGCGGACAGACATGTTGATTACATTGTAACCGATTGCGCCGCATGTGGGTCGGAACTGAAGACATATCGCGAGATTTTTCGAAAGGACCCTACCTTTGCCGACAGGGCTGAAGAATTTTCAAGGAAGGTCAGGGACGTGTCCGAGTTCCTGGACTCAGTCCTAACCCCGGACATCAATTTTGGTCCTATATCGGAAACAGTCTGTTTTCATGACCCTTGCCACTTGAGGCACGGCCAGAAATTAATCTTCCCCCAGAGAAACCTCCTGAAAAGAATTCCACAACTGGATTACCGGGAATTGCCTGATGAGGGTCAGTGCTGCGGTTCTGCCGGGATCTACAATATTACACACAGGCAGCGTTCGATGAAAATCCTGGAATCCAAGATTGAGGCTATCGAAAAGACACAAGCCGAAACAGTCGTCAGCTCGAATCCCGGTTGCCTAATGCAGCTAAACTACGCCTCCGGCCACTGGAAAAAAGACTGGAACGTTATTCATATATCAGAAATCCTAAATCGCTCTTTAATAGCAGGAAAGGATACTGGTTAAGAAAAAATCACAGTGGGATAGGGATCGTTAACACAAACATCGGGAATTACGGGGAAGACAGTGATTCGATCGCATGCAGCCCCGTTTAATTAAACCTTTACCAAAAGGTGGGGGAACAACACGGGAGGAGCGGGATAGTCTCGCCCCAAATTCTGACTCGACCCTTAAAACTGGAAGGAGGATTGGACCATGCCCTGGCATCAGATTTATGACCCATTCAACAACATGGCGATTTCTACCATTTTCGCGGCGTTGCCAGTAGTTGTATTGCTGGGAAGTTTGGCTTTTTTACACATTAAAGCCCATTGGGCTGCGCTACTAGGACTTGCCACTGCGCTGGTGGTGGCTATCGTATTTTTTAAGATGCCTGCAGGCATGGCCTTCGCGACCGCTGGATTTGGGGCGGCCTTCGGTGTCCTTCCCATTGGCTGGATAGTTCTGAACGTCATCTTCCTCTATTTTCTAACCAAGGAAAAGGGAGAATTCCAGGTGTTACAGGACACCATAACGGGTGTAACAAAGGACACTCGCCTCCAGTTGGTTCTCATCGCTTTCGCATTTGGGGCCTTTTTCGAGGGAGCGGCTGGATTTGGGACCCCTGTAGCAGTCACCGCCGCAATTCTAATAGGCCTGGGCTTCAGTCCTCTCCAGGCTTCTGGGTTGTCTCTGCTGGCAAATACGGCTCCTGTAGCTTTTGGAGCTTTAGGTATCCCTATTATAACCCTAAATGCTGTGACCGGTCTGGATCTGTTTGATCTCAGCGCAATGGCGGGCCGTCAGTTGCCAATATTTTCTATCATAATTCCCTTCTGGTTAGTCTGGGCATACGTTGGTTTCAGGGGTATGGTTCAAGTCTGGCCGGCCTTACTTGTCGCTGGAATTGCCTTCGCCGTTCCACAATTCCTGGTGTCGAATTATCATGGCCCCTGGCTCGTGGATGTAGTAGCTGCGTTATCTTGCCTGGCCGCAGTCACTGTCTTCTTGCTCAAATGGCGCCCAAAACAGATATGGGGATTTGATGGTCATGATAAGGACGCTGTTGCAAGAGGCTCACATGGCTATGCTACCAGTCAGGTTGTACGGGCATGGACTCCGTGGGTAATCCTCAGCGTGCTCGTTTTCTTTTGGGGAATTCCCCAGATTAAGACTTTCCTTGATGGTCTATGGGTCTACAAATTTGAGATTCCCGGCCTGCACAACATGATCATGAGAGTGCCGCCCGTAGTAACCGCCGCAAAACCGGAGGCTGCGGTTTATGCTTTTAATATCCTGTCCGCTACAGGCACGGGTATTTTTATCGCTAGTATTATATCCGCAATACTAATGGGGTACTCGATATCTGACACATTCCGCTTATATTTCCGCACAATCAAGACGGTACGTTTTTCCCTTTTGACGATAGCGGCCATGCTGGCGCTAGGATTCACAACCAGGTACTCGGGATTGGACGCTACCTTGGGGTTAACTTTCGCTAAAACAGGTTTCCTGTATCCGTTCTTTGGGACCCTGCTCGGATGGCTGGGGGTTGCACTTACGGGTTCGGACACGGCATCCAACGTATTATTCGGGAGCTTGCAGAGAATTTCCGCTGAACAGATCGGAATCAGCCCCACACTTATGGCTTCAGCCAATAGCACCGGTGGGGTAATGGGCAAGATGATAGACGCGCAGAGTATTGTTGTGGCGAGCACCGCTACTCAATGGTATGGACATGAGGGAGATATTCTGCGTTGGGTCTTCTGGCACAGTTTGGCTTTGGCCTCTCTCATGGGAGTCCTGGTCTTTCTTCAGGCCTATGTTTACCCATTCACGCTCATGGTGGTAAGATGAGCGCACTATAAGGTGGTTGGTTCCCGTTCATTGGGATTTCTTGGATTCGGGTCGGTTCCACGAACTGAGGTAATAAAATGAGAGTTCAACTTTTTGCGACTTGTCTTGTCGACACATTTTTCCCTGAAACCGGAGAAGCGGTCGTAAAACTTCTCCGACATTTTGATGTCGATATCGTATACCCTAAAGAACAAACATGTTGCGGAAAACCCCCCAACAGCGCCGGGTATCGTAATGAATCCAGACAGGCGGCGGCGCATTTTATCTCGGTTTTTGAAGGTACCGACCCGATCATTATTCCTTCAGGTTCGTGCGCTTCGATGGTCAAAAACCATTACCCCGAGCTGTTCAAAGATGATCCAAAAATGTTTCGGAAAGCTGAGGCCGTGGCTCGGAGGACTTTCGAATTCTCACAATTCCTGACTCATATTCTAAAAGCCCACGAGACTGGATTCCCAAATGGTCACGGCAAAATAACCTATCACGCATCATGTCAGTTAACCCGTGAACTCGGTGTTAGAACTGAACCTCTGGATTTGATCAAATCCATTCAGGGAGCGGAATTCATTCCTATGATTAATGCCGACCGCTGTTGCGGGTTTGGCGGGGTATTCATGGGAAAGCTACCGGAAATCTCAATGGCCCTGGCAGACGACAAGGTCCTGTCGATATTGGACACCGGCGCCGACATCGTAACAGGATGTGACCATGGTTGCCTGATGAACATCATGGACGCTGCGAGACGACGTACTGCGAGTTTCGAAGTCAAGCATCTCGCAGTGGTTTTAGCGGAGGCGCTATGAAAACGAACAACCCAGGCGCAATAAACTTTCGTGACAACGCTCGTCGGGCAATTGACGACCCATCATTAAGACGGGCCATGCGTCATGCCACCGAAACGTTTAGACAAAAACGAAGTCAGGCAAT
>FUWD013429896.1_pt1 | contig 20357 bp, 25 predicted proteins | sample 1063281 | NCBI WGS metagenome assembly FUWD01 (sample SAMEA79048168, study PRJEB19326) | metagenome | biome: marine | reverse complement strand
CCGCGGTGGTCATCTTACCCCCAAGAAGCCTTCTTGGACTCGTCCAAGTAAAGCTCCGAGTACAAACGCCACCATTTCTGGTAGTGTTTGTCGATGCGCTGGCCCCCGATGGAAAGCTCAACATCCTTGACGGCACGTTCAGCCGCCCAGCAGGCATCCGCAGTCACGTCGCTGGTCGCGGACGCGATACCGGCCTTAGCCTTGAGTTCGATGTACATGTCACCGACAAGGTCACCGTTACGGGCGACAGTCACGGAGACGCGTCCGGAGCTAGCGGCAGTACCGTTGACGGTCTGCTCGATGTTCTCCATCGCGAAGTTTGTGTGGCGTCGGTAGACAGCCTGGAAAAAGGTAACCTTGGGGTTTCCGGTAAGGTAGACGTCTTGGGCGCCATAGGCGACGAGTTGCATGAGACCACCGGCCATTTTGAGTTGTTGTACTATACACCAACATTTTTTTTGAGCCGCGAAAAACACGGTACCATTTTTCCTCACCATACATAAATGTCCCAACACACCCCATCTGAAGTTGAAGCCGAACCCAGCGCAGAATACCAATCTGAATCCGAATATGAAAATGAGTCTCAGCCTGATGATATCGACCAAGTAGATCTCACGCAATATGAAGATGAGGATGAGGATGAAGATGACATGATGAGTCCGATGGAAGCCATGCTCGCATCTGTCTTGACCACACAAGACGGTGATACAATTTGCACGGCCATCGTAAACTTAGGTCGTCAAATGGAAATCCAAAATAAGATTCTTGTCAAACTTTTATCATCCCTCCAGAAGAATAACACCGCTTAAAAAAATAAACCTACAATTAGGAAATGGCAGAGGTCACTACACATTTTATCGATGAGACGTCCAACCGTGACGATGCGGCTAGTGCGATGTGGACCAACCAGATCCAAACTTTTTCTCATGACGATGTCATGAAATTTCTCGTCCAGCTGGAAGATATGTGGAAAATCAACGACCGCGACGACATATACTTATCCTATCGTATCGGCTATGAAAACTTTTTTACAAAAGAGGAACTGACGGAGGACGGCTTACCGATATCTATTGATATTATACGTGTTGAATCTAAAGTCAAGCGCATGAATGAACGCCTGTGCGAACTTTACCATAGATCAGACACTCTTAACATGATGGATATCGAAGATGATAACGATATGAAGATATCCGTTCGCATTAACCGCCTCCTGGATCAAGTAGACGATGCATGGCAAATTGTATTTCGACACGCTCGTATAAGTGAACGTATGAACAACCCCACATACGTCCCAATTAACCCCGAAACCGACCCTTCAATTTTCAGAATGTCCACCATTAGCAACATAGAAGAACTTAACCCATTTCAACAGGCTGCAATCCAAACACTCAAGGATCTATACCAGCGACAAATTAGACGATACAAGGGACAGTGTTGTGTCCAAATTAAAACGCTCGATGGAGCACTCACACGCGCGTGGAAACCGATCGAGACGATCGAGGAATACGTATACGGCGTGGCTAAAAAAGAAGTACAATTTGAATTATGGAAAAACTTAACCGCACGCGCACCTGGTCACAACGATCTTATTAGACACTTAAAAAATACAAAAGATATGCAATTTCCCGAAATTAAAAAGAACCGTCACGTATGGTCGTTTAAAAACGGTATATTCATCGGTAAAGAATTTGATTGTGAAAAGTCGGATATTCTCACCCCACATTGGCGTGCTAGTTTTTACACGTACGAATCCAACGAATTCAAAAACTTGGACCAGACTATTGTGAGTTCCAAGTACTTCGATCAGGATTTCACGGATTATACTGATACCGACTGGCGCAAGATCCCTACACCCTATTTCGACTCTGTATTAAATTACCAGAAGTTTGATCAGGATGTTTCTGAATGGATTTTCGCTATGGGTGGTCGTTTGTGCTTCGATGTTAACGAAATTGATAAATGGCAGTGTATCCCATTTTTAAAGGGGGTTGCGCGTTCAGGTAAGTCTACTCTCATCACGAAAGTGTTTCGAAAGTTCTACTGTACTGAAGACGTGAAAACTCTTTCAAATAACGTTGAGCGAAAATTCGGTTTATCCGCAATTATGGATGGGTTTATGTTTATCGCACCTGAAATCAAGGGTGACCTTGCATTGGAACAGGCTGAGTTCCAGTCGATTGTGAGCGGTGAAGATGTATCGATTGCGGTGAAGCATGAAAAGGCTAAATCGTTTGAATGGACTGTACCGGGTATTCTCGGGGGTAATGAAGTACCGAATTGGCGCGATAATTCGGGGAGTATTTTACGACGCGTGTTGACTGCCGACTTTACGAGACAGGTTCGCGAAGCAGATCCCACACTGGATGCTAAACTGGAAGGTGAACTTCCACTGATTTTACAAAAATGCGTTCGCGCGTATCTAGAGTTTGCACAGAAATGGCCAGAAAAGGATATATGGAATATCGTTCCCAAGTATTTTGTGGATGTTCAGCGCCAACTCGCTACATCGTGCAGTCCATTGGAATCGTTCCTATCGGAACCCTGTATCGAATTCAACCGCGATAAAAAGTGTCCACTCAAGTTTTTCAAGAAAAAATATTCAGAGTTCCACGGTGTCATGCACAAATCCCTCAACCAAGATATATGGGCAGGCCCATTTGGATCTAGAGACATTAAGGTTATTAGAATTGCAGAGCCTACAAAATACCAGAGTTGCGATGATACATTTCCAGTGATGGAACAGAATGGTACAGAGTTTATAATGGGTCTTGACATAGTAGACATGTCAGCGAAACCCGTAATGTCATTCGGAACTGATTAAAATGTCGGAGTATTATATGGGTTTATTTAACGAATTTGAAAATTCGAATTCGAATTCGAATTCGAATACACCTATCACGTCTCAGAACATGATAAGGCGTGCACCTTATCTCACTAACCAGGAACGCGGTGCATTGATGATGAATGCTATGCAATTACCAAAAAATAAAATATCTACCCGGATCGGTGCGATTGCGGGTGCTAAGTTATCTCGTACAAATTTTACACAATTGAGAATATCACCTTTACAACTTTCCATATTTAACGGGATGGTAAATCAAACTGCTAAGGAAGGTAATTACGCGGTGGATGTAAATTCTATATTGTATAAAAACCCTCATAAACAGAAACCCATCGCGCCCGGTTCTACGTTAGGAATAGAGGTAAACGGTATACTATTGCGGTATGGGCGAATGGCTATAGGTGCGAAACATACGTTCACAGTCAAACCCAGTGCTAATAATAAAAATAAACACGCTCATTTCTTGGCGGAAATTAATGGCCGTATATTTGAAAATGGGTTGGAGAGTAAGTTTATGGTTAAGATTTATAAAAATGGAAAGATGCAATTTTCTGGTGGTATTTTAAACAATAATATCCGACACCCAGAGATGATCCGGAAATATATCATAGACACGTACACACCTAGGTCGAAGTTTCTTTATAACCCGATAAAGTACGTTGTTTTGGTTGGAACATTTCAAGCCAATGGCGTCTTGGATTTAGCCAATATAGCGCGGGCGTTTTCTCGGTCTAGAAATGCGTCGTATGAACCAGAATTAAGACCATCTTTAAAGATGGAACACAAGAATTACGGGTTTCAATTATTTAGATCGGGAAAAATACAGATTATGGGTGCCAAAACAACGAATGATTTGAATTCTGCGTACAGCGTTGGTAGCGATCTTGTAAAAGAGTTAAATGTGATGGGTTTGATCAGTAATTTTAAAAATATGAACTTTAAACCAGTCGCGAAGAAGCTGCGTGTAATCAAAAATAAAGTCGCCGAGAACACGGGAAATACGGTTAGCTATTTTAATAAAGAGAATTCTAAAAACGGTAAAAACGGTGTACGTATAGGGACGAAGAAGTGTGCGACTATACCCCGCCCTAAACTAGTAGCAGTCGCAGAGAAAATAGGAATTGTCGATATAACAGGTAGAACGACCAAACCCGAGATATGCACCAAAATTAAAAATAAGATTTACGGTAAATTTACCATAAAGAACAAACCGTGCACAGCGTATACGAAGGAACAACTCATGCCCATCGCGATAACAAAGGGTGTGCCTATTTCAGATAGTGACACGGTGGAGACTATATGTAAGAAACTGAGCATTCCCAAACCGTTACCAGTCAACGTTAAGAAGGTTGAAAAGGTTGCGAAAGCTATCAACACGAAAGTTAAAGCGCAAGGGAAAGTTTTAGAAATGCGAGGTCTCACAAACACTAAGATTAAGAAAGATATCGAAAAATTATACGGTAAGAAGTGGTTGAACACTTACAGGAATGTGATGCCGTCTCTCAATTCAGACGTGACTGAACTTAAAAAACGTATAAACGCCGCGAACACAAAGAAAAATAAGGCGGGTGTACCTTTTAAAATAGGTATCAATGCTATCAAACGTGAGACAGTTTCAGAGTGGAAAATGCAGAGAAGAAAGACACTGAACAACAAACTTAACGCGATGAACAACAATTTAGCGAGGGAACTCGAAAACGGTATGAATAAAAACAAAACACCTTCACCCTCTAAGAAAAAAACAAAATTCCCAAAAGGTACCACAGTTGAAGAGTTATAAAGAAATGTATACATATTCATACAATGGATGATATACGTCTTACGTTTATACACTCTCTCAACGAGAGGGATGGGGTCCGAGTAGATGAAGGTCCGCTGAGAATATCTAAACACATTACACTATCTTTACTAGACAGTGCATTCTATATTATATGTTCATACATACGGGAAGAGCGTTGTATGGACAAGGACTGGGGTATGGGTAGATTGGAGCGTGAATATTTATGCACATATGAATTCATGAATTCTGTAGATGCACGCGAATGGATCGACGAAAATCGTGAAGCAGATGACATTGGCTTACTCGTTCATGTTTTTGACAATGTTTATGACATGACACCAGGTAAACATAGACGTTCGTTGCTTTACATTCTCAACATGTTATATTTCGGTTTATGAGTTTATGTGGCTCGGACATTTGTTTTAAATGTGAAACGTGATATGAGAAATTATACGCGACGAATTCTTCTTTAATTTGATCAGATAATCCATACCCTTCATTCCGCCTCGCTACACCCGAACACACTGCCATCTGCTCCAATTTAAGAAAACGATCTTCCATCGTCACGAATAGTTTAAGAGAATCGGTGGAAACGCCATCCTTCTTCATATTCTCGTACATGCTCTTAGAAGCACCGTCGGAAATATGAAAGTATTTAGTTTTGTATCCTAACAGGCTTATCTCAACCCCTTGGTTCTGACTCGCATTTTGCAGTAAAATAAATAGTATAAATAAAAATAACAGTGCTATCATCTAGTGTTATTCAACATAATAAAAACGTCATTAATCTTATGCACGATTTTGAATAGGTCATCCTTGGTCTGAATAGAAGAAGGATTGATAATCTCAAATTCAGCTTGATATGTCACAGACTCCTCTGCGTCCATATCGTGACTATCACCGGTCATGATGGTAATATCGATTGATACATTTTTACGTACAAACGATAAACGTTGCTTCGTTTTTTTCTTATCCATCTCTCTATCAACATCCTCTGGCATGGGAGTTTCCTTTGACACGCTGAAACGAAGATCGAATGGGGTATTCAGCATGTGCTTGAAATCGTGATTGGTAAGGCGTTCCTTTTTAATAACTTCTTCCTCGCCGGTAGCCTGATCGGTGGATATACGCACGCCATCGGAATCGCGGTAGAACACTTCATGTTCAGTCCCTACCATCTTTTCCCAACCAGGGTATTTAGATAAACCCGCTATCATACGATCGAACACGGGTTTACTTATATTAGTGTCGAACATAGTGCCATTAAACTTTCCTAATCTGAATTCAATCTCAGTGTGTTCTTCATCCTTGAATTTTTGAACGAGTGGGAAGAGTGTTTCAGTTATATGACGTACGTCCATTATCGTTTCAAAGATATAAATACTATATTCTTTAAACGACTTAGGTTAAAGTTAATACACATAATTCATATATGCGCGGCTTTATAAATGATGAAACGATGTGCTATTTCAACAGTGCGGTACAATGTTTATTCAACATACCGGTACTAACGAACCATTTCTTACGCGACCCTTACAAGGGAGAGGGAGGGTGTATGTTTACTACAATTTATCAAGTGCTTCTGAAACACTATTGGACGGCGGATAAAACTCCACTCAATCTAGATGGTTTACACTTCGCATTTCGGAAAGAGTTTCCTCGGTTCAGGTCTGACGAACAACACGACGTTCAAGAAACGGTCTTATGTATAATTGACATATTGGAGCGCAGTCAGCCTATCATAAAGAATTGGTTTTACGGTAAAAAGACACAAGAAACTATATGGCCAGGTGGTAAAACAGTAAATGAAGAGGATTTCAGTATTCATTTAATGACTTATAGGGGTGATCCTGACATGTCTAAGATGATTAAAGATAGCACGGATTGGAATGTGTTGGAGAATTTTCAGGATGTAAATGGAATAACATATAACGCAGCTACAACACGTATGCTTTTTTCTAAACTCCCACCCATTTTAATGATTTCGTTTGACACTAAAAGTCGTATAAAAATGATACAAAACATGTCACTAGATGACCACCAATATAATTTAATCGCATGCGTTTTACATACTGGAAATCAAAGTGGTGGTCACTACGTAAGTTATATACGTCGAAAGTCAAATTGGTACTTTATTAATGATGAACACGTAAAAGAAATCCCACCACCCCCGGAAGGTAGTTACTATCTCATGATATACAGTTCATAAAATCTTTCATTGAAATATCTTCTTTTATGTTGACGAGTGTTCTATAAAATGTACGTCGACCATTGGGAAACGTCTTATCGCGTCTCCGCAATATAGGTTTCCACCACATGGGTGTATCCTTGTGCATATACTGACACTCTATAATTGCATCTTCTTCCATCCATTCAACTGCATGTGGAGGGACCATATGGTCATAAATCTCAGATTCAAAAATCAACTTCCCTCGTTCCTGTACATACATTTTCCATACATTACCCCTCTTCTTTATCTGGAAATCGATCGTATTCTTATCACGTGGTTTCCATTTGAACATAGTCTCGTGTGTACCTGTCTTAATAGTATCGTTTATAGGTGTAAAAATAAGTCCATCAATATCTTGTGTTACTGTCGGAAGGTACGTTTCCATAAACATTTTATAATCAGTCATGAGGTGAAATATTTTTATTTTAAGTTTAATTGGATCGTATTTGAGACTTGTGAGCATTTTTTTTACCGTTTCAACCGATTTCAACCTGGTCAAGAAATCTACATTCCCAACAACCTTTCCACATTCGAGTAATATATCATACACCATAAATGTATTTTCATACATTTCACCTTCCATAATAGTGCCATCGTACACGGGTTTTCTAAAATTGAGTGGACATGAAAACATATCCATCGCTCGATTCAAAAAAATACACTGTTTTTTATTTTCAAACATGAATGCGAGCATCATGAAACGCACACCGTCCGTCTTCTCACATACAACGTATGGATTTGATGCGAGTGTATCGAAGTGGCGATATTCAATCGAGATAGGTTGACTTCCGGGGAATATATTCTTTCCCGTCGTACCCCATGATTGTTCCATGAAGGACATCGTATATTTGTAAAGAGGGTCGTCCCTATTTACAGATAGACGTTGCATTATATACAAGTTTTTACTGTTATCTTTAACTAGATTTAATACCAGCTGAATTTAATATGTTTCCTAAACACTCGTGTGTGTAGGTAATCACGATATTAGCTGCAGTATACGCCACGATTTTCACACCGTTTTCTTTGAATTTTTCAAACATTGTCAACGACTTAGGATGTATTTTTACACCACCCGTACGTCTACATTTCACGCGGTTTAATGTTGGTTTACACATCATTAGCCAAGTCTTCGCCTGTGTAGACTTTACGTTATAATAGTTTTCACTGATACACGACGAAACGTCTGTATCGAAACGCAACCCCATTTGACGCGTAGGTTCAGTTGAACCAACCATAACCTTATCCTTGAACATTCCCCAATCTATACCATCCATAACGGCGGGAAAGACGAGTACATGTACATTTTCATTCGGCTCAAACACCGTCGATAGACTAGCGTCGTCCACCTGTATACCAAAATCGATGAAAAGTATACGGTCGTGTGTTTTCATACCTTTCTCTATACATTCCGATTTTGCGTATGGATCATCATTCACAAATTCAATCTCATGTTGAACACCTTCGGTCTGCATGCTTTTTATATTACATCGGAGTATGGTGTGTAAAGTCTTAACGTGACACGATCCACTCCTAGTCACAACGATCGTCCGAAGTTTCATTTCTTATTATAAAACGCTAAGCCTTAAGCCTATCATTTAAACAACCTGAAAAGGGTAAGTTTCCGACGTGTCCTAAAGTTGTGCTCACATCGGCAAAGATCTTTCCATCCATTTGCTGCCACCTTCTACAAAATGCATAATCTTCCGACAGGTAACGTTTAGATACCGGGTCTATCATACAATCAAAAATGGCACAATATTCATCAAAATCGCGGTTCTGGTGATCATTCTTACACGTGAGTGTAGGTCCGTAATGTTCATGCATTCGTTCAAGCGCGGATCGAGATATCATCATAAACCCAGTGGGCCCGTCTAATACTTCTACAAAACCATCGACGACTGAACGTTTAGATGCCCCTATATTAGCAACAAGACTAGACGATAAGAAACTCATATCTCTTGTATCACCGTTTTCTACAGCCGTACGAGCTTGATCCCACATTACAACCTTTTTCGGATAGCACGCAACGGAAATATCATGACCAGAACGCAAAAGTCGAAGAACTGCAGCCGGGTCAAATTCAACATCCGCATCAATAAACATGAAAAAATCAGCGTCAGTTTTTTGCATAAATCGACCGATTGAAACATTTCTAGCACGGTGTACAAGACTTTCATTTTCAGTCGTATCAAGCATTAACTGAACATTTTCACGAATAAGAAGTAGCTGAAGCTGAACAATACTCTTCAGGTACTTTTCCAAACATAACCCACCGTAACACGGTGTACTTAAAAAAAGTTTTACCATATCTACTTCATATTACAATTTATCCTCTAAGTGTCGTTTCAATATGACAACTATCTTATTCAAAGTGGGTATAGAAACACCACACTTTTCACACAGTTCAGACTTTGACATCTTCTCACCGAGAACTGTGAATATAATAGCAGTCGCGACGCTATTAGGTGATTTACTCATTAAATCTACACACTCTTCTAATTTGCTACACATTTGATTACATGATAAACGCTCTTCGCGTGATATTTCAAATGAGTTCAACAACCGCGACATAACATTAAACGGTTTTGTTACATAATTTTTCTCCGTCTTTTCATCCTTTATAATCCCCGTGAACATGGTCGTCGTGCGACTGATATCCTTACATTGGACACCAAACATCTCGGCAACCTCCTTCGTTGTTCGAGGAATGTTTGCCAATCTACACGCATATAAAACGCAGTTCGCCTTTATCCCTGATCGAACAGCCCCCCGTGTCAATTTATTTTCGTTGAATTTTTTATACAATGTTTTCGCATCTTTCAAGACACATTCGGGGAGACTTTGACACGCCTCGTCAATGTCCTTGTACGCATGGAACAGTGATCGATCTCGGTGGTTCATCGAACTATGGAAATTAATTTTAGCCATTCGTTTCGTTTCATAGCTTGACGTATACTTCGTAGCTATCACCGTACCCTTTCCCCATGCATTGGAAAATAAATCCTGGTTAGTTGTTGGTACCATACATCGTGATGGATCTGACACGCGTCCGTCGTCAGATACACCACTCGTCCATTCAGCTGTATCGTCAATATAAATCGAGTCAACCTTCCCACACATTGTACATACCATTCCTTCTCGTGTAAGTGTTTTGTAATTTACGCATTCCATGCAAAATCTATTATCCACTGGCTTTAGTGTCGGTGTTTTATCTTTAATTGTTTGGTCGATATGAGACCATATAGCAGCCAGTGTATGTGAATCCATATAAAATATAAATGCTTTTTTATTTTGGAATTGGCGCACTTAGGTTAAAAATTGATGTCATCCATTTGCAATCGTGCACGCTCTTCTATCCTATCAACAGCCTCCTTAAACCGCGAAGAACCTGGGCTAGAGGGGGTCCATTCGTGCCACGCCCTGTCGAGAGCCGCAGCATCGGGGGGTAATTCTAGACGCCCTTCAAACTCACTATCGGATACAACGAAGCTGCCAACGTCACTTCCAGTCTCGTCACTTTCGGCACATAAAACACTTTCTATATCAGAATCCTGTTCGGTCTCTATTACATACATTCGGTCCGTTTCGTTGATACACCAAAACATATTTTCCTTTCCTGGAAAATGTTCACTCACACTCTCCTCTCTGAGTATATTCGTCTCCTCATCTAGCGTAAACACTTCAGCACCCTTGTACGTACACGTCGTCTCTGAATAGTACTTAACAATCAAGTAATCTTCGCGGTGCTCTTCTACGAGAGCATACGCGTCGTCATCTACATCGTCGAAATTTACAAGAACTCGTATGAGATCTCCAGGCTGGATTTCTGAAAATTCAAACATTCTTGTATAAAGATTTAACACAAAAATATTATACGATTATAACACACGCGATGGGAATTGAAATTTTTTCAAAACCGGACTGTAAATACTGTACATACGCGGAAAACACGTGTAAAGAAATGAACTTAGAGTACATAAAAATAATTGTCGATAAAGATGAACTAAAAAAACAGTGTGGTCCCGGCGCTGTCGCATACCCACAAATCAAAGTCAACAACAAATGTATCGGAGATTACTTCGCATTCCAGGAATATATCGATGAATCTGAACCAATGCTCTTACCTACGATGAATAGGTTTACAGTGTTTCCGATAGAACATGGCAATTTATGGGCATTATATAAAAAGGCTCAAATGTCTAACTGGACGGCCGAGGAAGTTGATGTGAGTGCAGATATGGATGACTGGAAGAAGTTGAGTGACAATGAACGCCACTTTGTTAAATACATCCTCGCCTTTTTCGCGGGTTCGGATGGTATTGTTTTTGAAAATATTAATAATAATTTTGCGGATGAAGTCCAATACACCGAAGCGAGATCATTTTACGCGTACCAAGTTCACAATGAAATGGTGCATGGAGAAACCTACAGTAAATTGATCGATAAGTATATTCGGGACAGTTCGGAAAAGAAACATTTATTTGATGCTATAACGACAATTGAGCCTATTAAGAGGAAGGCTGATTGGGCGTTGAAATGGTTTGACACGGATAGACCGTTTGCTGAACGTCTACTCGCGTTTGCGTGTGTGGAAGGTATATTTTTCTCGGGTAGTTTCTGTGCTATCTACTGGCTTAAAAAGCGTGGTCTCATGCCAGGTTTGTGCTTCAGTAACGAGCTTATCAGTCGCGACGAAGGACTTCATCTCGAATTTGCACTTGAACTATTTAAAATGTTGAAGAATAAACCATCTGAAGAAGTTATCCAACAGATTGTACGTGAAGCGGTCGAAATTGAAAAGAGTTTCATTATCGAAGCGTTACCGTGTAGTCTAATTGGTATGAATTCTGAAAAAATGTCAGATTACATTGAATATGTATCTGATCGCCTATTAAAACAAGCCGGGTTCAATAAAATCTGGAATACGCAAAATCCCTTTGATTTTATGGAAAATATATCCCTAGATGGTAAAACTAATTTTTTTGAAAAACGAGTGGGTGATTACGGTAAAATCGATGAAAGTACTGCAGTCACGTTCGATGAAGAATTTTAACGTACGATAGGCCTACTCCCATCCGCACACGAAACACTGAGATCCGCGTTCAGTGAAGCGGTGATACCACCCATCATTGGCTGAGGCTTGTCACCGTCAACACTGAGATCCATGGGGGCGTACATCGCACCACTATCAAAAGCACCAATTTGCGATTCTGCCATGCCAGGTAACGGTGAAGGGGCGTCCGCCATGCGGATAGGCGCCGCAATCTTCATGGGGGGCATGCCTCCCATTGGTTCGAGTGTATCAGCTTCCATCGCGAAACTCACGTCTTCTTCGGTAATAATACCCATTTCATCTGTAGCCCTGGTTTCGACTTTGACTTCCTCCTCAACTTCAACTTCATCTTCATACTCATCGATAACTTCCTGTGGCACGGGCTCGGCAGTTTCTGCCTTGTACCCCTCAGACTTTAAGTTCATCAACCCCCATGTGATGAACATGAATACCACCGAATGGAAAGCTAAACCACTCGCTGTGGGACACCCATTCGGACCCGCAACCCACTTGCCAATTATTTTTCGCATTACTCTGAACGTATCGGGGCTGGCGATTATAAAAAAGACCAGCGCCGCTAAGATAGAATTCATCAATTTTTGCTCTTGCTTTTTGCCGTCGCAACCGCAACCACAATCTTTAAAAAGCCCCATTATTAATGTACTCTGAGAAAAAAATATACTTAAAGTTTCGTCTCCTATATAAGATATAAGCAACTACCATGTCTACCATCATCCAGCGTTACGAACAATTCGAACCCACCTCCACCGTTCTTTCTGCCATGAAGAAGAATAAAAACGGTGGTAAAACCGTATACATTAACGCGCAAGACAACAAGAAGTTGTATCTTCAACTTCCTTTCATGAGATCCCCATTCGGCCTCAGTGCATTCACTGACGAGGCCACCAATAAAACGTCATATTCGCTGGACCTTTCATTTGACACGGATAATGAAGGTGCAGTCGCCCTGATGGAAAAGCTTCAAGCACTCGATCAATTGATCCTCGAGACTGTTGCAAAGAATTCTAAGGAATGGCTCGGTAAGCCGTACAACATTGAAGTCATCCGCGAAGCATTGTACAAACCCCTCGTTCGCCCAGGTAAGGAATCTTACCCATCGACACTCAAGCTCAAGATCATGACGAAGCCTACCGGCGAGTTTCTCGCGGAGGCGTATGATGCGAGCCAGAAAAAGTATCCCGATTGACAGTATTGAGAAGGGGCAGAAGTGTATGTGCATCGTCGACTTTAACCAAATCTGGTTTATCGACAACAAATTCGGTGTGAGTGTGCGTCTTTCGCAGGCTCTTTGTGAGAAATCTCAAAAGCTGCCCTCATTCGCATTCCACGGTGTGAATGCCCCCGCAACCGAGGATACTGCTGACGACGATGAAGAAGAGGAAGAAGAGGAAGAAGAGTGTGAAGTTGACGAATAATTAATAGAGTAAAAAATCAGAAAACGTATTTATATCACCGCTCAGTATCAATTTATGCAGTTCCAGTTCAAACTCGTTTAACGTGAATGGATTTAACTGAGCCTTTTTATAAATTCTAGATAAGGGTAAATTCATTTCGTCAAAATGATATAGGAGACGGTTTATAGCGTGTGGGTGTAGCTTTTCAATACTAAATTTAAATTTTGAAATCGAAAATGTAGTTTTATTTATTAAAATCTGGTCTCTAATGAGGACTTCAACTTCACATATTGGAGTATTCACAATTCTTTTTAGATTTCTACTCGATATGAGTAAATCATTCATAGCTGGAATGAGCATGTTTAAGAACACTCGTTTCTCATCGGTTAGTGCCATGTCTTTAGTATACCATCACTTTATTGTTGACATGCCACAAATAGAGACACCTTTTCGTTTGGGTCTGAGATATTATTCTCGTATAACGTTTTCGCAAATAGTAACACCATTTCCGCATCCCTATATGACATGTACGAATGCCCGTGCTTTTCATATATGGCTGCGACATCGTCGAGGTGGTTATTACACCATTCCTTTACATCCGCATCCCCATTAAGACCCTTTTCGATGAAATCGGCAACCTCGTCGCTGAGAGGCATGTCGGTAATCACGGTACAGTCGTCGTCGGGATGATTCATTTTTAGATGCATTTTTACACATTAAAATATAAACTTAGGTTGTCTGCGCACGTCTTCCATTATAGAGATGTACCACCTAACTATTTTAAGTTCAGAAAACTTGTTCATAATCTCATAATAAAAGTTGGGAAGTTTAATCTCTTGTTTATTAGCATTGAGGTGCACTTCTTCCATCGTATCTTTTAAAGCCTTAACGATTGTAATCTTGGAAACCTCGGTCTGCAGCTCATAAACCTTGTCCTTCATCTCATAATAAAAGTTGGGTAGTTTGGTATCCATCGTCTTACGAAATACAGTGAACGTTTTTACTTACTTTTTTATTCAATCTATTTCACTTAAGCTCTTTTTTTCGCAGCCTTACGAGCTGCGAGTTGAGCCCTTCTCGCATCGGCTTTATTCAATGTTGTCTGAGTAATACCAGTCGCGCGAAACGTTGCGTTTCTAGCTAATTTCCCCTTCGCGGCTTCGGCCGCTCCCTCTGCTGCTCTCCGGATATTCATATTTCTCTTAAACTTACCCTGATCGGTGTACACACGTCTTGCGAGGGCTACGTTTCCGACAGCTCTTTTTTTATTCATGCTTATCTGAACAGCTGTAGCCATCGCAGATGGTTTTGCGGGTGGTATCTGCGCCCGTGCGATGGCGCGGAAACGTCCATTCGGTGGTTTGACACCGGGTGGTGGTACGGGTGCGCGTTTCATACTTATCATCACATTATTAGCAGTGACCATACCATTAACTTTTGTACTCTTTGTGTTTCCGAAAGCTGGATTTTTATATGTTTTGAACGCATTATTATATATTTTTTTGTGTTCGTTATATTTATCATCTCCACTAATATACGGTCTCATGACTTGGGTGAGAAGCTTAGTCTTCGCGAGTGCACCACTCCCGGGTAGTCGCTTCGTTTGAAATGCTTCCGGGGCTAGACCTCGAATATCTTGTCTTAAAACGTGTTTTTTATTCAATTTATTTTCAAGTTTAGAAAGCTCCGTCTTATCTTGACCATCGCTATCAATCATGATACCCCATGTAGTCTTGTACGCTTTCGCTTCTACCTTTTCCTCGACCTTATCTTTCACCATACGTCGATTCGCGTTGGTCGTAGATTGATAAATTGTACTGACTGGACCAGACTTAACGGCTTTCGTGAGAGCACCTGATACCAGGTTCGAAACGACCTTCTTATTCGAAGCATCTTTCATCGCGTTGATCGCGCTTTTATTATTGAGGTCATTCTTTTCTCTCCTAACTTGATCTAGATCTGACTTAAATTTTCTAGTGAGAGTAACCTTTTGTCCTTTGAGTTTCTGTGTTTCTATCCTCGCGAGACGAGCTTTCTCTCTATTCGCTGCTTCCAGTTTCTTTCTCTCTTCGAACTGTTTTGTAGCGTTAGCTGTTTGTCTGGCAACCCTTTTACCCTCATCGAATTCAGCATTGCCCGTCTTCGCGTAACGTACGAGTTCTATCATACGGTTTTCAATATCTATTAATTTACCATTTTCAAACTCTTTTATCGCAGCTTCACCCTGTTTCACGAGTGTATACTTTCTAAATGGGTTGGTACCATTGTACGTAGCCATGATTTTACGCACTTTCACAATCTTATTTTGAATAAGTTTACGGTTTGAAGCTAACTTCGCATTGGCCATTCGTTTTTGGACATTCTGACGCTGCAGTTTGAGTATTTCCGCATTCGCTGCAACTTTGTTCGCGGCTGCTTTAGCCCTGGCAGCTTCTTCAGCTAATGCATTTGCTTTTATCTTTTCAGCCGCGGCATTCGCGAGGGCTTGCGCCTTATTCGCGTTTGCTGCGTTAATTTTGGCTTGAGCATTCTTTAGTTTTTGTTCGGCTACAGCCTTACCAGCGGCAGATTGAAATCTACCCGCTACAAGTGCTTTACGAGCATTGTTAGCGGACTTAACAGCGGCATTCTTTTGTTTCGCGGCGTTCGCAATAGCAGCTTCCTTTTGCTCACGGATCGCGTTTAACTCTTTTTTTGCGGCGTTTGCGTTACGAGCTGCACCCATGAGTGCTGCATTCTTATTCTGTAGCTTGAGATTTCGATTAGCTCTTAAACCGTTAACAGCCTTTTGCTTATTATTCATAGCTCGCTTGAGAGCAGTGTTTCGCTCAGTTTTAGCATTCGCGAGGGCTTGCGCCTTATTCGCGTTTGCTGCGTTAATTTTGGCTTGAGCATTCTTAGTTTTTGTTCGGCTACAGCCTTCTCTGTAGCTGTTTCTGCCATGGCAGCTGTTCGTGCGGCGTTTCTTGCTTCCGCAACAGCCGCGTTCTTTTCAGTCGCAGCTTTCGTGAGAGCAGCTTCTTTCTGGAACCGGATAGCATTCAACTCTTTTTTTGCGGCGTTTGCGTTACGAGCTGCACCTATGAGTGCTGCATTCTTATTCTGTAGCTTGAGATTTCGATTAGCTCTTAAACCGTTAACAGCCTTTTGCTTATTATTCATAGCTCGCTTGAGAGCAGTGTTTCGCTCAGTTTTAGCATTCGCGAGGGCTTGTGCCTTATTCGCGTTTGCCGCGTTAATTTTGGCTTGAGCATTCTTTAGTTTTTGTTCGGCTGCAGCCTTCTCTGTAGCTGTTTCTGCCATGGCAGCTGTTCGTGCGGCGTTTCTTGCTTCCGCAACAGCCGCGTTCTTTTCAGTCGCAGCTTTCGCGAGAGCCTCCTCCTTTTTGTGTCCTGATATCGTTTAACTCACTTTGCATCGAAATTTTTGCTACCGCGGTCGCAGCTAGTGCAGCCGATGTGCGTGCAGTTTCTTTGTTCAATAAGCGGGCTTCTTTGACTATCTTATCAATAGTTTCATTTGGATCTTTACCATTTTTGATAGCAGAATTATATTCATTCATTAACACGGTTTTATTCGTCACGCCTATATTCGTTAATAACCCATTCAATTTGACCCGCTTTCTCAATTTAGAATTAAGTTCTCGGTGAGTTTTCTCTTCATTTTTTAAATTCATTTCAGATCTAGCCGCTTTATACTTAGCCTCAGATAATGCAGCTTTTTTCTTCACAGCATTTGAAGCTATAACGGCGTTGTTCTTATTCTTAACTGCCAGTGCGAGCTTTGTATTCAAATCTTTCGTAGCACTCGCAACCGCCATGTTCGTGCTATTTGTCAGTGTAGATACTTCACTCGTTAATTTCTCGATTTTAACCTTAGCTTCATTCAGTTCTTTAGTCAGTCGCTCAGCTTCAACTACAGTTCCATTTTTAGCTTGTGTCTCTAACCGCGACTGTAAGTCCTTTATTCTGGTATTCAGCTCACCTCGTTCTTCTTCTATTTCCCTGACCCGCTGCTCACTCTTCTCAACTTTTAACGCCACCGCGTTTAAATCTGATTGAAGTTTCTTACCCATTTCGCGTTCTATATCTGCACGGTCTAACTCGTATTTCAGCTTCTTATCGAGTGCCCTCACCTTCGACGATGAATTACTCATTTGCGTATCCGCCAGCTTTTTGCGAAGGGTATATTTGTTTAGAGTATTCGTCGTCTTAGTTTTGAGGTTAGTGTAATTTTTTTCTAAACTCTTCACACGCTGTGAATTTATATTCGCTTTCAACTGAGCACGTTTCTTGTTTTCGTACTCGCGATTTGTTGCCGCCTCTGCTCTTCTAGCTCGATTTTTTGCGTTAATTTCCGCGCGTCTCCCGTTTCGTACTTTGGTCTCAATTATCAAGGCTTCACGTCTCTTGCGACGCTCCTCGATCACCTGTTTTTCGGAAGAACGTCTATTGAAATTACGTTTCTGTTCTTGCACACGGCGGTTAGTATTGAGTTTCAGATTCTCCATCTTTACGTTCATGTTAAGTTTCCGCCTATTAGCAGTGATACTGTTAAGTTTAGAACTACCGTCAGGTACAGTATATATACCACCTTTAGACATTTGTTTCATGCGATCCATGTGACGCTTACGCGCTAACGTATTTTGTAATTTTGAATTAGACGTGTTATTGACACGGTTCCGGTTCCTCAGCCCGGTTCTTGTTTCGGTTCTCACCACGGTTCCGGTTTTCGTCCCGGTTCTCACCACGGTTCCGGTTTTCGTCCCGGTTCTCACCACGGTTCCGGTTTTCGTCCCGGTTCTCACCACGGTTCCGGTTTTCGTCCCGGTTCTCACCACGGTTCCGGTTCTCATCGATTTGAACGGGTGTTTCCTCATTTCGGAACTCTTTACTCTTCACCTTCGGATATACATGGGACCCTGGTAATAAAACAGGTTCGCGGATGTTCATACTCATCAACTTCCGACCTATGGCACGTTTTAAATCTGATATAGTCTTGTCAGTCTCAATCAAACCAACCTTTTTCGCCAGTCTCTTAACAACTTTCGAAGTTACGCTGGATTTGAATAAAGTTTCAAAATCTTTCCATGTGAGTGGAGACTTGGGGTCTAATAGGTAACGTTTATCCCGTGTAAGCACTAAAGGTGGGAGTGGTAATTTCCCACGATCAACATCTTTCATAATGTCACACACCTTATCTCTCGAGATCTTTATGGTTTTGCCCGTGTGGAGTTTTATCAGTTTCCTGATATTTTTTGTCTTGGCATCTGGATCACACACATCCATCTTGTTATATCTAGATAAAATAAATATAGCAATTGGGTTGTTAGTCGTTATATCCTAGAAAGAACATACGTAACTTATCGTCGTGGGACATATCAAATTTGAATAAGTTATGTTCACCTGTTGACACTAATATTGTCTTACATAATCTAGATGTATCTATCTCTCCCCGCAAACTCAACGCACGTTCTAATAACGCACTAATAAACTCATGAAACGAGCTTATTTTATTAATATATTGATCCCTTAATCTAAGTTTGAAAGAAAGCACCTTATGATAAGGTTTTCCAAAAAACGGCGTCAATGGGATATCTTCTTTAGTACCACCGTCGAGGTATATATTACCATTATACGGCACGGTACACGCTATAAACGGTATCGACATACTCATACAAACTGCATCTACGACGTGCATATCTGGGTGTGTATCACTCGAAAAGTATTCTGTACACCCCCTGTTTAAATTGTAAACAGATACGTGCAACTTTTTCTTCAACTCCCCGAACTTTACGTCATGCCCGAAAATATCGACAATTGCACCCCGGACCGGATCCATGTCTACGAGACCATAGTTCCTGAAGAACATTCTTAGTTTATATTTTGCTAAATTTTCTATATCTACTTTCATGAACTTGTCAAGTACATTATCAAGTGGTATCTCAAGTGCTAAACATGCACCCAATACGGCACCGGCTGATGAGCCCGAAATTTCTTTTATATTTTTTAATTTTTCTTCGTGGCGTTTCAAAGATCCTATGAACCCAAACAAACCCATAGACGAGGGACCTATAACAAGGTATTCCATTCTGTCACTTAATAGAACTTAGGAAATTGCTTTCGCAAAAGAGCGAAGACAAGCGCGTAGACGACGGTGTGTGTCAAGATAGCCACCTGGGACGTCTCACCCGACATGAATTTACCCGGGGGGATTGTGAGCAGCATACCGGGGCTGAGCGCCATGAATAGCGTAGTCGTCACGAGTAAATCGTTCTGTGTGAGAACAAGTCCCATAGCCTTCGCGATCATGGAGTAAGCCAGAAAGAACACGAGACCGTGGAAGAGGACCGAAACGCGATCCGTACCAACCTTACCGACAGAGAACTTCATACCGTTCGTTCTCACCAGCATACCTGGGCTGAGTGCGAGGAACAACATGGAGGGGATCGCCACTTTCTGAGAAGCGATAAGGGGGAGCATTTAGTATATGCACATATAATTTTTAACAAAATCCAAGAAATCGTTAAAAGCAGCCCCCCTCATCATTTCTTCATGGAGACCGTTATCATTCACAGTACGCCTGACATGTTTCCAAATATAAGCCACTCGTTCTTCATACCATACATGTTGTTCTTCGTCTTCCCAAGTTACTCTTTCCTGGAGTGGGTCGTGCTCTTTGTAACAGAATTCAACAAAGTCGCAAAACTGCCCCGAATGCGTGATGTGCGCGTCATACAAGAAGGTGTCAATCTTGTTCCACATCATGTGTAATTCGTCTGAGTATTGGACTTCCCAATCTTCTATCGTCTGCTCGTATTCGTCTTCAATAAATTCACCATCGCTGTCAACTTCTACATCATTCCCCGTCGTCGCTTCGTACACATACTGACACCAAACCATTATTCAGTTTTTTTGGGTTTTGTGCTTGTAATAGATATAGTTGATGTTTCCTTTGTTGGTAACGTTTCGAGTATGACCTGTAATACGTTTTCCGCCTGTGTATCGTTTCCTTCGAAAAATTACGCTTAGTCCTTC
>FUWD013018805.1_pt1 | contig 20375 bp, 31 predicted proteins | sample 1063281 | NCBI WGS metagenome assembly FUWD01 (sample SAMEA79048168, study PRJEB19326) | metagenome | biome: marine | reverse complement strand
AATGAGTTTCTTCTCCTTGGCAAGCTCGGATATGATCGCGTCTTCCGACTCCTTGGAGATCTTTCGATTCCCCGCGTTTCCCTTGTGAGTGAGAGCGAATGCTGCGGGGTTGTTCCGATATTCGGACAGCAGTTCGAAAAAACGCGTCCGCTTCACCCCGAAAAGGGCGAGTGCCTGTTCAAGCCGTATGTCCTTCGACTGATAGTTCTCGAATATCGTCCGGACCTGCTCGGTCGTCAGTCGCCTGTGAATCTGTTCCGTACCCATAGTTCGTGGCTCTAATGATGAACCCGGAAGTATGGTCGGAAATTAAGAAAATCGGAAATTTTCGCGAAAAAGTCCGGTTTCTATATTTAAATAAGTCCGGTTTCTAATTTTAAATAACAATCCGAGAGGGCGCTGTTGACAAGTTTCCCGCTTTCCCTTACCATGTTTTCACAGCGTGACAACTCGCTTTTCATTTTGTTTCACCGCAATGGCAACGATCAATCAGCTCGTCAAGCGTCCGAGGAAGACATCCGCGAAGAAGTCCAAGTCTCCGGCGATGACGTTCATCCAGAATACCATCCGCAACCGGAAGACCCTGACGCAGAGCCCGTTCAAGCGCGGTGTCTGCACCAAGGTGACGACGGTCACCCCGAAGAAGCCGAACTCCGCCCTCCGCAAGATCGCCCGCGTCCGGCTCACGAACGGAATGGAAGTCTCGGCATATATCCCGGGAGAGGGGCACAACCTTCAGGAACACTCGATCGTGATGATTCGCGGCGGCCGGGTGAAGGACCTTCCGGGCGTGCGGTACCACATCGTCCGTGGCGTGCTCGACTCGGCAGGTGTGGCGAAGCGCAACCGGAGCCGATCGAAGTACGGGGCGAAACGTCCGAAGGCGGCGAAGGAATAGGATACTCAACCGACTACACTAACTAACAACTGACAACCGACAACTCACAACCGATGACGTGGAGCCGAAATGGTCCAATCAACGTGCAATTCTGCCGTTGTAAGTTGTAAGTTGTAAGTTGTGGGTCATTGAAGGAGATATGCCTCGAAGGAAACGGCAATACGACAAGACCTGGAAATCCGATTCGAAGTACGACAGTCCGCTCGTCGGTCATTTCATCGGTCTCATCATGTGGGACGGGAAGAAAAGCGTGGCCGAGCGTATCGTGTACGACGCGTTCGATATCATCCATGAGCGGACCAAGAAAGGCGGTTTGAACATTTTCGAACAGGCGATCAAGAACATCTCTCCCTTGCTCGAGCTCAAGAGCCGTCGTGTCGGAGGCGCGAACTATCAGGTGCCGATTCCGGTGTCCGGAGACCGCCGTCAGACGCTTGCGATGCGATGGATTCGTGAAGCCTGCCGAAAGCGCAAGGGAAAGCCGATGGCCGAGCGGTTGGCGGACGAACTCATCGAGGCTTCGAACAAGGCGGGTGTCGCCATGAAGAAGCGCGACGAGGTACACCGCATGGCCGATGCCAACAAGGCGTTCGCGCACTTCGCCTGACCAGATCATTTCCGGAGGGCGCCGCGGGGCAGCCGGACGAGAAGGGGAGCCTTGCGCGGCCTCTTCTCGTTTTTTCGGAAAGGCGATGCCGGTATCCTTTTATCTTATCGACTAACACAACCGTTAACCTTTCGTCCTATGGCCCGTCTCAAGCCTATCGAGAAGATCCGCAATATCGGTATCATCGCGCATATCGATGCGGGAAAGACGACGACGACGGAACGCGTCCTCTTTTATACCGGCATCACGCACAAGATCGGCGAGGTGCACGAGGGCGAGGCGACCATGGACTGGATGGAGCAGGAACGCGAGCGCGGTATTACGATCACCAGCGCCGCGACGACCTGTTTTTGGAAGGAACATCAGATCAATATCATCGATACCCCGGGGCACGTCGACTTTACCGTCGAAGTGGAGCGTTCTTTGCGCGTCCTTGACGGCGGCGTCGTCGTTTTCGACGGCAAGGAGGGCGTGGAACCGCAGTCCGAGACCGTGTGGCGCCAGGCGGAGAAGTACAAGGTGCCGCGCATGTGTTTCATCAACAAGATCGACAAGGAAGGCGCGGATTTCTTCGTGGCGCTCGAGTCCATCTGGAACCGGCTTACGCCGCACGCGGTCGCGATGCAGATCCCGATGGGGGAACGCGGGGATTTTTACGGAGTCGCCGACCTGCTGACGATGAAGGGGTATACCTTCGATGGGGCGATGGGCGAAATCGTGATCGAAGGCGAGATTCCGGCCGAACTGTTGGACAAGGCCAAGGAATGGCGGGAAAAGCTCGTGGAGAAAGTCGCCGAGACCGACGATGCGCTCACCGAGAAGTTTCTCGGCGGCGAGGAGATTTCCGTGGACGAGCTCAAGGCGGCGATCCGCAAGGCGGTCATCGAGACGCGCCTTGTACCGGTCTATACCGGAACCGCCCTTCGAAACAAGGGCGTGCAGCTCGTGCTTGACGCGGTTGTGGACTTTCTCCCGTCGCCGATAGACGTTCCGCCGATGGCCGGCGAGGACGTGAAAACCGGCGAGGCGATGACACGCACGCCGAGTGATGCCGAGCCGTTTTCCGCGCTCGCGTTCAAGATCGCGACGGATCCGTTCATCGGTCAATTGACATTCTTCCGCGTGTATTCCGGATCGCTCAAGACGGGCAGCTACGTGCTCAACGCCTCGAAGGGGGAGCGCGAGCGCGTGGGACGCATCGTCCGTATGCATTCGAGCCATCGGGAGGAGATCGAGGACATCTATGCGGGCGATATCGGCGCGCTCGTCGGCATGAAGGCGACGACGACCGGGGATACGCTGTGCGATGTCGATCATCCGGTGCTGCTCGAATCGATTACGTTTCCGGAGCCGGTCATCGATATCGCCATCGAACCGAAAACCAAGGCCGATCAGGAGAAAATGGGCATCGCGCTCAAGAAGTTGGCCGAGGAAGACCCGACGTTCCGCGTGCACACCGACGAAGAGAGCGGACAGACCATCCTTTCAGGCATGGGCGAGCTGCACCTCGACATCATCGTCGATCGAATGAAGCGTGAATTCAAGGTCGAGGTGAACGTTGGTCGTCCGCAGGTTGCCTATCGTGAGACGATTCGGGAAACCGCGCAGGCCGAAGGAAAGTATATCCGCCAGTCCGGCGGTCGCGGCCAGTACGGTCATTGTTGGCTCCGTGTCGAGCCGCTCGAGACCGGCAAAGGGTACGAGTTCGAGGATGAGATCAAAGGAGGCGTCATTCCGGGTGAATTCATCAAACCGATCGGTCGAGGCGCGTTCGAGGCTTCGCAAAGCGGCGTGCTCGCCGGATACCCGATGGTCGACGTGAGGGTCGTCGTCTATGATGGGTCCTTCCATGATGTCGACTCGTCGGAAGCGGCTTTCAAGATCGCCGGATCGATGGCGTTCCGGGAGGCGGCACGCCGGGCGAAGCCGGTCATCCTTGAGCCGATCATGAATGTCATCGTCATCACGCCGGAGGCGTTCATGGGCGATATCGTGGGCGATATCAACTCGAAGCGCGGTATGATCAAGGAGATGACCGACCGAGGCGAAGGAAACGCCCGCGTGAAGGAGATCCATGCCGACGTGCCGCTCGCATCCATGTTCGGGTATGCCACGCAGCTCCGGTCCATGTCCCAGGGTCGCTCGAACTATTCCATGGAATTCGGTCATTACGCCGAGGTTCCGACGAATATCGCGACGGAAATCATCGGGAATAGGCAGGGCGTGGTCGGGAAACGGGCGGAATAGGGCGTTCCGTTTTCGGGTGCTTGACACGCCTGAATAATATTGGTACGATTCCCATTGATGTCTTCTTCCGACCCTATGCGGCCGGAAATGACGGTTTCCATAGGATAAAAAAATAATTCATTAGTTTTCGGATAGCACGGTCGGGCGGAATCGCTTCGCCGATGCAATCCCAACATTCGTATGGCAGCAGAGCAGTTTCAGCGGACCAAGCCGCATGTCAACGTCGGTACCATCGGTCACGTCGACCACGGAAAGACCACCCTTACGGCGGCCATTTTGAACGTGCTGTCGCTCAAGGGTCTCGCGAAGAAGCGCAATATCGACGATATCGACAAGGCGCCGGAGGAGAAAGAGCGCGGTATCACCATCGCGACGGCTCACTGCGAGTACGAGTCGGAAGCGCGCCACTACGCGCACGTCGACTGTCCGGGGCATGCCGACTATATCAAGAACATGATTACGGGCGCAGCCCAGATGGACGGCGCGATTCTCGTGGTTGCCGCGACCGACGGTCCGATGCCGCAGACCCGCGAACATATCCTTCTCGCACGTCAGGTCGGCGTGCCGGAAATCGTTGTCTTCCTTAACAAGGTGGACATGGTGGATGACCCGGAACTCGTCGATCTCGTCGAAGCCGAAGTCCGCGAACTCCTCACGAAGTACGAATTCGACGGCGATAACGCGGCGGTTATCCGCGGATCGGCCCTCAAGGCTCTCGAAGCCACCTCGGCCGAGGATGAAGGCGCGAAGCCGGTGCTCGAACTGATTGCGGCACTCGACGCCAAGATTCCGGAACCGGTTCGCGATGTTGACAAGCCGTTCCTTATGCCGATCGAGGACATCTTCTCGATTGAGGGACGTGGAACGGTCGTTACCGGGCGTATCGAGCGCGGTACCGTCAATATCAACGAGGAAGTCGAGATTGTCGGTCTCAAGGACACGGCCAAGACCGTCGTCACGGGGGTCGAAATGTTCAACAAGCAGCTCGATCGCGGTCAGGCCGGAGACAATGCCGGACTCCTCATCCGCGGTATCAAGAAAGAGGATGTGGAGCGCGGTCAGGTGCTCGCGAAGCCGGGATCGATCAAACCTCATACCGAGTTCGAAGGTCAGATCTACATCCTCACCAAGGAAGAAGGCGGACGACACACCCCGTTCTTCAAGGGATACAAGCCGCAGTTCTACATCCGCACCACGGATGTGACCGGAGAAGTGGAGCTTCCGGAAGGGACGGAGATGGTCATGCCGGGTGATACCGTTACCCTCAAGATTAAGCTCATCGCCCCGGTGGCCATGGAAGAGGGTATGCGCTTCGCGATCCGCGAAGGCGGCCGGACGGTCGGCGCCGGAGCGACGACGAAGATCATCAAGTAGTCTCGACGGTTCATGGAATCGCGCGGGCGGAACCGTTTCCGCCCGCAACCATTCCCTGAATGTAATCCAAAGGAGCACGGCAATGGCAAAAGCAAAGAAAACGACGGCCGAATCGGAATCCCGGATGCGCGTGAAGATTAAGGCGTATGATCACAAGGTCATCGACCAGTCGGCACGCAAGATCGTCGAGACGGCGGAGCGCAGCGGTGCGACGGTCGTCGGACCGGTACCGCTTCCGACCGAGATTCACAAGGTGACGGTCAACCGATCGACGTTCGTTCACAAGAACTCCCGCGATCAGTATGAGATGCGGGTGCACAAGCGTCTTATAGACGTCGTGAACCCGACGCCGAAGACCATCGATCTCATGACGAATCTCGACCTCCCGACCGGAGTCGACGTGGAAATAAAAATGTAACGTTATTAGATAAAAGCTAATAAATTCACTCAATCGTATGTTTGATTTTGAGAGCTCTAATACTTCAGTTAGTCAGGTTGAGCTTCCTTGCGCTGGGTCTAGCTTTGAAGAGTTGGTTGACATTGCACAAAAAAATTTGGATCAGATTCATATCACTTTAGATCAGGTTAAGGATGCTGATTTGGAAAAAAAGTTAAGGGCAAACGCGATCAGTCTCGGTACCGTAGTGGATTTTATGAAGTCTAAATTTAAAGTTAAAGACGTTAAAGCGGAGGATGGAGATATACAGGAGTAGGAAAAGAATTACAAACCTCGTTAAAGTCCTGCGCCGCTCATTTCGCGGGCGATGTGGAAGGGTCAAGGATGGCCCGCCCGCATCGCCGCGCGAAGGTCGGCAGGGGATACTGAACGGGCCAGGCGCGAGAGCGGTTTGGCTGGGAAACCGGCTTTTTGTTTTACCAGAGAAAACGGTATGAAATTCATCATCGGGAAGAAACTCGGAATGACCTCGCTGCACGATGGTCTCGCCTCGGAGAACGTGACGCTTATTTCCTGTGGGGCCAATACGGTTTCGCAGGTTCGAACTGTCGAAAAGGACGGGTATGCCGCGGTTCAGGTCGAGACGGACAAGACCTCTCGTCGGAAATTCCGCAAGGAGTTCCGCCCTCCGTTCTTCGCGAAGGGAAAGGATGAGGCCGGCGCGGAAGCGATTCTCGGCGAAGTGAAGGTCGGGGACGCTCTGGACGTGAGTTCGTTTTCGGTCGGTGATATCGTGGATGTTTCCGGTGTCACCAAGGCGAAAGGATTTCAGGGTGTCGTGAAGCGGCACGGATTTGCGGGAGCGCCCGCGAGCCACGGTCGCAAACATGATATGCGCAAGCCGGGCTCCATCGGGGCGACGTTTCCGGAACACGTGGTGAAGGGACGCCGGATGGCCGGGCGCATGGGAGGGGAACACTTCACGGTACGCGGCCTCCGGGTGGTTCTCGTGGATGCGGAGAAGAACCTGATCGCGGTGCGCGGCGCGGTGCCGGGGAATAACGGTGGCGTCGTCGGTATCCGCGGACTCGGTCGGACGGTCGGTGGCAAGGCGTAAATCAGGGCAATCCAGTACTCACAGGAACGAATATGATCAAGGCTCCGCTCTACAACGTGAAAGGCGAAAAGACGGGTGATATCGACCTTCCCGAATCGGTATTCGACGTGCCAAGCAACGACACGTTGCTGCACCAGGTATATGTCGCTATCTCGGCGAATCTCCGTTCCCCGATCGCGCATACGAAGGACCGTTCCGAGCGCGCCGGAAGCGGAAAGAAACCCTGGCGGCAGAAGGGAACGGGTCGTGCCCGTATCGGACAGGTACGCGCACCGCATTGGCGGAAAGGCGGTATCGTGTTCGGTCCGACGAAGGATCGGAATTTTTCCAAGGAGGCGAACCGGAAGATGCGTCAGAAGGCGCTCCGAATCGCCCTTTCGGAAAAACTCCGTGCGGACAAGGTCCGTTTCGTGGAGGGGTTTTCGTTCGAAGACCGGAAGACGAAGTCGTTTTCGGCGCTGCTGTCCGGTCTCGGAATCGATATGGGAAAGAGGACGCTCGTCGGGTTCGACCGCCAGGAGCGGGAAACCGAACGTATGAGCCGGAATATCGATCGCGTGGAGAACGTGCTTTCCGAAAACATGAGCGTATACGACCTCCTTCAGAGCGAATACCTGGTGATCACGAAACAATCGGTCGCGATGTTTACGGAGCGGTTTTCCGAGAAGGAGGAAGTATCGGTCAAGAACTAGGAAACGAATATGGCACTCATCAAGAAAGACGTGAAAAAGAAAGCGACGAAACGCGAGGCCCCGAAGGGAGGCGATACGCTTCAGGCACAGTCGCACGCGGAACGGATCCTGTTGTCCGCCCGCATGACGGAAAAGGCGTATGTCCTGAACGCGTTGAACCAGTACGTATTCCGAGTCGCGAAGGATGCCACGAAGGAAGACGTGAAACGGGCGGTCGGCGCCGCTTATGGGGTACATGCGGAAAAGGTCCGCATGATAACCGTCTCGGCGCGGAAGCGGGCCTTCGGAAGGACGGTCGGAACCACGTCGGGAATGAAGAAAGCGATCGTAACGCTGTCGAAAGGTGAGGAGATCACCCTGTTCAAGGGAGCCTAGCATGCACTACTAGAATCGAACGAATATGGCCATCAGGATCTACAAGAAGAACCATGCGGGACGCCGCTTCATGACTATCGTGAAGCCGGACCAGGTAACGCCGTCCGCGAAGCCCGAAAAGTCGCTCATGCGCCCGATCAAGCAGTTCGCCGGTCGGGGAGGCGGGAAGATATCCGTCCGTCACCAGGGCGGCGGCCACAAGCGTGCGTATCGCCTCGTCGATTTTCGTCAGGACAAGCATGGTATCCCGGCAAAAATCGCGCAGATCGAACGCGATCCGAACCGATCAGCCCTTATCGCACTCCTCAATTATGTCGACGGTGAGAAGCGGTACATTCTTGCGACGGCCGGCATGAAAGTCGGGCAGACGGTGTTGTCCGGTCCCGAAGCTCCGGTCGCGGAAGGGAACCGTCTTCGTATCGGCGATATTCCGGCGGGAACCGTCATTTGCAATATAGAGATGAAAGTCGGTCGCGGAGGACAGATCGTCCGCAGTGCCGGAACGAGCGCGACTTTGATGGCCCTCGAGGGCGGGATGGCGCAGGTGAAGCTCACTTCAGGAGAGGTACGGCTCGTATTTAAGGAATGCTATGCGACTATCGGACAGGTGAGCAACTTCGAACACGGCGTAGAGCGGATCGGCAAGGCGGGACGGAACCGTTGGAAGGGCATCCGGCCGGCTGTCCGCGGAACGGTCATGAACCCGGTCGACCATCCGCACGGAGGAGGCGAAGGGTGTCAGCCGATCGGTCTGAAGGGGCCGAAGACGCCGTGGGGAAAGCCTGCCCTTGGGAAGAAGACCCGAAAGCGCAAGAAAGCGAGTGACAAGTATATCGTGAAGCGTCGGGCGAAGAAGAAATAGGTCCGCAATGAACGTCAAGCCGACAACTGACAACTGACAACCAACCAGGAACGGAGAAGTTGTTCGTAGGGTCGTAAAAAGTTGTACGTTGCTAGTGGTAAGCTGTAAGTTTAGAGAAACGATATGTCTCGAAGCCTCAAAAAAGGACCGTACGTAGACCCGAGAGTGACCAAGAAGCTGGAGGGTCGCAAGATCGGTGACAAGACCGTCATAAAGACGTGGTCCCGCGCCTGTACGATCTCGCCGGAAATGGTCGGGTTCACCTTCGGGGTCCACAATGGGAAGGATTTTATCCCGGTGTACGCGACGGAAGAGATGGTCGGTCACAAGCTCGGTGAGTTTTCCCCGACGAGGAAGTTCCAGCGGCACGGAGGCAAGATCCAGAAGGAGATGGACTCCGCGGCGAAGCAGCGCGAACTCGATGCGAACAAGGCGGCAAAGGCGACGACGGGAGGCGGAAAGAAGAAATAATTCCACGGGTGATCCGAATCTGAGCACACGGTTATGCAGGTAACAGCACGACTCAACAACCTGAAAATCGCCCCCCGGAAGGTCCGGCTCGTGGCGCATGTGATCAAGGGTATGTCCGCCGACACGGCGCTTATCGAGCTTTCGAAGCAGGTCAAACGCTCTTCGGAGCCTATGAGCAAGCTTCTCCGGAGCGCGATCGCGAATGCGGAACACAATTTCGGCATCGATCCGTCGAATCTTTTCGTCAGTTCGGTCCTCGTGGGCGATGGCAAGCGTCTGAAACGCTGGCAGCCGCGGGCGTTCGGTCGGGCGAATCAGATCCTCCATCGGCTTTCGAACGTGACGCTCGTCGTGGAGGAGCGTATCGAGGGGTTGAACCGCCGAGAGGTCGGAAAAGCCGATCTGAAAAAAACGGCCGAACCGAAGAAAACGAAAGATGTGAAAGAAAAGGAGGGGAAGACGACGACACTCGCGGCCGATGAGGCGAAGGAGGCGAAGCGGGGGACTTCCGTGAAGCAGGAGATGAAGGAGCGGAAGAATGCCGTCAAACGGGTTTATCAGAGGAAATCGATCTAACACACTCGCTATGGGACAGAAGATTCATCCGATCGGGTTCCGGCTCGGCGTGACCGCGGGATGGAAGTCACGCTGGTTTTCCTCGAGGAATTTCCAGAAGACGCTCCGTGAGGACGTCGAGATCCGGGAGTTCATCTCGAAGAAATGGAAGGCCGCAGCCATCGCCGACGTACACATTGAACGTTCCGCGAACACGCTTCGGATTATCATCCATACTGCGCGACCGGGCGTGCTCATCGGTCGTGGTGGCACGGGCGTGGAGGATCTGACCCGTGTCATGAAGGCCAGATTCTTCCGCGGACGGAAAGTCGACCTTAAGATCGATATCCTCGAGATTAAGTCGCCGGACCAGAACGCCTCTCTCGTCGCTCAACAGGTTGCCGAGCAGCTCGAAAAGCGTATGCCGTTCCGGCGCGTGCTCAAGGGAAGCATCGAGAACATCATGAAGCAGCGCGAGGTGAAGGGCGCGAAGATAGAGATTTCCGGACGGCTCGGCGGTGCCGAGATGTCCCGTCGGGAATGGACATCCAAAGGCGAGATTCCGCTTCATACGCTCCGCGCGGATATCGATTTTTCGAAGGCCGAGGCGAGGACGACCTATGGGGCGATCGGAGTGAAGGTCTGGATCAACAAGGGGGAGAAGTTCGAGGAACGCGAGGTGAAGGAATCCGCGGAATAAGGACGGACGACGCTACAAGAAGATTGAAGACAACCGTATGTTGCTCATGCCACGAAAAGTGAAACACCGGAAAGCCCATCGCGGCGGATGGCCGAAAGGTCCGACCGACAAGGGGGCCCGGGTCAGTTTCGGAAGCTTCGGCCTCAAGGCCATGGAGACGGGGCTTATCTCCGCCAGACAGATCGAGGCGGCACGGCGTGCCATCACCCGGCATATCCTGCGCGGCGGAAAGGTATGGATCCGTATTTTCCCGGACAAGCCGATCACGAAGAAAGGCGAGCAGACCCCGATGGGTAAGGGAAAGGGAAGCGTGGACCACTATGTCGCGAAGGTGCAGGCCGGAAAGGTGCTTTTCGAACTCGACGGCGTGTCAAGGGAAGCGGCGGCGGAAGCGATGCGGCTCGCATCGCACAAGCTGTCGGTGAAGACGAAGTTCGTCGACCGGCACGGAACCGAATAAGGCAATCGTATGAAGATGAAAGAAATCCGCGAGAAAAGCAGTGGCGAGCGCGAGAAGCTCCTTCTCGAGCTTCGGACGAAAGTCCGCGAGTCCCGGTTCTCGATCGCCGGTCGTGAGACGAAGAATCATCGTGAATATCGGGCCATGAGAAAGGATGTCGCGCGGGTGTTGACCCTCGGACACGAAGAGGAATTAAACGCATAGAGACCTATGGCAACCACGAAGCAGACAATCGAAACGTCCTCCAAGGCGCCGACACTCCGGGGAACCGTCACGAGCGCGAAGACGGAAAAGACGATTACGGTCGAGGTGAAGACCCTCAAGGTCCATCCGAAGTACGGAAAGCGGTACCGGTCATCGAAGAAGTATCTCGTACATGCGCCGGAAGGGAAGTACGCGGAAGGTGATTCGGTGACATTCCGTGAGTGCCGCCCGCTGAGCAGCCGAAAGCGGCACGAGGTGGTCACGGAGGCGAAGTAAGTCATGAAGACGGCTGAAGCACGCATATGATACAGGCAGAAACACGGCTCAGAGTGGCCGACAATTCGGGGGCGAAGGTGATCGAGTGCTTCAAGGTGCTCGGCGGGACGAGACGGCGGTATGCCGCTATCGGCGATATCGTGGTCGCGTCTGTCAAGTCGGCCGAACCGCGCGGCGCGGTCAAGAAAGGGGATAAGGTCCGGGCTGTAATCGTCCGTCAGACGAAGGAATGCCGCCGGAAGGACAATTCCTATATCCGGTTCGATGAGAACGCGGCGGTCATCCTCGACGCGAACGGCGTCGATCCCAAGGGAACGCGTATCTTCGGGCCGGTGGCGCGCGAGCTCCGGGAGAAGGGATTCTCGAAGATTGTCTCATTGGCGCAGGAAGTGCTCTAGCTAACCACTAACTGACAATTGACAACCGACAACCTTCTGCAAGCGTTTCGATAAAGACTTGTTGAGGGTTGCACGTTGTAAGTTGTGAGTCGAAAGAGATTATGAAACTGAAGAAAGGGGACGAAATCGAAGTGATTGCCGGAAAGGACCGCGGAAAGCGCGGGAAGATTTCGACCATCCTGGTCAAGGTAGACAAGGTTGTGGTCGACGGCATAAACGTCATGACCAAACACGTCAAGGCGGGACGTGACGGAAGTAAGGGAGAGCGGATCGAGCGTCCGTTTCCGGTGCACGTGTCGAACGTGATGTTGGTCTGCCCCCATACGGGAAAGACGACGCGGGTCGGCTATTCCGTCGAAGGCGGTGAGAAGGTCCGGGTGAGCCGGCGTTCCGGCAAGACGATCTAGCACGCGATTATCCGAACAACCGATTGAGTATGAACCAGCCGATCATGAAAACGAAATACCGGGAAATCCTTCCGGAACTCGGGACAGCCCTGGACGTGAAGAACGCCCTCGCGCTTCCGCGTGTCATGAAGGTCACGGTGAACGTCGGTATCGGGAAATTCCAGAAGGAGCAGGCCCGGGTCGACGAGATTCTTGCCGCGCTGACGGCTGTCACCGGTCAGAAACCGGTTCTCGCCAAGGCGCGCAAGGCTATCGCCGGCTTTAAGATACGCGAAGGACTCGAGGTCGGTACGCGGGTGACGCTCCGCGGCCGCCGCATGTGGCAGTTCCTCGACCGGTTTCTGTACGCGACGCTTCCCCGGACCCGTGACTTCCAGGGCATACCGCTTTCATCCGTGGACGCATCCGGGAACTGCAATATCGGGCTTCGGGAACATATGATCTTCCCGGAAATCGTTCCCGAGAAGGTGCAGACGGTCTTCGGGCTCCAGGTGACGATCACGACGACCGCGAAGGATCGGAAGAGCGGACTCGAGCTGTTCCGAAAGCTCGGACTTCCGTTCCGGGCGGAGGAAGCTAAGTAACGATTCCCTAAACGTATCTCTTATGGCGAAGACTTCTGTAATAGCGAGAGCGCTCAAACACCCGAAATTCTCCACGCGTATCGTGAGGCGGTGCTGGAAATGCGGTCGGAAGCACGGATATCTCCGTCGCTACGATCTCTGCCGGATCTGTTTCCGCGAACTCGCGTCGAAAGGCGAAATCCCGGGAGTCCGGAAGTCCTCGTGGTAATCGGGACGACTTCCAAGTCCGATCCCTTCGGGAGGGACGGAAACTGGAAGCCGTAAGCTATAAGATAAGACCTAGTCTATGTTAGACCCAATCGCAGACATGCTCACCAGGATCCGTAACGCGCAGCGCGCCGGACATAAGACGGTCTCGGTGCCCGCTTCGAAGCTGAAGTACGCCATCGCGGAGACGCTTCTTTCGCGCGGATTCATCGAGTCCGTCGAGAAGCGCCGTGACGAGAGCGGAAAAAGGAATCACTCGAGATATCGCTCAAGTACATCGAACGGTCGCTGTTGCGCCGCGACCCGGCCATCGTCGGTATCCGTCGTATCAGCAAGGAGGGATGCCGGGTCTATGCGAAGAAGGGCGAAATCCGCAAGGTGAAGAACGGGTACGGATTGGCGGTCGTCTCCACATCGAAAGGCGTGATGAGCGGTGAGGAGGCGTATGGCAAGGGTCTCGGCGGAGAATATATCTGCGAGGTCTGGTAGTATTCGAGTCGAAAGTGCGATAGTCAAAGGTCGAAAGTCACGAGCGAACGAGCTCGGAATCGGCAAAATGACTGAGAAGCTAATGAAGCTAATGAAGCCGTTATGAGTCGAATCGGAAAAAACCGGTGCCCGTGCCGAAGGGTGTCGAGACGTCCGTCAAGGCGAATGTCGTCACCGTGAAGGGGGTGAAGGGGGAAATCTCCTTCGCACATCATGTCGATGTCGAAGTCCTCGTTTCGGAGGAATCGTTCGTCGTGAACAAGCGCGGCGAGTCGAAGCGCGCGTCCGCCGTCTGGGGGACGACCGCCAAAATCCTTTCGAACATGATCGAGGGCGTCACGAACGGCTTCCAGAAGCAGCTCGAACTCAACGGCGTCGGCTATCGTATGGCCGTGTCGGGGAAGAAGATCAATCTCGCTCTCGGATTCTCCCATCCCGTCGAGGTGGATATCCCGGTCGGCATAGAGGCAAAAATAGAGGGAAACGTCCTGACGGTTTCCGGCATCGACAAGCGGGAGGTCGGACAGTTCGCGGCCGAGGTCCGTCGTCTGAAGCCGGTCGAACCGTACAAAGGGAAGGGATTCAAGTACGTTGGTGAGATCGTCCGGCGGAAGGAGGGAAAGAAGTCGTCTTCCTAAGGAATAGATTGTTTTTCATACGCATATGTTGAAGCAGATACTGAGGAACCAGGAGCGGAGAAAACGCGCTCGTCGCGTTCGTGCGAAAGTGTCCGGTACCGCCGAATGCCCGAGACTCTCGGTTTTTCGGAGTCTCCGGAACCTCACCGTTCAAGCTATCGATGACGTTTCCGGGAAGACGGTCCTGTCCGTCAGTATCCGTGATTTGGGGAAGGACGTGAAAAATACCGTCGCCGGAGCGTCGCTGCTCGGAAAGAAAATCGGGGAAACGTGTTTGGCGAACGGGATCGAAACGGTCGTGTTCGATCGATCCGGATACCGATATCATGGCAAGGTGAAGGCTGTCGCCGAGGGCGCGCGCGAAGCCGGGCTCCGCTTCTAAGCAATTCCGAACTACAACGTTATGGCAATGAAACAGCAGTCGAAAGGGCGTCGCGGCGGCGGGCGTCGCGAAAAGCCGGAGTATGACCAGAAGCTCCTGTCCCTTGCGCGCGTCACCCGCGTCGTAAAGGGCGGACGGCGATTCCGTTTCCGGGCGACGCTCGTGATCGGGAATCGTAAAGGAAAGGTCGGTGTCGGCGTCGCGAAGGGAAATGACGTCTCGGACGCGATCCAGAAGGCGTTCAACGACGCGAAGAAGAATATCGTCTCGGTGTCGCTCGTCAATGGGACGATCGCCCATGATGTCTATGCGAAAGAGGGAAGCGCAAAAGTGCTACTCAAGCCCGGCAAGGAAGGACGGGGACTTATCGCCGGCGGAGCGATCCGTGCCGTATCCGATTTGCTCGGCGTAAAGGATATCGTCTCCAAGTCGCTCGGCTCCTCGAACGCGCTCAATCTGTCCCGCGCGACGGTCCGGGCGTTCGGCCAGCTCAAGAATGAGTCGCCGGTTGCCGATGCCGTTCCGACGGAAACCACAGTCGAAGCTCCGGTGGAATCGAATCAGTAAGACCTGAACCGTATGCAGATCCATACTCTCTCCGTCGGGAAAAAACCGGGGCGCAAGCGTGTCGGTCGTGGTGGAAACCGCGGGAAGACCGCCGGTCGCGGGACGAAGGGACAGAAGTCCCGTTCCGGAGCCGCCGTCGATCCGCTGTTCGAAGGGGGCCGTTCCTCGATCATCGACCGCCTCAAGAAGGTGAAGGGGTTCAAGTCCCCGCGTGCCAAGCGCGTGACGCTGACGCTCGCATTCCTCGAGCGACATTTCGATGCCGGACAGGAAGTCAGTCGCGAGTCGTTGCTCTCGAAGAAACTGTTCTCCCCCAAGCGTGTTACGGGCGGGTTCAAGGTCGTCGCATCGGGCGAACTTTCCAAGCCTCTCGTTTTCGATTCCCGCATCCGATTTTCCGATACCGCAATCGCGGCGGTAAAAAAAGTCGGAGGGACTATCCGTGAGGACTCGTTTTCGGGTATACTGGAAGCGTAACCCATTCCGACACCGCCATGATGCGCGCATTCCGACAGGTATTCGCCGTCCCTGAGCTCCGGGAGAAGATATTCTTCATCCTCGGAGTTCTTGTCGTATACCGATTTGCCGCCAACATACCGATGCCGGGCGTCGATATGGACGTCCTTTCGAACCTGTTCGACCAGAACAGCATGCTCGGGCTTTTGAATGCCTTTTCCGGTGGCGGTCTCAAAGGTGTGTCCATCGTGATTCTCGGCGTGGCCCCGTATATTTCCGCGTCAATCATCATGCAGCTGCTGACCATGGCCGTTCCTGCACTCGAGCGCATCCAGAAGGAAGAGGGCGAGGCGGGTCGCCGGAAGTTCACGTTATGGACGAGATGGATCACCTTACCACTCGCCGCCATTCAGGCATTCGGCATGATCACGTTATTCCGGTCCCAGGGGGTGATCGCCATCGCATCGCCCTTGACGCTTGCGCTTATGATCGTGACGGCGGTGGCCGGAACGGTCTTTCTTATGTGGCTTGGCGAGCTTATCACGGAGAAAGGACTCGGAAACGGTATCTCCATGATGATATTCGCCGGTATCATCGCCGACCTCCCGACCTCGTTCGCCAGGTTCTTCTCGACGTGGGATCCGGCACAGATCTTTTCCTACATCCTGTTCCTCGTGGTGGCCGTCATCACCGTCGCCGGTGTCGTGTTCGTCAACGACGGTCAACGGGTCATCCCCGTCTCCTACGCGAAACGGATGCGGGGCGCCCGCGTCTATGGTGGCGCGTCGACGCATCTTCCGCTCCGGGTGAATCAGGCCGGAGTCATCCCGATCATTTTTGCCGTTTCGATCATTCTCATACCGCAGATGGCCGCCAATTACCTCGCCCAGTCGGGGTCTGGCCGCGTTTCCGATATCGCATACGCGGTGAACGCGTTCCTGTCCGACCAATGGGTGTACGCGGGGCTGTACTTCCTGCTGGTCGTCGTGTTCACATACTTTTATACAGCGGTCGTGTTCGACCCGTTCAAGATCGCCGAGAACCTTCAGAAACAGGGAGGGTTTGTCCCGGGTATCCGGCCCGGTACGGCCACGGCCGAATATCTCGGTCGGGTCATCAACCGGATCACGCTCGGCGGTGCACTCTTTCTCGGCATCATCGCCGTTCTGCCGTCCGTTATCCAGAACGTGACGAATATCCAGTCGCTGACTTTGGGAGGTGTCTCGATCCTTATCGTCGTTTCGGTCGTACTCGAACTCATGAAACATGTCGAAGGACAGATGTCCATGCGAAGTTACGAGGGATTCTAGACAGAGAGCAGTTAACAGAGAACAGGGGAATAGGACCATGAGAGAAATCGAAAGCATGCTTCGTGGCCGTGTTCGCAGTCTCTACACGGGGTCAATGGGATGGATAAAGGTCATCCGGAGAAGTGCAAAAAAATATGAGATTCTCATTCGACTTTGAAAATTATCGGAAAAACCTTGCTGACGAGGTTAGGGGAAAGAAAATGTCGTCCCGGCAAGAGGCCGAGGATGTGCTGCAAGAAGAGCGCAAAAAACCTCAGTATCAGGTAGCGGAGCATGCGAAGCGGATACAAAGCGATCTCAAAAAGTTGGAGTCGATTATGGGCGGAGGTGTAGAAGTTGAGACTATTGATATTAGTCAGAAAATACCGGAAGCAATCAAACTCCTATTTGATAGGAGCCGCGTAAGAGAAATCCTTGGAGAGAAAGGGAAAATCGATGATGTACATGTAGGGGAGAAGGAACTTCATGATTTGATCAATACGATTACAAAGGGAGCCTTCTATGATACGAATAAGATAAATACGGTGTTGTTGGGAAATCCTATTAGTAATGGCCTGGGTCGTAAATCGAGTTTTAGTGTCGGGAATATAAAAGATATCCCTACAGATGAACAAGATCAGCTCCATTATTTGAGTGTGCCCAGTGGTCGTCCATCCGAAGCAATGGTGCATTTCCCGGTTGAAAGGGCTGTTAATTTTCCGGAGGAGGAACTTCGTGACGTGGGTGTTTGGTTTGCGGCTGGAGGGAGTGAAGTGATTAATGGTTTTGACCCTATAGTTATCTGTGACCCTTTTTCTGACAGATTCCTAAGACGTGTCTATTCGGTTGAGTTTCGTGGCGATCGACCTGGCTTTAAAGATGCAATGAGTGTATCGTCAAAAAGGATGGACGGGTGGGAGCCAGATAACTTAGCGAAATATAAGAAAATAATCGAAGCCGTAAACGAAGAAAAGTACGAAGGTGCGGAATTTATGTTTCACGAGACGAATACAGATGTTGGACTTCAATGGAAAGATATAGCTGAGTGGATCGTGGATCTTCCAGAAGGAAAATTGTATAAGTGTAAACAGATAGGGGAAAAATCAGCTGAGGCAGGCGACGGGGGTACTGATCCTTCAATCTTATAGATTTTCGTCTATGAAAAATCGCGAGTACGCGATTGAGGTGGCATGCCTTACACACTTTTTACTCATTAACTTTCGACTTTATAGACTTTATGGACTTGACAGACTCCAAGCCGGAAGTTTTCATCCTCCTCGGCCCGCCGGGGAGCGGAAAGAGTACGCAGGCAGATCTCTTTGGTCGCGAATTCGGTGCCGCTCATATCGATATGGGGGCCGCGCTCCGCGCCGCGGCCGGGGAGCGGACTCCGTTCGGCGAGGCGCTTTCCGATATCATCAACAAGCGCCGGGAGCTCGTGCCCGACGGCATCGTCCGCACCATCCTCGAGAACGAGCTGAAACGTGTCGGAGCGTCCCGACCGGTAATCATAGACGGTGCGCCGCGACGTGAGAGCCAGATCCATTCGGTCCTTTCGGCGATACGTGGTTCCGGTCGAGAGCTTCGGAAGGCTATCTTCATCGATTTGTCGGAAGCGGGGTCGGTCGGGCGGATTTCGAAACGATTTTCCTGCGCCTCATGCGGAAGGAAGCTCATACTCGGTTCCGACCTAGGCACGTCGGGCGGGCCTTGTCCGTTTTGCGGAGGCGCCGTCTCCCAGCGGGCGGACGATACGGAAGAAGGGGTCCGGACACGATATCGCATATTTCGCGAGGAGACGATGCCGGTCATCTCGCATTTCAGGGAAGAGGGGACGTTGGTTCATGTTTCCGGCGACCGGGATGCCGATGCGATCTTCAAGGAAATATCGAATACGCTCAAAGAAGTATGAATGAATTGATCAAAACCGATTCGGAACTCGAAAATATCCGTGAATCGGGAGCCAGGCTCGCGATTGTCATGGAGGAGCTGTTGTCGGCGGCCGTTCCCGGTGTTTCGACGGGCGCTATCGGTGACATGGCTGAAGAACTCATCAGGAAACAAGGGGGTATACCGATTTTCAAAGGGTACGGTGCCGAGTGGGGAAAACCGTTTCCGGCCGCAGTCTGTGTTTCGATCAATGACGAGGTCGTGCACGGTATACCATCACCGGACCGCTTCCTTCAGGAGGGCGATCTGTTAAAGCTCGACCTGGGCATGTTGTTTCAGGGGATGGTCTCGGATATGGCCCGAACCAAGGCGATCGGATCGGTTTCGGCGGAGGCGGCGCGCTTGCTTTCGGTCACGAAAGAGGCTCTTGACAGGGGGATCGCGAAAATCCGGTCGGGAGCCAGGCTGTCCGACTTCGCGACGGCGGTCGACCGCAGGGTCCGCCAGGACGGTTTTTCCACTGTCCGGGACCTTGTCGGGCACGGGGTCGGTCGCGAATTGCACGAGGAACCGCAGATCCCGAATTATTTCGTTCAAGGTATGCCGGATTTCTCATTCCGGAAAGGGATGACCGTCGCATTGGAACCGATGGTGAACGTGGGCGAGTATTCCATCCGTCTCGCGAAGGACGGGTGGACGTACGTGACGCGCGATGGGAGTCTCTCGGCGCATTTCGAGGACACGGTCATCGTGACGGAACGTGGGACGGAAATCGTGACGAGAATAAACTAGTCACAAGTCTCTAAAGTCCATAAAGACCATACATTTGGAAAGTGTTTCGAATGTTGAATTTTGAAACAGGAACAGATAACGGGTCATGGATTGCCATGGATGATTACAGTCTCGCGAAGATAGATGGGAAACCAGCCTGAGTCAAGGCTCCGGCATGGTGCAACAGGGAGGAACTACTCTCACCCCTCACCCGTGCGGAGCCACGGGAGCTCCCCTCAGGCAGGGGAGCAGGCAGGCTCCCTTGTTCTCTGTAACTGTTATCTGATATGGGAAACAACTATCTCGGGCTGGATTGGGGTTCGTCTAAAGTCGGCATCGCGTTTGCGGATGAGGAAACGCGTATGGCGTTTTCGGTGGGTGTATTGAAAAACGACTCGAAACTCCTGTCGCTACTGTGGGAGCTGTTTTCCGAGCGGGAAATCGGCACGGTCGTGATTGGCGTCGCATCGCATACGCATCTTCAGGATGTGATTTCAGGCGGGGAAAAACTTGGAAGCGAGATTGGTGAAAAATATCCGTCAGTTCGAGTTGAATATCAAGATGAGATGTTCACGACGAAGATGGCCTCGGCGAATCTTCGTGAACATGGAATAAAAAATCTTGCCCGCTTTGATGATCAAGAATCCGCCCGCATCATTTTGCAGGAATGGCTGGATTCCAGGAACACATGACGGCCTGATTTTGATTTCGGAATTATTTCAAGGCTTTTATTAACCCGCCTTTTAAATACCCGCCGCATACCGCACGCTCTCATGCCGGAAGTACGCCATCACCCCTTCGGGTGTTTTTTGTTTGGAGCGCATGAAGGCGTGGATATTCTCTTTCAACTCCTCCTCATCCTTCGGATACCGTTTCATATGAACATGCTGCGTGATATCGTTATTCAGATACTCATCGACGTTCCCTTGGGGAAAATACGGGGGCAGGGAAAAAAGCTCTATCTTCTCCTCGTTTTGTTTCTGCCATGCCTGAACGATCTTCGCATGGTGTACCCGGAGATTGTCGACGATGAGAAAGACCTTCTTGTCCGTGTCTTTCGTC
>FUWD013428883.1_pt1 | contig 20389 bp, 17 predicted proteins | sample 1063281 | NCBI WGS metagenome assembly FUWD01 (sample SAMEA79048168, study PRJEB19326) | metagenome | biome: marine | reverse complement strand
ATTTCCGGTTTAAAAACTCCAACTTCAATGACTTCTGTCTTAACATTAGAAGTTGCCATCATTATTTTATCACCTGACTTAATTTGACCATCAACTATTCTTACATAAGCTAAAACTCCTTTATATGAATTATAATTTGAATCAAAAATTAAAGCTCGCAATGGTTTTTTAAAATCTCCTTTTGGTGCTGGAACTTTTTCTATAATCACTTTTAAAATATTTTCTATATTAATACCATTTTTAGCAGAAATTTTAATAATTTCTTCCTCTTTTATCTCTAATAATTGACTCATTTCTTTAATCGTTTTTTCAACTTGTGCATGCGGTAAATCAATCTTGTTAACTACAGGAATAATTACCAACCCCTGTTCTTGAGCTAAATGCAAATTAGCTAATGTTTGAGCTTGAATTCCCTGACTAGCATCAACTAAGAGAACGGCACCTTCAACAGCTGCTAAGCTTCTAGAAACTTCATATCCAAAATCAACATGACCTGGCGTATCAATTAAATTAAACAAATATCCTTGATAATCCATTTTAACTGGCTGTAATTTAATTGTAATTCCCTTCTCTTGTTCTAGGTCCATCATATCTAAAAATTGAGAATGCATTTTTCTTTGTTCTACTGTTTCAGTCAATTCTAAAAACCGATCAGCTAAAGTTGACTTACCATGATCAATATGTGAAATTATACAAAAATTTCTAATATTCATTAATTTTTTTATTTAAAGCGATAAATAATAAGGCGAAATATAAAATGCTTCCAATTGAAAATCCTAAGGCTAGACCAGCAACTCCCATGGAAAGAGATAAATACCAAGCCATTAATAAACGCACTCCCATAACTAAAAGTCCAATTATTAATGGAGTTTTAGTATCTTTAAAAGCAAAAAACCCACGTAAATATAACAAAATTAACGCTTCAGCAAAAAGTCCGATTGAAAGATATCCCAGAACTTGAGAAGCCATAGTCACGTCTTCAATGCCAAATTGACCTACGCTTAGAATAATCATAACGATTTGCTTTCGTAAAACAAAAAACAAAATAGAAGACGGGACAATAAAAAGAAGAATTTTTTTAACTGTAGCATAAAATGTCTTAATAAACCCTGGAATATTTTTTTTCTGAACTTCTTTAGATAATTCAGGAAAAGCAGCTAATGAAAAAGAAATTCCAAAAAGACCCAAAGGTAAACTCCAAATATTATAGGCAAAATTATAAACAGCAATACTTCCTATGGCTAAAAGAGAAGCTAAAGCAGTCATTATTATCAAAGTGATCTGAGAAAGAGCCAAGCTAATAATCCTTGGGGGCATCATTTTAAAAACTCTTCTAATTCCATCAAATTTAAAATCTAATACTGGCTGCCAATGAAAACCACAGAGATAAGTAGCTGGGACTTGAATGATCATATGAAGAAAAGCACCAAGAACAACACCATAAGCTAATCCTAAAAGACCAAAAGGTTTAACTAAGAAAATAATACCAAAAATAATTCCCAGATTATACATAATTGGTGCAAGAGAATAAACGAGGAAACGACGAAAACTTTGAAGAATTCCACCAAAAACAGCACTCAATCCTAGAAAGAACGGACTTAAAAACATTATCCTAGTTAACTGAACAGTCAATGATAATTTTTCAGAAGAAAATCCTGGAGCAATCAACTTAATTAACCAAGGAGTAAAAATTATAAAAATAGAACAAATAACCAACAAAGATAAGACCATTATATTAAGTAAATTATTTGCTAAATACCAAGATTTATCTTTATTTTTTTTAAATAACCAACAAAAACAGGAATAAAACCGGCAGAAATTGCTCCTAGGACTAATAAGGAATAAACAAGATCAGGTATTCGAAAAGCTGCATAATAAATATCTAATTCGTCACCAGCTCCAAACGTTCCAGCTAGCATCCTATCGCGAATCAATCCTAAAAGCCGACTGATTAAAGAAGCCGCTCCTAAAATAACAGCGGCTGAAACAATAGTTTTAGATTTACTATTAAAAAATTTTCTAATCATGCTTAACCTGAGTTGAATATTGTTCCAAAACCCAAGAATTTACTTTAATAACGTCTTCCCATTTATTATTATACATTTTGAAAACTTCTTCATTGATAATCCAATCTTTTTCGCCTTTACTATTTATATAATAAACCTTATAAGAATTATTAGCCTGAAGCAGGGAACCATGTGGATAAGGATTATAAACTTGCCGACCAGACAACTCATAGATTTCATTTAAGGGAAGAGCTTTATTATAAATTTTAATTTCATCAATTAATCCGCTAAAAGACATTCCACCACTCTCTTGCAATGATCCAATATTAAGATTATAGCTATTAATTAGACTTCCAAAACCAATAATACTATTTTCGTCTTTTTTATAACCATCAACATAAATAGTATTGGTTTTTTCTTTACGATCAATTACGCCAACTATATTGTGCCATTCGTTGTCACGATAATCTTGTTTAGCAATAGCATTAGATTGAAGATTTCCATCGCTTTCTTCAATTGTCATGGCCAAATTACCATTTTGACTATGCCTAATCATATATCCATCTAATGAAGTATTTTGCGCTTTTCCAATAATTACATGCCAATCTTTGATATCATCATTTAATTTAACCCAAACTGAAATTGAAAAACTATCATTTTCTCCAAAATTCAAAAGAGAACTATTATTAACTGCAATATAACTATGTATTCCATCAAATAGTAAACCAAAATTTTCTTTCCCAGCTACTCCAGACAAAGCATTGCTAATATATGCATGAAGTCCATTTCCTGAAACATCTATTGCTTCCCAGCCATGAATATCATCAAAATTCCAATAAGCGATTAAATCGCTTGAAGCAGTTATGGGCAAAGCAAAAAAGAATAATATAATAATTAAAAAATATTTAATTGTTTTGATAAAAAAAGTTTTCATAATAATTAAAATTTAAATGTAACACCTAAAAATTTATCTTTTTTTAAATCACTATTAAAATCTATAACTCCAGAATTAAAATTCAAATTATCTGGATATTGCCAAGAAACTTCCCAATTCTCTGAAAATTTTAACTTATGTTTAAAAACACTACCTAAACTGCCTAATTGTTTTTGTACTAATAAACTATAACTATCAGTTCCCTTAGTCAAGTCAATTTTAAAAGGAAGTTTATACTCATAGGTCAAAACGACTTGCTCTCCAGGACTAACATAGACCCAATTACCAAAAACCGTCTTATTGTTCTCTTTAAAAATTCTAGTGCCAGTCTTTTTATCAATCATCATCCCGCTTTCAATACTATCAACTAATGGATCTTTTTTAAATCCTTGTTCTTCATAATTAATTGGTGGTTGATATATTTCTAAACTATGACCTTTAGCTGAAATCAATTCACTACCTTCTGGTAAATAAACTCTCAAATAATTTGAATTAACACGATTCCACCAATCGTATTCTTCCGTACCGCCTTGATGCTCTCTAATGACAGTCAATGTATCAATAATTGAACCATCAGATTGAATTTCTGCTTGATGTTCAATTGTTTCTTTCACCATCCTATCTGTTTTAAATCCATTAATATTAGAAGAAACAACGCTTAAGTAATCTTTATCAACTGAAGATAATTGACCAGACCAACCTTCATCAACGACCATGTCTTCTAAAGAAGAATTATTAAAATAAATTAAAATATGTTTTTCTTCTAAACAATCAAAAATAATTTCTATTGCTAATCTTTTTTCTTCAAAAGATAATTCACTTAATTTTTTAATAAATAAAGGAGCAAAATCAGCTAAGATTTTTTTGGGTTGATTTAATTCTTTGTCATAATCTACTTCAACCTTATACTGAATTAATTCAACAAAATTATCAGCACTTAAAAGAACATCATACTCAGGCATTGGAATAGGACCAGTTAGTCCTAGAAGCCGTTCAATTAAAGTTGGAGTTAAGCTAATTATTCCATCAGTAGTTGGTCCGCCTGTTTTTTCATAAAACCATTGAATTTTTTGAGCTGAAGTTGGAAAATCTGCAAACCAATTAGCATCATGCATTGACCATGCGGTACTAATTTTTTGAATAGGACGAGGTGGAATAATTTTCTCATGAAGCTGACCATCAACATTAAAAATGCCATCAACGAAAAGAGACTTGATTGCTCCCTGGTCTATTGTTAACAATCCATAAGTACCAATAAATCCACCGGTAGACCGAATTTCACTATTGTTTTGAAAAATTAAAAGATATTGTTTAGGATTATCATGACCTAAGATTTTTAAAAATGCTTGAGAATAATTTTCTGCCTGAAACAACATTTTTTCAACCAAGGGTAATTTTTCTTTTAACGAAATAACTTCATCTTGAATATCATTAGGTAAAGATCCGATTTTAACATTTTCTAACTCTTGATTAGCTAATCCGATTCCATGCAAGGCCTGAATTAATTCTTTTTGACTATTAAACATCAAATCAGTTAGGGAACTGTTTTTTTCAGAAGACAAATTAATCAAATTAAATAAATTATCATATGAAAACAGATTAACAGCAGATACTAATCCTTGTCCTGCTTGAGCTAAATATTCACCTACTTTAACTAAGCTGTTACCAGAAGAAACTACATTCCCGCCTGGTAATTGTTCTAAAATCCCTAATGTTAAACGACCTAATTTATTAATTTCTCTATGAGCTTGATAAAAATCTGAATAAGCTGAACCAAAATTTTGTTCTGCTGCTTGCCAATTTAAATCACCCAATGATTCACGAGCAGACATTAAATTTTCATAAGCTGACATGCTACTACTTAAAACATCTTTTTTAATTTCTAATCCCTGACTTAACCAAGCAGCTGTTGGAATGATTAAAGCTATTAAAAAACCAATAGTTATAAAACCAATTAATGATTTAGGCCAAATTTTAATAAACTTATACTTCTCTTGGAGAAACGATTCTATTGGTTTTCTATGTGATAAATGTTTTTGTGTTGCTACTTCAGGAAAATAAAATTCTTCTAAATTAAAATCTAATTTATTCTGTTTAATTGGTTTTTTAATTATAACAAGTTCAGTATTTTCTAAAATATTATCAAAATTATCAAAACGTTCTAAGTCAGCTATGATCTCTTCTTTGGTTGGCAGTGTTTCAACACTAGAAGATAAATCAATAATTTTTTCTTCTTTAATCTGAATTATTTTTTGCCTATTTTCTCTATTCCTTAAATCTAAAATTTCTTTTACTTGTACAATCTTTTCCATATCTAAATCACCTCTTTGATCAACGGGACGAACATCAAATAAAGCATTTAAAACGAAATTTTTTGAATTAGGTTTTTTGTTATCATCCATATGCCAAAAATACCTCATCAATTAATTAGGTAATCTCATTATACCATAAAAATTTAAAATTACCCTAAAAAGAATTATAAATTCTTAATATATTTTTAACCATTTTCTCCCAACTATATTTTTTTATTTGTTTTTTACCCTTAAGTATTAATTCCTTTTGTAGCTCTTTATTATTTAAAACTAATTTAATTTTATCAATCATATCATCAATATTCTCGGCATTAAAATAAATTGCTGCATCACCCAAAATTTCAGGCAAGCAACTAGAACTAGAAGAAACAACGGGCAAATTATATGTCATCGCTTCTAAAGGCGGTAACCCAAACCCCTCATACAAAGAAGGAAAAACGTACAGAGAAGCGTTTTGATATAGAATAGACAACTCATCATCAGAAACAAAATCTTTAAAAACTATATTAGAAGAACCCATTTTTTGAAGTTGTTTATAAAAATAATCTATCTCACCTACCAAAACTAGCTTTAGATCTTTTTTATTCTTTGATAATTTATTAAAAGCTAAAATTAATCTTTCTAAATTCTTATGAGGATAAGCATTACCAACATACAATAAATATGGAACACTATTAAAAGATATATTAGATTCACTTAATTCGCTTGGAACTCCTTCGTAAATAACTTCTATTTTTTTTGATTTAATTTTAAAGTATTTTAAAATATCTTTTTTAGTAAAATTAGATACAGAAATAATTTTTTTTGCTCTTTTAACGGCTGAAAAAATAACTAATCTATAAGCTAAACTTTTTAACCAATATTTAATTGGTCCCATTGTAGATGCTCGTCTAGTTGGAAATCTTTTAAGGATTAAATCATGAATTGTAATTATAAAAGGCATTCTATAAAGAATAGGTACATTAAAATGTGGGAAATGCATCAAATCAACCTTTGATTGCCTTATTTTAAATGGCATAAAAATTTGTTCAGATAAAGTATACCATTGGTAATCAGCTAATACTTTTTTAAAATTAGGATTAGTTGGATGATATTTATTCCAATTTTCTTTACGAATGAAAATAATATATTCATTATTTAAATCTTTTTTTTCTAAATTTTCTATCAGTTTTTGGACATAACGACCTAATCCTTTTTGTTTAGGTCCATAGAAACGAGCATCAATGCCTATTCTTATTTTCTTTTCTTTGTTCATATTATCCTGATAAAACTTTCAATGTTTTTTTGGCACAATTCTGCCAGGAAAATTTTTGGGCTTGTTTTATCCCTTTTCTAATAAGAGATTCTCTTAAAACATTATCATTCAAAACGATTTCAATAGACCATGCTAATTCATCAATATTTTTAGGGTTTATCATCAATCCTGCATTGCCTACTACTTCTGGAAGAGATGAATTAATTGAAGCAATAACAGGAACACCACAAGCCATAGCTTCTAATGGAGGGAAGCCAAAACCTTCAAAAAAGCTAGGATAGACAAAAAGACTAGCAAGATTATATAGATATGGCTTATCTTTCTCTTCAACGAATCCAGTAAAAATTATTTTATTTCTTTTTTTTGATTGATGAGCAGCTTTAAAAATATCTTGATAAAGCCATCCTTTCGTTCCTGCAATAACTAATTTATATTCTTCATCTTTTATAAATTCAAAAGCATTAATTAAACCAATTAGATTTTTTCTTGGTTCAATTGTCCCGAAATAAAGAATAAATTTTTCTGGTAAATTATATTTCTCCCTTATCTTGTCTCTTAATAATATATCTTTATTTATTAATTTAAATTCTTTGCCAACACCCGAATGAACTACTTCTATTTTATTTTCTTTAATCTTATAAAGATTAATTAAATCGTTTTTAGTTGACTGAGAAACAGCAATAATTTTATCAGCTCTATTCGCTTCTTCACGAGTATTCATTAAAAATTTTTGCCAAGCTCTTTTACGCCATGAAAAAAATTCTGGATAATGTTCAAAGGATAAATCATGAAAAGTAATTACTTTTTTACATTTCTTCGTCAATGGAGCAATAAAAAAATGAGGATTGAAATACACATCAATCTCATTAAGTAATTTATCTATTTTAGGTTGATTAAGATAACGGGCTACAGCAAAAAAAATACGATTAGGAATTCTAAAATCTTTTAATTTAACATTATCTAAATCAAGCCAATCATAATCTAAGTCAACTTTTTGATAAGCGTTATAAAAAAGCTTATAACTTATTTCTGGCTCTAGGGACAGTAAATGAGATAAAAGATTAATTGTATACTCTTCTACTCCAGTTCTGGTTCCTCGAGCCAAGACTCTGATGTCTATTCCAATGTTCATTAATAAAGTTTTCTATTTTTTGTTTAAATTTTTCTTGATCAAATTCCATGGCTCTTTTTCTAATTATTTTAGGATCAAAATTATCTGAATTAAATTTTTTTAAAATTTTGATTAAATCACTTGATGTTTGTTTTTCAAAAAATAATCCAGTTTTCCCATCTTGAATAATTTCTAAAGCACCGCCACTTTTATATGCAATCACCGGACGCCCAGAAGCCATGGCTTCTATGGCAACAATACCAAAATCTTCTTCTTGAGGGAAAAGAAATGCTTGGCAATGAGCATAATAATTTTTTAATTCTTTATCAGAAATTAATCCGATAAATTCAATATTTGACTTAGCTTTAGCTTGAAGTTTTTTTCTTTCTGGTCCATCACCAACAATCTTTAAGGGCCAACCCAATTGATTAAAAGCATCAATCACCAAATCAAATCTCTTATATGGTAAAAATCTACCAACCATTAAAAAATACTTATCAATTTTTGTAGCAATATGAAAAAGATCTGCCTTAACCGGAGGATGAATTACATCTGAATCCCTTTTATAATATTTTTCTATTCTATTAGATACAAAATTAGAATTAGCAATAAACTTATCAACCCTTTGAACCGCTTGTTCGTCCCATATTCTAATATAACTCATAAAAAAAGGAATTGTTTTCTTAATTAAATTAGAATAACCAAATTCTTCAATATACTTATGCGAATCATCCCATGCATAACGAATGGGAGTATGACAATAACAAACATGAAGAGTATTTGAAGAAGTAATTACTCCCTTAGCATAGCTAGCTGAATCAGAAAGCACTAAATCATATTTAGACAAATCAAACTGTTCAATAGCTATCGGCATAAACATTAAAAATGGACGATGATGAGATTTAACAAATGGAACATTCTGAAGAAAGGAAGTATGAATTTCACGCCCTTCAAATGCATATCCAGTTTTTTCTTTATCATAAAGCAAAGTATAGATTGGTGCTTTTGGAAAAATTTCACAAAATGACTCTAATACTCTTTCTGCCCCTCCATACTGATTAAGATAATCATGCACTAAGGCAATTTTCATATTTTATGTCTTTTAAATAAGATTATAAAAGGAGTTTTTAAAACAACTATTAAATCTAAAGTTAATGACCAGTTTTCCATATAAAAAACATCTAATTTAACTTCTTCATCAAAAGAAATATCACTACGACCAGAAATCTGAGCCAAACCAGTAATTCCTGGCTTGATATAAAACATTCTTTGTTGTTCAAAATTAAACTTTTTTACTTCATAAGACATATGAGGTCTATAACCAACTATACTCATATCTCCTTTTAAGACATTAAAAAATTGAGGTAATTCATCTAAAGAATATTTACGAACAAATTCACCTATTTTAGTAATTCTAGGATCACCTTTAATCTTATGCAAGGGTTCTCCTTTACGAAAATTTTTATTATGATCACTCTCTAACTCTTTAAGTATTTGATTCCCTTTTTTAGTTCCAAATTCACCGTCACAAAGATCAGCCTTCATAGAACGAAATTTATAAAAAACAAATTTTCTTTTACGATAACCATAACGATAATCCTTATAAAATACATCTCCAGGAGATTCAAATTTAATAGCTAAAGCAATCAAAAAATAAATTGGCGAGAATATAATAATAAAAAACAAAGAAAAAATAATATCAAACAATCTTTTGATGATCCTTCCCCATCCATCTAATGCTGTATTTCTCATCTCAATAATTGGCACTTGCCCTAATATTTCAATATTAGTATTAGTAGTTAATGTTTGAAAAAGATTAGGAACAAATTTAAAAACTAAATGATTAGTTTCAGCAAAATTAATTAATTCTAAAACTTTTTCTTTAGACCAATCAGGATCGGTTAAAACAATTTCATCAACATCTTTATTATCAACTTCATTTTTAATTTTATCTATATCGGGCTCGATTAAATTACCAACCAATTGATACCCCAAACTTGGTTCATTTTCAATATTTAACATCACTTTTTTACTTAATCTATCTCTACCAATTACTAAAACTTGACTAGCGCCAAAATGGTATTTTTTCATTAAATATTTTTGACAAAGAATTATTAAAAAACGTCCAAAAGAAACAAAAATAATAGATATTAACCAACTAGCTAAAAGAAGAAAACGTGAGTCAAATAATTCTTGACGAAGAAATATATAAAGAACTAAAGTCATCATTCCAGCTGAAATACCAATAATAATTCTAAAAAAATCTTCTAATAATTTACGAACTGGTTTAATTCTATACAATCCAATTAATGTAAAGATAATTAACATAAAAAAAGAAACACTAATCACTAAAGCAACATACTCATTAAAAGGAAGGTTTAAGTGAAAAAGAACGGGCCTATGCTGAATAACCCAAGAACTTGTTCTTAAATAATATGATAATAAACCAGCTCCTAAAAGCATTAAAAAATCCAAAGGAACCAGAATAGAAGTAAAAAATAATTCTGATTTTTTCATCTTATACATTAATCCTAATAGATTTTTAGATAAAAAACAACCATTAATTTAATTTGAAATATAAAAAGCCCACTTAATAAGTGCGCTTCTTATATAGCTCAAGCAAGTAATAAGCCGGGTTCTGTCTTGTCTGCCGACTGGCAGACAGGGATAGTCATCTATCTAGTCCCGACGTTACCATCGGGATCAAGCGAGCTACTTTTTTTCGTTTAATACGAATTTGCTCTTGCACCAGACAGGGTTTACCACGCCTTGCCATCTCTGACAGGCGAGAAGATTTAATCTTCACTTTTCACCTTTCCCTCTTTTTAGGAGATTACCCCTAAAATGAAGTAGTATTGTCTCTGTGGCACTTTCCCTATTCTTACGAACGGTGGACGTTATCCACTGTCGCTTTCCTCCGCTTCTAGCGGATTCGGTGCCCGGACTTTCCTCCCTGTAAAATTACAGGGTGACTATCTAGCTTACTTGAGCTATCATAATTATAGCTTAATTCATAATACTGTCAAGCTCTATAAAAGAACTTGCTCTTTATTTTCATTATCCAAAGCCTCATTAACTAATTTATCTGCCTCTTTATTCTCTTCTCTACGGATATGTTTAAAACTGATTTGTTTAAAATCAAGCATTATATTCCAAATTTTAAGAAATAATAATTGCAAATCTTTTTCTTTAATCTTATATTCATGATTCATTTGCTTAACAATTAATTCACTATCCATAAAAACACTTATTTCTAATTCTTTTGCCTTTTTTTTACCAAAAAGAAGTTTTGCTTTTTCTAAAGCAAAAATTAATGCTTGGTATTCTGCTTGATTATTAGTCGCTTCCCCAATAAACTCTCCGTATTTTTTAAGAGGTTGTCCTTCTTGAATAATTACTACCCCAATAGCAGATGGACCTGGATTTCCACGAGATCCACCATCAGTATAAATATTAATTTTCATAATTTAATTTTACTATTCTGTTAATTTTAAATCAATTATTTTCATTTCTAAATCTCTTCGACCATTCCATTGATTAACAATGATTTCAAAAACAATGTTTATTAAATTTCCTTTTTTCAATAACGGCTCTTTGTCTCCTAGTCCAAATGCAATAGCATTAAATTTCTTTGCTTTTCCATTTTTACCGAATATAATTAATTCTATTTTTAAATGTTTATTACCATTGCCTACTGTTCTTAAATTAAAAATTTCTAAGTTTTTAGTTAAAAATTTAGGCGAATGATTATCTTTACCAAATGGAGCAAACATTTGAATTTTATCATAATTTGACCAATTAATATCTTCTAAAAATAATTCTGCATCAATCTTTAAAACAGGTGTTAAGTCTTGATCCTTTAATTCTTTTTCAATTAATTTATAAAAAATATTTTTAAATTGATCTAATTTAGATTTTTTCATCATAAAACCAGCTGCAGCTTTATGTCCACCATAATCAATAAATAAATCAGCGCATTTATCAAATGCTTTTATCAAATTAAATTGAGGGATAGATCGACAAGAAGCATTAATTAAATTACCTTTTTGATTATAGACAATTGTTGGACAACCATATTTATCAGCAATTTTTCCAGCCATTAAACCAATTAAACCAACTGGCCAATTAGGATTACCTTCAAGAATAATTTTTGGATATTCTCCATTAGAAAACTTTTCTTTTAAAATTATTTCTATTTCTTTAATAAGCTTCTCGGTTACGCTTTGTCTTAAAGAATTATTTTGATTAATTTTTTGAGCTAATCCTTTTGCTTCTTTCTTATTATTACTAATTAAAAGATTAAAAGCTCCATCAGCATGATCCACGCGACTTGCCGCATTTAAACGAGGGCCCAATACAAAACCCAATGTATAAACATCAAGATTGGTTAAAGGAGCTTTTCCGTTCAGAGGATTTTCAATTATTTCAGGAGTTATATTTGATACTTTCATTAATTCCTTTAACCCAAGCCATTTTGTTTGAGCCAAAACTCCTAAACCATACTTAACTAAGGTTCTATTTTCACCAATAATTGGCATAACATCAGCGACTGTTGCCAATGCAGTTAAATCAAGTAACCATTTTTTAAAAGGATCTTCAAGAGGCAAAAGAGCACAAGCTAATTTATATGCTACACCAGCACCAGCTAATTTCTTAAAGGGATATTTATCACCCTTTTGCCAAGGATTAACAAGAGCAACTGCATTGGGTACCTTTTTACCAACTATATGATGATCAGTAATGATAACATCAACTCCTAATGAATTAGCTAAATCTATCTCCTCTGAATCAGAACTGGCACAATCAACTGTAATAATTAATTTTGTTCCATTTTTAGCTAAATATTTTATTGATTTATTATTTAAACCATGATTTTCTTCTTCCCTATTTGGAATATATGTATTAATATTTTTGATTCCCAACTCTTTAAGAGTTAAATAAATAATTGCAGAAGAACAAATTCCATCAGCATCAAAATCACCATAAACCGTTATTTTATCCTGTTTTTCTATTGCTTCTTTAATTCGTTTAACTGCTTTATCCATCTCTTTTAAAAGGAAGGGGTCATGTATGTCTGTTTGAAAATCAGAATTAAAAAACTCATCAATTTGTTTTTGAGTTTTTAAATCTCGATTATACAATAGTTGAACAATCAAAGAAGAAAATTCTGGAAATTGTTTAAAAAAAGCGCTAGGCGCCTTTGGTCTAACTTGCCATTTCATAAAATTAATTAAGGACCTCTATAGCTGGTAATTTCTCACCAATTAAAAATTTTAACATTGCACCACCACCAGTAGAAACATGATCTATCTTATCTAATAAATTTATTTTTTCTAATAAAAAAATGCTATCTCCTCCACCAACTATTGAAAAACTTTCACTTTTAGCAATAAATTTAGCGATTTCTTCGCTACCATGAATAAACTTATCTGTTTCAATTAAACCCATTGGCCCATTCCAGATAACCGTTTTGGCTTGAGAAATTATTTGATTATATAATAAAATTGTATCTGGTCCAATGTCTAAAATCATTTCATTTTCATTCGTTTTTCCAATCGGAACGATTCTAGAAGGAGCATTACCAGAAGGATCTACTGAAGCAACAGCATCAATTGGTAAATTAAGATTAACATCAGTTAACTTCATTTTTTCAATCTCTTTAATCATTCCCTCTTCAACAACAGATCTACCAATGGCAAATCCCTTAGCCGCAATAACGGTATTAGCCAAAGCTCCTCCTAAAAGCAAATTATCAGCTTTAGTTAAAAATTCTTCTATAAATTTAATTTTAGTAGAAATTTTTGCTCCACCAACAACAACAACCAAGGGTCTCTTGGCTTTATCTAATACATTATAAAGAGTTTTAATTTCTTTTTCTAATAATAGGCCTGCACAGGAAGGCAAATAATTGGGAATTCCTACTAAAGAAGCATGTGCGCGATGACTTACACTAAAGGCATCATTAATATAGATTTCTCCATAACTAGCTAACTTTTTAGCAAAATCAGAGTCATTATTTTCTTCTTCTTTATAAAAACGAAGATTTTCTAAAAGAATAATTTCTCCAGATTCAATATTATTAATTCTTTCTTCAATATCTTCTCCAATACAATCATCTAATTTAATAATTTCCTTATTTAAAAGCTCTTTTAATCTTTTAGCAACAGGGTCCAATCGTAAATCTTCTATAATCTTGCCATTTGGTCTACCAAGATGAGATAATAGAATAATTTTAGCATCTTGATCTAGTAAATAATTAATAGTTGGCAAGACGGTTTCAATTCGCCAATCTTCTTTATTGTCAACTTTTTTATCATCACCCACAGGAACATTAAAATCAACCCTTACTAAAACACGTTTATTTTTAAAATCAAAATCTTTAAGAAATTTCATAATTAATTATTGATTTTTTCTATAATTCTAATAAACTCACTAGCATTTAAAGAAGCTCCACCTACTAAAACTCCATCCATTCTAGCTTCTTTAACATACTCATTAACATTCTTGCTATTAACGCTACCACCATAAATGATTCTAGCTTTTTCTGCAGTAGTTCGGTCATATATTTTAGCTAAAGTTTTACGAATAAATAAACCTGCTTTCATAGCATCATCAGATGAACAAGCGCTGCCTGTACCAATAGCCCAAATAGGTTCATAGGCAATTGTCATCTCTCTTATTCGACTAGCTGAAATACCAAGTAAAGCTTTTTCTAATTGTTCAGCCACAATCAAACTCATTTCATTTAAGGGTTTACCATCAGAATTAAAAGTATCCCTAGCTTCTTCGCCTAAACAAAGAATTGGTTTTAATCTTGATTTTAAAACCATCTTAATTTCTTTGTTAATCATTTCATCGGTTTCCTTAAGATACTTTCTTCTTTCTGAGTGTCCAACAATTACATATTGACAACCTAAATTTTTGAGTTCCAAAGGAGAAATTTCACCTGTAAAAGCTCCTTTCTGTTCCCAGAAACAGTCCTGAGCACCAAAAACCACCTTATCCTGAGACACATCTATTAAAGAGCTAAGATAGACGAAAGGAGGGCAAATAACGACCTCTGTGTCTTTATTCTTAGTCATCCGCCCACTAATCATACCAAAAAGATTTTTAGCTTCTTTTAAAGTAACAGGATTACATTTCCAATTACCAATAATTAATATTTTTTTATCCATTGTTTTTAATTTTTTTCTTAATAATAATTCCAATTATTACAATTACAGCTAAAAGAATAAATAATAATGAAATTTCCTGATAATATTTATTAAATAATTCTTGATTATAGCCAATATTATAACCAAGAAATGCTAAAATAACTATCCAAATACCAGAACCTAAAGATGTAAAGAATATAAAACTCTTTAAATTCATTTTAGAAAAACCAGCTGGTATAGAGATTAATTGTCTGACTCCAACAATTAATCGACCGATAAGAGTAGACGCATTACCATATTTCAAGAAACATTTTTCTGCTTTATCAAGTTTTTCAGGACTAATCAATAAAAATTTAGAAAATCTCTTATTAGCTAAAGAATAAATTATTTTACGTCCTAAGGTATAAGCTAAATAATAATTAATTAAAGCACCTAATAAGCTGCCTGCTATTCCAACTAAAATAACTAAATATATATTAAATTCACCTTGATAAGCTAAATAAGCAGCTGGAGGAATAACAATCTCTGAAGGAAATGGGATAAAAGAACTTTCAATAGTTATTAAAATAAATATTCCATAATACCCTATTTTAGAAATTATACTGGACACTAAAGACAACAACCAAATAAAAATACATTCTATCATTTTATTTCCCTTAAAAATTCAGCCGCTTTTTCTGGCTCAATTGTACTAATCTCTACACCAACGCCTAATTCAAAACCAGCCCAAACATTAGTTTTAGGCAGAATATTTAAATGCCAATGGTATTGATCGTAATTCCCTTCATCGCAAGGAGCTGTATGAAAATAAAAATTATAAGCAGGATCCTTAAGCCCTTTGTATATTTTACTTAAAGCGACTTGCATTGCATCAGAAAAATATTCTTTTTCTTGTTCATTCATTTTTTCGAAACATGGCTGATGCTCTTTCGGATATACTCTAACTTCAAAGGAAACCTGCGAAGCGAAAAGGACAAAATTACTAAAAAATTTATCATTTTCATAAATAATTCTCTTCCTATCTTTAAGTTCCCATTCAATTATCGTACAATAAACACATTTCCCTGACTCCTATAAAATGCTTCCGCCCCATCAATGCTAGACCTTAAATGAGGATCAATCACAGGAATAGCTAATAATTGAGAATGAGGATGGGAAATTGAAGCACCTGCTTCTTTGCCATTGTTATGAAAAATAGAAATGTATTTAACAAATTCTTTATTCATTAATTCTAAATATCTCTTTTGATAAAGATCAACTACCATTTTTACTTCATCTTTAGTAAATAGTGCCATTTGTCTTTCATGATCAGCTGTAATAATTACTTCATGATGACCTACTCCGTCCATTACCCGATGAGGACCTTCTTTCCTTTGATTTAACTCTTTAGCTGGGGCAAAAGCAGGAAAATCATTAGGATAAGAAACAACGAACCAAGAACCATCTTTATTATTAATCTTATCAATTGATTTTTCTAATATTTCTGGTTTACAAAAAAAACACTTATCTGACGAAATTGAATCTTTAATTCTCTTGTGTTTAGCAAATGTTTCTGGACGACGCGATCTTCCAGTAGCAACAACCACCCAATCATTAGAGACTAAATCCATTCTTAATTCTGATGGAAATTTCTTCTTATTTTTTATCATATTTACCAAAAATCAAATTAAATTTTATTTTAAATAATTCTCTAAAAGTATTTAAATACCCTTTTAAACTAACGCTACTATTTGGATCATTTATCCAATAAGTTGGAATAACACCTATCTTATAATTCAACTTTTTAGCTAGAGCCAATGCTTCAATATCAAAACCCCAACGATCAATCAAAGAACGTTTAAAAATACTTTTAGCTGTTTTATCAGTAAATGCTTTAAAACCACATTGAGTATCCCAAATACCAGGTACGGCTAATAATTGAATTAAAAGATTTCCAAAATTACCCAATAATCTTTTATAAAAAGGTTGAGAAACAGCTTGCTTAGCTCCAGCAGCATCCTTACTATCGCGAGAACCAATCACAATCCTATATCCTTGTTCAAATAAAGGTATCATTTTTTCAAAATGATTAATAGTAGTAGCATTGTCTGCGTCCATAAAAAGACGAATCTGACCTAATGATTCAAGCATTCCTTGTCTAACAACCCATCCTTTCCCATGATTCTTTTTATTATCAATTATTCTTAAATTTTTAACTAAATCAGCAACTTTTTCAACAACTTCAACGGTTTTATCCTTAGAACCATCATTAACAACAAGAATTTCATAAGAATAATCTTGTTTGCTTAAATAATAATCAATATCTAAAAGAGTATTAGTAATTCTCTTGCTTTCATTATATGCAGGTATAATAACTGACAAAAAAATATCTTTCATAATGCTTGTATTATACAATATTTTTAGATAAGATACAAAACATATGGATAAGTACAATATAATTACATATGGTTGTCAAATGAATGAATCTGACAGCCAAAAAATATCTACTCAATTAGAGAATAAAGGATACAAACATGTTGATAATATGGAACAGGCAGATTTAGTAATAATCAATGTATGCTCTGTTAGGCAATCAGCAATTGATAGAGTAAAAAGCAAAATTAAAAAATTAAATAAATTAAAAAGACAAAATTTAAAGCTAAAAGTAATATTAACAGGATGTATTTTAGAAAAAGATAAAAAAGAATTTGAAAATCAAGTTGATGAGATTTGGCCTATTATTGATTTTAAAAAAACATTAAAATGCAAAACTTGTGATGGAAACGAAGAAGCACTTGTTCCAATTATGACTGGATGTAATAATTTTTGCTCTTATTGCGCTGTTCCCTACACAAGAGGCAGAGAAAAATCAAAATCAGCAATAAAAATTATTAAAGAAGTTAAAAATTTAATTAAGAATGGATATAAGGAAATAATTTTACTTGGACAAAATGTTAATAGTTATAAAGACAAATTAACATTTCCTCAATTACTAGAAAAACTTAATAATCTTCCTGGCGACTTTAAATTAAGTTTTCTAACATCACATCCAAAAGATATATCTAATCAATTAATTAAAGTAATTGCTAATGGAAGAAAAATCTCTAAAGAGATTCATTTGCCAGTTCAATCAGGAGATAATCATATTCTAAAAAGAATGAATCGCAACTATACGGTTGGAAATTACAAAAAATTAATTAAAAAGATTTTAAAATACATACCAAATGCAAAAATTTCAACTGACATTATTGTCGGCTTCCCCGGAGAAACTGAAAAACAATTTCAAAATACAGTTAAACTGGTTAAAGAAATTAAATTTAAACAAACTTTTGTTTCTTCTTATTCCCCTAGGCCAGGCACATCCGCATATAATTTTAGAGATGATATCATGTCTAATGAGAAAAAAAGAAGAAAAAAAATTCTTTCAGATATTTTTAAAAACAAAAAGAAATTAAATAATAAATTAATTGTCATATTAGGCCCTACTGCTTCTGGTAAATCCAATATGTCCATTAAACTTGCTAAGAAATTTAATGGTGAAATAATTTCTGCTGATTCTCGTCAGATCTATAAAGAAATGAATATTGGAACAGCTAAAATAAAGAAAAAAGAAATGGAAATAATCCCTCATCATTTAATAGACATTATTAAACCAAATGAAGAATTTACTTTGGCTGATTTTAAAGAAAAAGTCGTAAAAATAATTAAAGACATACAAAAAAGAAATAAAATTCCATTTTTAGTTGGTGGCACAGGACTATACATACAAGTAATAGTTGATAATCTTCAAATTCCTAAAGTCAAACCAGATAAAAAGCTTCGTTTTAAATTAGAAAAAAAGACAAATCAAGAATTATATAATCAACTTAAAAAAATAGACCCTCAAGCTTTAAAAGTAATTGATATTAATAATAAAAGAAGAATGATTAGAGCACTAGAGGTTTGTTTATTAACTAAACAAAAATTCTCTGAACAAAAGAATAAAAAACCAGCTTTATTTGATATTATTCAAATTGGATTAAAAAAAGATTATAAAACTCTTGATAAAAAAATATTAAAAAGAATTGATAAAATGATTGAAAACGGATTAATTGAAGAAGTTAAAAAACTAATAAAAAAATACGGCACTAAGCCATATTCTATGAGCGGAATTGGATATAAAGAAATAATTTCTTATACTAAAAAAGAAATATCATTAGAACAAGCCAAAGAATTAATAAATATTCATACCAGACAATATTCTAGACGACAAATGTCATGGTTTAGACGAGACAAACGAATTAAATGGGTTAAAAATTATCAAGAAGCTAAAAAGCTAATTCAAGATTTCTTTTTTTAAAATTTCTTTAACAACTTCTGGGTTAGCTTGCCCTTTACTATTTGCCATTACTTTGCCTACTAAAAACTGAAGGGCATTTTCTTTGCCTAATTTAAAGTCATCAACTGGCTTAGAATTATCTTTGATTACTTGTTTAACTATTCCAGTTAATGTGTCTTTATCATTAACTTGTTTCAGATTTTTTGTTTCAATAATATGAGATGGATCAGCGCTAGTTTCAAACATCTCCTTAAGCACTGACTGAGCAGCTGAACTAGAAATTTCTTTCTGATGAATTAAAGTAATAAATTCAGCAAAATTTTCTGAACTAATTTTACAATTTTTAATTTTTGTCTTAGTAGATGATAATAATTTCTGTAATTCAGTTAAAACATAATTAACAGTTAATTTTATTAAAGGTTGTTTATCGCTAATTGATTTAATCTTTAACCATGTATTTAATTCAGAAATAACTTGTTCAAAATAATCAGATAAGCCCTTACTATTAACTAAAATATTAATATCATCAATCGGCAAATTATACTCTTCCTCAAATCTTTTTCTTTTGGGTTGAGGCAATTCGGGTAATCCAACTGATAATTTAGAACTAATTTTTGTTAAATTATTTAAAGGAGGCAAATCTGGTTCTGGAAAATATCTATAATCCTTAGATTCTTCTTTAATTCTTTGAGAAAATGTTCTTTGCTTCTTTTCGTCCCATCCTCTTGTTTCTTGAATAACTTTTTCACCTGAATCTAGTACCTTTGACTGTCTTTCAATTTCATAATCAATAGATTTTTCAACTACTCTAAAAGAATTTAAATTTTTAATTTCTACTTTAGTTCCCATTTTACCCTTTGCCGACCTAAGAGAAACGTTTACTTCACAACGCATCTGTCCTCTCTCCATATTAGCTTCAGAAACATCTAAGTAACGGATAATTAATTGTAATTCTTCACAAAATTTACGAGCTTCTTGACCAGAAGTAATATCTGGTTCAGTAACTAATTCCATCAATGGTAACCCCGCTCTATTAAAATCAACTAAAGAATATTTAGCTCCCTGAATATGAATCAATTTACCTGCGTCTTCTTCAAGATGAATTCTAGTAATCCCTATTTTTTTACCATTAATTTCTAAATGCCCTTTATTAACTAATGGCAAATCATATTGAGAAATTTGATAACCTTTTGGTAAGTCAGGATAAAAATAGTTCTTACGGTCAAATTTTGCAAAATCTGGGATCTGACAATTTAAGGCAAGTCCAGTTTTAATAACAAGCTCAACTGCCTTCTGATTAATCACAGGCAAGGTTCCTGG
>FUWD013181746.1_pt1 | contig 20415 bp, 24 predicted proteins | sample 1063281 | NCBI WGS metagenome assembly FUWD01 (sample SAMEA79048168, study PRJEB19326) | metagenome | biome: marine | reverse complement strand
AGCCTAGTAGAGAGGCTATTACTGATGAAGTGCTGAGGCTTCAAGAGGAGTACGACTCCCTCGAGTACCAACGACTACGTGCCGCAGAATACCCTCCAATCGAAGATTACGTGGATGGAATTGTCAAAAGTGACCAAGCTCAGATTGATGCGTATATCGCTGCTTGCCTAGCAGTCAAAGAAAAGTACCCTAAGCCCGAGTAGGAATTATGTCAACTAATGATAAAGGGATTTTCTACATAGTCCCCGATGACGCGCCTATCACAGAAGAAGCGCGTTCTTTGGCGTTGGCAGATTCAGTTCCTGTTGGACGTAACTATCTCATTAATGGTGCTTTTGAGGTCAATCAACGAAGTTTCTCAAGCACGTCTAGTTCTTTAGTATTCACGTATGACCGTTGGATGACAGAAGGTGCGTCTGCTGGTGGCTCAATTACTTGGTCCTCGCAGGCTCTAAGTCCTGGTAGCATTGAGCCAAATCTCCCCACGATGGGTAAAATTCTACGCATTGTTACGGCTAGCTTAGGTACAAGCAACTACGCTCTTATCTCGCAAAAAATTGAGGACGCAAGACTGCTAGCGGGGAAGACTGTAACTGTTTCGTGGTGGGCAAAAGCTGGGTCTGGCTCTCCATACATGCAAGTTGTTTTACAGAGTAACTATGGTAGTGGCGGAAGCCCTGATACAAGAAATCAGAGCCCAGCAATCCAGCTGTCTACTTCTTGGGCTAGGTACTCATACACATTTACGGTACCGTCCGCTTCTGGGAAGACAGTTGGTGCTAATAGCTGGACAATGCCATATTTTCTTGTCTCTGACGGTGTTATTTTTAACACCCTTGGGGCACAGAATAATACTTTTGATTTCTGGGGTATGCAGCTTGAAGAAGGCTCCTACGCCACCCCATTCCGCAGGAACGCACCTAGCATCCAAGCCGAGCTTGCCGCGTGCCAGAGGTACTTTCAAGCACTTGGAGCAGGGACTACTGGTCAATACTATTCTGGTAGTACGCTAGTGGAGTGTGGAATTACCTTCCCCGTAGTGATGCGAGCAGCACCAACGCTCACCCATGCTGGCAACTACACAGTCCTTGATATTGGTGTAGCAGTTAGAACTGCGTCTGGGACTTCCTTGACTGTAGCTGGCCCCACTGGAGCACAAATTATGCTTAGTGGTGTTGGTGGTACTAACGGTAACCAACACGTTGTCCGTGAGACAACAAATATATGGTTTAGTGCGGAGCTGTAATGTTTGAAGTTATAACTACTATCTACGGGGACACTGTCATCAAAAGAAATAATGATGATGGTACGATTTCCTACATTCCGACGACTGACATCCGTAATTCGGACTACCAAGCATACCTTATGTGGCTCGAGGAGCAGAATTAATGGCAATCACATCCCCAGATGGTATCTCCTACCCAACAAACTCTGATGCTCAAAAGACTATTGAGCAGAGAATTGAAGATACCGCTACAAGTGTCCAAACTGCCATCACAGACGTTCGTGGCGATGTAAATACCCTACTAGCTGGTAAAGCATCATCATCCCACACTCACGCTGCCTCCGATATCGTGTCTGGCGCTTTAGATACCGCACGAGGTGGTACTGGGGCAACAACTGGTTCCGCCCTTGTACCGATTATTCCAACGGGCGGGTCGTACTCATCTGTTTCCGCTAACGGATTGATTTCCTTTACTGGTGGAGTACGAGCTGACGGTATTTTTAGCGCAACTTACGATACTTATCAAATTATACTAAACATAACTTCTGCATCTGCTGCGGACTATTTATTTTTTAGATATTGCACTGGCGGTACCCCAAATAGTGCGTCGTCATATTACAACGGCTCAATGTTTCACCAAGTAACAACCGTTGCATCGTGGTCAAATGGTTCAAGCGTTAATTCATATTCTGGACGAGTTGGCTACTATTTGAATGATAATGCCACAAACGCCATCTTTGAGATTCATGGGCCATTTGGGACAGCCACAAAAACAAATACTATGTATCGGTCAAAGTACTATGCAAGCAACCCTACTTTTGTGACTGGCGCTGTCGGGTTTAATGCCACGACATCTTTCGATGGAATTTTGTTCAATGGTGAGGCTGGAACTGGTCAGCCCAACGGGACAATGCAAGTATTCGGGTACAGGAAGTAGTAAATAAAATGGATAATCTAGATGCTCCTATGTATGGAGTAACCCAACTATCTCCAGAAGAACTTATCGAACAGCAACTTATGATTCGTGAATCGGCGATTGCAAAACTAATTCAGCTAGGGCTCACAAAAGAAGAAGTCATGTCCCTAATTCACATTGACATTAGCTCAGGGGGCTAAATTATGGCAACAACTAGTCCAGATAATATTTCATACCCTACAAATGCTTCTGCAAAGAAAACTATTGAGGGGCACATACAGGACACCGCTACAAGTGTCCAAACTGCCATCACAGACGTTCGTGGCGATGTAGACACTTTGTTGTCTGCAAAAGCTAACCTATCTGGGGCCTCTTTTACGGGGAACGTTACCGCATCATACGGTGGCACGTCTACGAGATTGTCACTCGGTAACACTACTGCAGGGTCTGACCAGTATCTTTCGGGTATTACGTTCTCAAATGACACTGGGTATAAAGTTAGCCACTTCCTGAATAGCTCAACTAGAACTGCAGATGGTGGCGTAAATGGATATACCATCCGAAATGACGGTGGCCCTCTCACCCTAGGTAACCCATCTACGACAACTACTGTAAGTGGTAACTACGTACTGATGCCAAGTCAACCGTACTTTCTTGCATATAGCTATACATACGGCGGCACTAACTACAACGCTGGCGATGTTGTGTCGATTACTCAAATTAGACGGCAAGTTGGTAGCTCATATAACACATCAAACTCTAGGTTTACTGCCCCTGTATCTGGCAACTATTTTTTATGGTTTGTGGCATACAACACTGGAAATGCTATGAGAGTGAACATTAGACTTAATGGTGCAATCAGTATTTTTGGGCAGGGCGGAGGCTACCCTGGAGTTGACTACCACCAATCTGGTGTTACATATCTTGCAGCTGGAGATTACGCAGATGTACGAGTTACATATAACACAACAAACCTTTACTTAGCGGACAATCACACAGAGTTCGGCGGACTACTTCTCGGGTAGTGTAGAATAAAAATATGGAAATTAATATTACGTTGACTGAAGCAGAAGCTAAGGCTCTTGCTTATGTTGCATATAGTCCACAAGAGTGGGCAGAAAATGCCGTAAAAGAACGTGCCCGTATTGCAATGGAAGAAATTTTCCAAGCGGAGGTTCAGCGTATGCTTGCTGACCCGAATACAACTGAAATCCCTGCAGACCGAGAAGTAGTCGTTTTGTCGGCAAATATTCAGTCGGCAGCAGAACGTCAAGATGCCTTAGTTGCATCCCAACAAAATGGAGACTTACCAAATGCTTAAACCAATAAACTCAGCGGCAGAACAAATTGTCGCACTTCGCTCCATCAACGGAGATATTGACACTCAGATTGCATCTCTGCAGGCTGCTCAAGCTCGTAACCTTGAGACCATCACTGCATTCGAAGAGATTGCTACGTGGGAAGAGGTTGCAGATGAGGTTCCAGTCGTAGAAGAACCAGTTGTAGTTCAAGAACCTATCGTAGTAGTTACAGAGCCTTTTGTTGAAGTAGTAACTCCTGAGGTACTCCCTGATGCTGAACCTGCTCCTGTACCTACCGAAGACCCTGCAGTTATGCAAGCTTCTAGTCCAAAGCGCTCATCTAAAAAGACTAAATAACAGTTCTTAACTGATATAATAATCGTAGACATTTTTAGAAGAAAAGGTCCACGGTAGAGACAAATGTACGCAGTTAAGGATGGGTCTAGAACCCTAACCTTTGAGGGAGACCTCCTAGGTAAGTCCTCGTCGTACCGTCGCGACTCTACTCGGTGGATTGAGTTTGAGCTCTACCGCACTGAAAGCGGTGCATACATTCTCTCCCGCGTAGGCGTTTCTTTGGTGTTTCACTCGGGCGCGTGTGAACTTGTTAGTAAATACGGTCTGCATGATGTTGTAGTTGATGAGTTAGACTCTCAGGCTGTTCCCTGCGATGTCTGTCAGCCCACCTTTGAAGCTCAGCTTGTGTTCCCCGAGAAGTACCGCTACTGGGCTCAGGTATCCGATGACCCACAAGCTGTGCTCGATGCTCTATACAAATACGATGATGGAGGTGCTCGCTATCTGACTTGGGTAGCCCGCCGTGTGCTTGAGGAAGCCGCAGATAATGACCCCGACATTGATTCCGTGTATAGAGTTGAGCACATTCCGTGAGCGAAGAACAGCCAGAACAACAGCCAGAGTCTGATTCCGAGGAGGAATCAGAATTAGATATGGGCGGAAGCTACACTAGCCCGCTTCGAACCATGCTAACCGAGATGCACGAGGTGTATCAGGAACTGATTTTAGTTGGGTTTGCTCGTCCAATTGCAGTACAAATACTTGCGCATATGATTCAAGACGCTATGCTTTATAGAAGTGTCGAAGAAGACGACGACGATTTAGATAACGACGAAAGTGACCTTGATGACGACAGAGGGCTTGAGTAGCGTAAAGCTACACCTTGTAGATAGCGTAGAGAAAGCTCAAGAATTTATTTCTTGGCTTGGTGAACGCCGCCCACACAATGCTGTATCAGTTGATATTGAAACTGGTGAACTTCCCGGATACGGTGAAAAGGGTGCACTGTCCCCGTGGCAAGGCGATATCCGTCTTGCTCAGGTGGGCGACGGCGAGCAGGGGTGGGCAATTCCTTGGGATAGGTGGAAAGGAGCCTATTATCAGGGCATGGACAACTACGACGGTCCTATCGTCTGCCACAACATCGCATTCGAGGCTAAGTGGTTTGCCATTCGCTCAGAGTGGGACCTTCCGTGGCATCAAGCCCACGACACCATGCTTATGGCTAAAGTCATTAACCCTCAGGGGTCGGGAGCTCTCAAGACTCTTGCTGCTCAGCTTATTGACTACCGCTCTGTAGCTCTGCAAGAAACTCTTGGCAAGCAGCTTAAAGAAAATGGTTGGACATGGGGAACTGTTCCCGTCACATTTGACCCCTACTGGTCATATGGTGCTCTCGATACCGTGCTTACGATGCGTCTGTGGGAGCAGTTCTATGATAAGTGCGGTCCTGGAAAGGTCTACAGCATTCCTTACGAGCTGGAAATGGCAGCTCGACGTATTGCTACTCGCATGGAAATCAATGGTGCGCGTGTAGACCTTGAGTATTCACAGAAGAAGATGGAAGAGCTCACTGCTTACACAGAGGGTGTGAAAGACTGGGCTAAGCAAAACTACAACGGTCTTCTTATTTCTAGTCCTTCTCAGCTTGCTCGTACATTTGAGTCTTTGGGTGCTGAGCTTACTGAGCGTACAGCTTCTGGCTCATTGTCTATGACCAAAGACCAGCTCAAGCTTCTAAGCATTACAGGTAACGACGAGGTTAAGTTCCTCGCTAACCAAGTGCTACAGCAGCGCAAGGCTGACAAGCTGGCTAGTTCATACTTCAGCAACTTCATTGCAGATAACGTAAACGGATTCCTACACCCCTCGATTAACACACTTCAAGCTCGTACGGGGCGTATGTCTATCACTGAGCCAGCTCTACAGACTCTACCTTCGGGAGATGCTACTGTGCGCCGTGCGTTCTTGCCTAAAGATGAAGACCACGTCATTATCTCTTCCGACCTTGACCAAGTTGAGTTCCGCCTCACAGCCAACTTCAGTGGTGACCAGCCTCTCATTGACCTGTTCAACGAGGCTGACCGTGTTGGTGGAGATGTGTTCACGTCAATCATGCATCAGGTGTATCAAGACAACACACTCACCAAAGCTGACCCACGTCGTAAGCTGATTAAGGGTGTTATCTATGGAAAGCTCTATGGTGCTGGTGTAGATAAGATGGCCCTCACTGCTGGTGTTGAAGTTGACATCATGCGTGATGTTGTTGAGGCGTTTGACCGCAGCTATCCAGGTGTAAAGGCTCTCCAGAAAAACATCGAAGATGCTGGTATGCGTCGTCTGAAGGAGGAGGGTGTTGGGTACGTAAATACCCGTACAGGCCGTCGTCTGCCTTGTGATGATGACCGTGTCTACTCTCTTACCAACTACCTCATTCAGGCTAGTGCTGCAGAAATCTTTAAGCAGAACTTAGTAAAGCTTGACCAAGCAGACCTCACTGAATACCTCATTGTTCCTGTACACGATGAAATTGTTCTTCAGGCACCTCGTGGAGAGGCAGAAGAGATTTCACGAATTGTGCAGGAATGTATGACTACTCGTGACGGCTGGGCAGTACCTCTCACCGCTGGTGTTGACGGACCTTTTGAGAACTGGGGTAGCAAATATGACGAACACTAAGCACTTTATCCTTGCGGTAGACCCTGGCAAAGCAACTGGTCTAGCTGCATTCTCATATGTCAAAGGCGAGGAACCAGTCATGCTGGAGTCGTTCGAGGCTCGGTTTGAAACATACGCTCCGTGGATTCGCAAATGGCTCAGTGAGCCTTTGGATTATGATTTTGTCCACATCATCTGTGAGCGATTTACCATCAACGCACAGACCGTAAAGAACTCACAGGCTCCGTACTCGCTTGAAGAGATTGGTGTACTCAAGCAAATTCTTCTAGATGAAGGTATGGACCCCGAGAGCATTAAGTTTCAGTCCCCTGCAGATGCTAAAGCGATGTGGGATAACCCAAAGCTTAAAAAGCTTGACTACTGGCACCGAGGTGGCGAAGGTCACGCTCTGGATGCAATCAGACATGGGCTTCTATACATGATTAAGTTGGGCTGGAGTCCAATAAATAGGTTGCGGGATTGACCGTACCCTCTGGTATAGTAATAACAACGACACAATGAAGGATAGAAATGACGGTACTTGTCGACCTCGATGATTCGGGGAATAAGATTATTATCAACGCTGAATGGCGTTTCAAAGAGCTGTGCAAAGCCATCCCTGGGGCTACGTGGGATTCTAAAGAAGGTATCTGGCACATGCCTGTGTCTTGGTCGGGATGCCTTGCTCTTCGCTCTACATTCAAAGATGCCCTTGAGATTGGGCCTGCTCTAGGCCAGTGGGCTGCTGATGAGATGGCAAATCGTATCGGACCAGCCAATGCTCTTCGTGAAGTCATTGAACTTGATGGTGGCTACCAAGACCTGTTTCCTCACCAGCGTGCTGGTGTCGAGTTCCTAGCTACAGCCAAGCGTGCTCTGCTTGCGGATGAGCCAGGACTAGGTAAGACCGCACAGGCTATTCGTGGGCTTGCTCGTCTGTATGAAAAGGGTGAGGAAGTTTTTCCTGCTCTCGTTGTCTGCCCCAATACCCTCAAGAAGAACTGGGAACGTGAGTTTGAGAAGTGGTGGCCAGGGATTCGTGTACAAGTTATTTCTGGTACTGCGGTAAATCGTCGTAAGCAGTTTGCTCCCCTACTAGACCCAGACTTTGAGGGTCCTAAGCCACACGTTTTAGTGATTAACTGGGAGTCGCTACGTACCCACTCTCGTCTTGCTCCTTACGGCTCTGTTGCTCTTGCGCGTTGCCCTGAATGTGGTGGGCACAATGAGAAGGTAACAACTGGTCGTTGCGAAGTCCACCAGCGCGAACTCAATCAGATTGACTTTAAGGCTGTGATTGCAGATGAGATTCACCGCTCTAAAGACCCCAAGTCTAAGCAGACTCGAGCGTTGTGGTCTGCAACAGGAGATGCAGATATTCGATTTGCCTTGACAGGTACTCCTATTGCCAACAACGTTGTAGACATGTGGACTATTCTTCACTGGCTCTCTCCAGAAGAGTGGCCCTCAAAGACTCGTTGGATTGACCGCATGGTTGACACAATGCTCAATGCCTTTGGCGGAATGATGGTCTTAGGTGTTAAAGCGCATATGGCTGATGAGTTCTACTCTGCTATCAACCCTCGTATGCGTCGTATGCTCAAGCAGGTTGTGCTTCCTTGGCTTCCTGATGTTATGGTTGACCGTCGTGACGTTGAGATGTCTGCAAAGCAGAAGAAGGCATATAACGATATGCGCGACCTGATGATTGCGGAACTTGAGAACGGTGAAGTTCTGTCTGCTCCTAGTGTTCTGAGTCAGACTCTACGCTTGATGCAGTTTGCCAGCTCCTACGCTGAAATCACTGTAGACCCTAACACGGGAGAGCCTAAGGCACTTCTAGCTGAGCCTTCTTGCAAGATTGATGCTCTGATGGATGACATTGCTAACGGAGACTTTGGTGATGACTCTGTTGCCGTCTCTGCTGTTTCTCGGCAGTTGATTGAACTCCTTAGTGCACGTTTGACGAAAGCTGGTATTGCCCATGGTCTCATTACTGGTGCGCAAACAGCTGATGAACGTCAAACTGCGGTTGATGATTTTCAGTCTGGCCGTACTAAGTGGATTCTATTTACTGCTCAAGCGGGTGGTGTTGGTATTACTCTTACTACCGCTCGCCGTCTTATACGTCTTCAGCGTCCTTGGTCCCTCGTGGATGATAAGCAGGTCAATGACCGCGTTCACCGTATTGGCTCGGAAATTCACGACTCTATCATTATCACTGACTACGTCACCGAAGGTACGGTCGAAGAGCGAGTCCGACAAGTTCTAGAAGCGAAAGCTGATAACTTTGAACAAATTGTCAAGGACAAGAACCAACTACTCAAAATGCTTCAAGAAGAAAAGGACAAGAAATGACAACTGGAGAAGTTTACACACTCTCTAACTCTGAAATTCAGACGTTCAAAGACTGCCGTCGAAAGTGGTGGCTCTCGTACTATCGTCGTCTAAAGCCAAAGCAGGTCAAGTTCACTGGACCTTTGGCTCTCGGTTCTCGTATTCACGAGGCTCTCGACCAGTACTACACAAACGGTACAGACCTTATTGACATTCACGCCAAGCTTGTAGAAGCTGACCGTGAACTTCTAGCTGCTGACTTCCGTGACCCCTCAGAGCTAGATGCTGAGGCTGACCTTGGTCGTATCATGCTCGAAGGCTATCTACAGTGGGTGGAAGAAGAAGGTATTGACGTTGAGCTTGAAATGATTTCTACCGAAGAAGTTCTCAACATGCCACTATTTGATGGCTCTGTAGAGCTTCAGGGAAAGATTGATATGCGTGTGCGCCGCCGTGGAGATGGCGTACGTATGTTCCGTGACTTTAAGACTGTTGGTGGGTCCTTTGACCAGTTCTCCTCGACAGCTCACATGAATGAGCAGATTCTTACCTACATGTTGCTGGAACAGCACAAAAACGGTGAGGGCGAGCGTTCTGAGGGCGGTATATTTACTCTTCTCAAGAAGGTAAAGCGCACGGCAAATGCCAAGCCTCCCTTCTACGAGCAGTTTGAAGTTCGACACAACATTTTTGCTCTGCGTTCTTTTTGGCAGAGAATCCATGCTACAGTTGCAGACCTAATGAAGGTCAAAAAAGCTTTGGACGAGGGGGAAGCACACAATGGTATTGCTTATCCACGACCTAGCCGTGACTGTACATGGAAATGTCCATTCTTTGCTGTCTGCCCGATGTTTGACGACGGTAGCGCAGTTGAGCACGCAATTGAAGAATTGTTTGTGGAATCCGACCCATACGCCTACTATGGTGTTAACGAACAAAAAGGAAGTGAGTAAATGTCAGAAGTACAGCGTTCGCTGACCATGATGGTTTACGGTGAGTCAAAGGTGGGTAAGTCCACCTTCGCCGTGACAGCTCCCTATCCGCGCCTCATGCTTGATGTGGAGGGTGGCCACCGCTTCCTTCCTATCAACGTGAAGTACTGGGACCCACTCCGTGAGGAGCCTCCAGTGGCGGATGGCACTTGGGATACATGTGTAGTTGTCGTTCACGACTACGACACTGTACTCAAGGCTTACCAGTGGTTACAGCTTGGTAAGCACCAGTTCAAGTCCCTCATCATTGACTCCATCTCGGAGTTGCAGGTGAAGTGCATGGACAACATCGCAGGAACTAATGCCATGCAGATGCAACAGTGGGGCGAACTTCTTCGTCACATGGGTGCACTTCTGCGTGACCTTCGTGACCTCACGATGCACCCGACAGCGCCTCTCGAGGCTATTGTCTTGACTGCTATGGCTAAGACAGACCGAGAGGGACGTTTCCACCCGTACTTGCAGGGACAGCTTGCTATTCAAGCTCCCTACTTTTACGACATTCTCGGGGCTATTACGGTTGAAACCGTACCTAACCCTGACCCAATGCAGGCACCATACAAAGTTCGTCGCATGTACGTTGAGCGTACGGACAAGTATGAAGCTGGCGAACGTGTCCAAGGTCGTCTTGGCGCAGTTGTTGAGCAAGAAAACCTTGGCGTAGAGCGTATGCTAGACTTGGTTTTCGGAACTAAGACAACAGATTAATTCCATATCAAATCACATAGTGAAGGATACAAAATGACACAGTTAGACTGGGGCCAGCTTGTAAATCAGGCTGGCGAAAGTGCTGGGGCAGACTACTCTCCCCTGCCCGATGGTGAATACGAACTGAAGGTTACTGAGGCGACTCACACAACCACTCAGAGCGGTAAGCCAATGTTCAAGATTACTACTGAGGTACAGACTGGTGCATACGCTAAGCGTCGCATCTGGGATAACCTAGTAGTTACTCAGGGCAACGATTCTGCTCTTGCTATCTTCTTTGGCAAGATGGCTGCTATCGGTCTTCCCAAAGATTACTTCCTTGCTGGCCCAAGCAACGATGACATTACTCGTGCGATGATTGGTCGTCCATTCCGTGGACAGCTCGCCACCACCGAGTATAACGGCAAGTTCCGTAACGAAATCAAGCGTTACTCGCCACTGCCTTCTGCAGCTACAGGTGCTCCTGTAAGCGCACCAGCTGCGGCACCTGCTCCTACACCAGCAGTAGCAAGCGCTCCAGCTCCTGCGCCAGCCCCAGCTCCCGCTGCGGCACCTGCGCCAGCTCCTGCGCCAGCAGCTGCTGCTCCGACTGCGGAATCAGCGCCTCCAGCGCCTCCGTTCTAGGAAAAACTACAGGGGGTTGGGAAACCAACCCCCTTTAATTTTAGGAGTTTAAATGCCAAAAGTAGACTTTGATTGGGCTAAAGAACAGCTCACCGAAGCAAAATCCAAGCGTGGTGTTGGAGATGCAGCACTTGAGCTACTCAAAGCTTGGGAAGAAATGTCTGTTGATGATGAGTTTGTTGAGGAAGCCCTCGAAACATTTAAGACTCTAGCTCAGGGACACTCGCTCCTCGCTCCATACGCAGATGAAATCTGGGTAGAGGCCGTTCCTGGGCAGCTCAAGGTTGCTGATAAAGTTCGAGTCAAGAGCAACGCATTTACTGGCGAGACAGGCCGCACCCATAACGGTCGGTCTGGTGTTGTCGTAGCTATTAGATACGGTGACATCATTGTCAGAATGACAGATGGTAAACAGCCCAGTCTGGATGGAGCTCATTACTCTCCATTCCATCTTGATAAGCGAATCAAGTAAATAAAATAAGCCAGGTAAAACTGGCTTATTTTTTATGCTTTTACTTATATAATAGGCTTATGGATTTTGACCGTAGAGGCGAGACGCTGTGGCATGAGTGGGATGGTTTAGGCTTTGCCCCAGCTGGCATTGATAACCTCGTGTACTACACAGAAGGCCATATCAGCCTAGGTGAGCATGTTGTATTCAACGCTCTATCCTCTGCAATCCAGCGAGATGGTGTGGTGGACTCTATATCTAGAGCTGGAGCTGCTATACAGCCTTACACCGCTATTTGTGGCTACGCGGGTGAAGTTGAGCAAGGTTTAGAAATGCACGTGTGCTCTCTAGAGGGAGAGACTTACTACGGAGATATTGTTGATGAAGTTCTTCCAATCACATGGGTGGAGGTTACTCGACCGTGACCTCGTCTGAATGGTACGAAGAATCACTATGCTCTTCTCCCTACTACTCTAAATATAAAGAGTATTTTTTCTCAGAAGATTTAGTAGAAGTAGCTGAGGCTAAAGATATCTGTGCTGCGTGTCCTGTACGGCAACAGTGTTTACAGTCTGCCCTCAATAACAAAGAAGTTTGGGGTGTGTGGGGAGGTCGCGATGAAATTGAAATCCGTCACACTCTATCTGTCAATGAAGATGGACAAGAAGTTAGACGCTCAAAAGACGGAATTGCTCCTGTTTGTCTAAACTGTGACGCTGGCACAGAAGCTTTAGTTGTTGTCGAGGTAGACACAGACGGCGGTGGTCGGTGGACGACTAAGAAAATTGTTTCGTGCTCAGTATGCGGTTTTGATTGGACAAGTAGAACCAGTGCAAACGCAATAGAGTCTTATCTTTCGATGCGTGTGAAAGCTACGAAAGCGGAATAACACCAATAAACTCACGAGGGTCGTATGGCCCTCCCATGACGAACGTGAGTACACCAGCTTTTGACTGGTCTCCCGCACGGTCGCGAAACCAATCGGAGCCTGGGTCTACCGTAGGGGCTTGCATCCAGAATCGGTGACCGATATCTAAGGTCTTGAAGTGGTGGTAGTGTCCAGAAATCCAGATGTCAGCACCACCCAAGGCAGTCTGCCCAAGCATTTGCCCTGATAGGTACTTCTTGACATCTGAAGAGAACTGGTGGCCATGGAAGAGACCCAGCATGGTTCCGTTGATGTCTGTGGTAAGAGTCTGGTGTCCCGAAGATGGGAATCGGAACTCGACGTGTCCCAAATTTGGGTTTTCTGCGCAAGCGTCCTGAACTGCCGATGCAATCTCGACGTTCCAGCCATCTGCAGGGTCTGCAGCTACCTGACGGGTTACTTCATCGTGGTTACCATTGACGACGGGGACAACAATACGCTCAGCAAGTGGAGCAAAAGTCTTAATCTGCTGGAGCAGAAGGCGACGACCTACTCGGACTTGTTCTGTCTGTCCGAGGTCTGAGGCAGCTTGTCCTTGAAGCTTTCCGTTTTGAGAAGTGTTTCCTTCGACGTGGTCTCCGACTTCTGGGATGACAATTGTGCCAAGAGAGAGTCCAAAACGGCGGAGTCCCTCAAGTCTGTGGACGCTTCTCTCAGTGCCTTCAAGGATTCTTGCAATAGTTTGTTCCGTTCCGCCACTTGCTGCTCGCTTGCCAAGCTGCTTATCAGCTCCGACATTGACGTAGGCTCCATCGCCATCGATTCGTCGGGGAGATTTTGCTGGCTTCCACTTCTTGATTTCATCTACAAGCTTCTCTAGGTCGAAGTCTCTGGCTGAGGCTAGTGGGGTGCGTGGGGCTAAATTGATTCGTGACGACTCAAGCCAATCACCGTTGAACGTCTGCCACTTACCGTGACGGGCGGATGTGACAATCCACTCTTCTGGGTCGAGGTTGTGCTCGAGAAGAATTTCTTCTGCCCCTGGGGTGTTCCCGAGTGGGTGTGGGCTAGAGATAGCAAATCCACCCTCTGCTGGGTCTACCTCTGAACGAGGTCGCCAATTTTCTGGGGTCTGTGTGTATCGCACGTCAGAGCCACTCTGCCCTGGAGATGCAAGCTGTTCAAGCTTCTTTTTTAGTTCGTCACTCATTACTTAGCCCCTGCTATAAAGCACTGGCAATACCCGCGCCTGTGGTCACCAATAGTTGTTCGTCCAACGTTGTGCCCCTCGGAGCGTAGAACGTTCGAGATTGTTGCATTGGAGAGACGACGAGGGTCACCGACTGGTGCTTCTACAATCTGCTCTAAGTACTCTGCAGTATCTGTAGGCAAAGTAGCGAGAACTTCAGCAAGTCGGCACTGGTGCTTCTTGACACCGTAAACTTCTTTTTGTTTTGCTAGGTCTTGGAACTTAGCTAGAAGTGAATCCGTCATTACATCTCCTTTTGGGCGTAGTTATACCCAACAAACATACTAGCGCATGTTTAGGAGAAAGTCTCAACTATGGAGTGAGACTGTTAATAATTATTGCTGAGGCAATACTAATGACAAGAGATAGACCTGCACCCAAAATAGCCATGTAAACACCAACGGTGCGGGCTTTACGACTCTTTTCGCCTTCTTCTTTGTCACCAAGGATATCGTCGATACGCTTGTTGAGCTCTGCCTTTTCTTCATCGAAATCGGCAATGACCTGATTAACACGGTCTGTAATCATGTCTTTAAGTTCTTGAGTCCCGCGAGTCTGCTCTTCTCCGAGTTTTTTTACATCGTCTTCTAGGCGGGTGACGCGGTCGTTAAATGAGCCAAACTTTGTATCTACGAATTCGCGAGTGGCCATATTCTTTTTAACATCTTGAAGAGTGTCATAGATGTTTTGCAGAATGATGCCTGTTTGCCCTGGCGTAGGTTCCTCTGGGAAAATGGCAGACATATCGACTCTCTGAAAATAAAAATTAGCGGTAGAAGGCTATTTCAATGATACCCGAAAAAAGTATTGACTATTTCATAGGTCTACCGTGCTATGATGTTCTAACTACCAGTTAAAAACTCAAATCTACCGATGGACAACTACATTGAGCGACGCACAAAACTTACCTAAATACGCCTCTTGGTACGCACAACAAGGCTGGCTAATTCACCCTTGCCATGGCATTACTCCTGAAGGGCGATGCACGTGTGGTGGGGCTCACGGTGACCCCAAGGACATGGGGAAGCACCCCGCGTTGAACTCGTGGAACACTGCGGCAACCACAGACCACTTACAAGTTGCATCGTGGTGGGAAGATAACCCGAACTACAACATTGGCGTATTTTGCCGCCCATCAGGCTTTTTTGTTATAGATATTGACCCTCGCTCGGGTGGTAACGAGTCATTCTTCAAGTTTGAAGAAATGGTAGAGGGAGCCCTACCTCCTACTGTTGAGGCAGAAACTGGTGTGTATTCAATGGGTGGTAAGACCGTTCGTGGTCGTCACCTGTACTACAAGGTAGATTCAAACGAACAGCTCATTGGTAACCTCAAGGCTGCTGGCCTTCCAGGTATTGATATCAAGCACAATGGCTATGTCATGGTTCCACCTTCTCGCCATATGTCTGGTGTGGAATATCGCTGGAAAGAAGGTCACGCTCCGTGGGAGATTCTTATGGCGGAGGCTCCAGAAGAGCTTCTCTCTGGTCTACGTAAGAAGGGACGACGCTCTTCTGGTGCTACTCCATTTACTAGCTCTTCAACTGGAACTCTAAGTGCTGCAGACTGGGAGTCCTACTTTGCAGGTGTAGATGAGTCCGTAGACCTAAAGAAGATTTTGGAGAAGGGTCTTGTTGAAGGTGAGCGTGCGGTACAGATTTACCGTCTTGCATGTTCTATGGCAAATAAGTTTGACCTTGAAGACAAAATGGGTCGCGATGCCGTAGAAACAATGATGATTCGCTTTAACGGTGAAAAAGTTGACCCACCTCTGCACCTAGAAGGTGCAGGCGGACTTCTTATGCACGTTCAGCGTGCCATCGAGTTTGTGAGGGCTAATCCAAAGACCTCACGCCACCCAGAAGTTCAAGATTGGGAGCGTGAAGTTGCTCAGCGTATTGCAGACGGTTCTTTCAGGTCTTCAAACGTAACGCCTAATACATACGAGTCTTACTCAGACGATGACGACATGTACGTTGCTCCGGGAACAATTGGTGGTGCCGTTGCAGCTGCAGCGAGTGCTGGTGCATCCATCGGGGAAGCAACTAATCTCCGCAACATGGATACCCCCAAAGATACGGATGCTCTGACCGCAGAAGAGGGTGGTCAGCCAGGGTGGCGTTCGATGTCAGATAGTGGTAACGGTCGTCGTATTGTTGACTCATTCGGTTCTGTTATTCGATACACTCCAGGGCTTGGTTGGTTTGTGTGGTCAGGAAACCACTGGCAGCCAGATGCAGAGAGTCTGAATGTAAAAGAACAGGCAAAACGAGTTTCTGCAATTATTTCGAGTGAAGTAGTCAACTATGAAAATGATGACGACAAGAAAAAAGAAGTAAATAAGTGGGCTGACCAATCTCGCTCGGTATCTCGAATTGAAGCAGCTATAAAGTCTGCAACTTCTGACCCTCGTATTCGTGTAGCCGTCGATGACTGGGATAGCAATACTAACTTGCTTGGTGTAGCTAACGGTGTCGTAGACCTTCGTACTGGAGAACTACTTAAAGGTCGTCCTGACCTTCATATCACTCGACGTACTCCTGTTTCATACACAGCTGGAATTCGTAATCCTCGCTGGGAGAAGTTTATTGACGAGGCTACTGGTGGAGATAAGGAACTTCAACAGTACATTCAGCGAGCAGTTGGCTACACACTAACTGGCCACAGCAACCACGACGTTATGTTCTTGGTTTACGGACCTCCAGGTTCAGGTAAGAATACATTTGTTGAGGCAATTGTTAAGGCTCTTGGTACCTCACAGTACGCGTGGCCTATGGACTCAAGCATTCTGGCTCAGGATGACGGTAAGTCTTCCAGTACAGACCTTTACCACTGGGCTGAGCTTCGCGGTCGCCGTATGGTTTGGGTAGACGAGCTTCCAGAGTCTGAGCGAATCAAAGAGAACGCAATCAAGAAGTTGACTGGTTCATCTGAAATCTCAGCTCGTTCTCCAGGCGAGAAGCCATTCACTTTCTCATCTCAAGCAAAGCTTTGGCTGACCACAAACCACAAGCCCATCATTACTGATGATGCTATGTGGCGACGTATTCGACCTATTCCATGGTCGTGTGTCCCTGAAAAGCCAGACCCTAGCCTCAAAGAGTACCTTTTTGACCCTGAAGGTGGTCTCCCAGCTATTCTTGCATGGGCTATTGAGGGTGCAATCAAGTTCTTGTCTGAGCCAGCAGTTGACGGTTTTGGGTACTCGAAGGCTGTATCTGAGGCAGCTGATTTCTATCGTAAGAGTGAAGACCGTATTGGTATGTTCTTGAATGAAGAGACAACCGAAGTTGACGGTGCCTCTATTCCTATCAGTGAGCTCTACAACATATATCGTGTATGGAGTGAGCAACGAGGAGAACGTGGAATGAGCCAGATTGGCTTCCTTCGTAAGCTCCGTGACCGTGGAATTCCTATGGTTGGTGAGGGGTCTCGCACAATTATTAGTGGCAGACAACGATACTTTAGAGCTCCATCAAACTCGTACACTCCTACTGGTGATATTGACTGGACAAAAATGTAACTAATACCTCCACACGGTAGAATAGACTTATCTGTCTAAACTACGTGGAGGCCCTGTGGCTGTCGTCAACCTCACAACGCTACAGGACGTGCTTGGTGGTACTGAAGCTGTAGATGCAATCGTTACTGCCGTCATTTATCGTGGCGATAAGCAGGCGATTCGTATTGTTGATGACGAGGTTGTCTTCCCAGAGCCAGTTCGAGTAAAGATTGTGGCAGGGATTCCTGTGGAACCTTTTATTCTGCTTCCTCTCGACCCAGACTGTCACTACAAACTTGATATATTCGTAGACGGTACATACCCGTATCGAGCTAATGTCATCCTGCCAGCAGGTAACGGCCCGTTTGATATCTCTGAGCTGGTTGTTGTAGACCCTATTACTGTTATTCCAGATGCTGGTACTTCTCTTGCTCAAGCATTTCTAGACCAAATTGTTGCTCTCCGTGACGGAATGGTTGTGGATGGACAGGTTGTTGGGGACGACCTTATTCTTACTACCGTTGATGGTGCCACTATTAATGCTGGCAATGTTCGGGGACCGCAGGGTGACCAAGGTATCCAAGGTATCCAAGGTATTGACGGGTACGTAGGTGCTGACGGTCGTAGTGCCTATGAAGTGGCTGTAGATAACGGATTCATTGGCACGGAAGAGCAGTGGCTCGAATACCTACGTCAAGGTCCTAAGGGTGATAAGGGAGATACTGGGGCTACGGGAGCTACTGGTCCAGAAGGACCTCAAGGGCTTCAGGGTGAGCAGGGTATTCAAGGCATCCAAGGTATTCAGGGTGTTAAGGGCGACACTGGAGAGACTCCAACTATTGCGTACACCCATAGTCAGGGCTCTGTATCTTCGTTGTGGGTCATTAATCATGGGCTGAGCTTTCAGCCAAGCGTTCAAGTCGTAGATTCCGCGGGTACGACCATCGAAGGCGTAGTAAACTATAATAGTAGCACTCAACTTACGGTAGAATTCTCAGTTGCAGTGTCGGGAACCGCATACCTCTCTTAGGACTATAAATGGCACGCAAATTTCTATCCGCATTGGACCTCAACAAGAATGAGCTCCAGAACGTCGCGCTGCAAAACCTCTCCTCGGCTCCATCGAGCCCCGCAGCTGGTCAAATCTACTTCAACACTGTTGATAAGACCCACTATGTCTACTCAGGAACTGCATGGCTGAAGTTCACTCCTTCTGGCGCAATCTCCAACGCTGACATTGCTTCTGATGCAGCAATTGCTCTCTCAAAGCTTGCAACTGACCCTCTGGCTCGCGCAAACCACACTGGTACTCAGACTTCCAGCACAATCTCCGACCTTGCCACAACGGTAAAAGGCTACAAGCTTAATGAGTTCGCTGCACCAACTTCTGATGTTTCACTTAACTCTCAAAAGTTAACAAACGTTGCTACTCCAACATCAGACAACGACGCTGCGAACAAGAAGTATGTAGACGACGCTGTTGCTGGATTGACTTGGAAAGAGTCTGTACACCTTCTTGCAACTGCAAACGTTCCCCTTACTGGTAACACAAACACAGTAACCATTGATGGTCACGCTACCCTTACTTCTGCAAACAGTGGATACCGACTGCTCCTTACTGGACAGTCAACTGCTGCCGACAATGGTATCTATGACTACACCGACAACGGCACTACATATACACTGACCCGCTCCACTGACTCAGACACTGTTGCTGAGCTTGTTGGTGCAACTGTCTTTGTTATGGAAGGTACTGGTTACGGTAAGACTTCCTGGACACAAAGCAACACATACCTTGCTACTTTTGCTGGTCAGACTTGGGTCCAGTTCTCTGGTGCCTCAGCTGCATCTGCTGGTGCTGGTATGGTTGCCAATGGAAACGCATTTGATGTTGTTGGAACAACCAACCGCATTACGGTCAACGCTGATAGCGTTGATATTTCGGCTTCTTATGTTGGTCAGACTTCTATTACAACACTTGGTACCATAGCTACTGGTACATGGAGCGCATCTACAGTAGATGTTGCTCACGGTGGTACTGGAGCTACAACTCTTACAGGTTACGTAAAGGGTTCTGGAACTACTGGTCTTACTGCATCTTCAACTATTCCTGGTTCCGACATCTCTGGAAACATTTTAGGTAACGCGGCTAACGTAACTGGAGTAGTTGCTGTTGGTAATGGTGGTACAGGGGCTACAACGCTTGCTTCTGGTGGATACCTAAAGGGTGCTGGTACTTCAGCAATTACCTCACAGGCTGGTGTTCCGTTTGCTGATGTTACAGGAACTGTTCCTGTAAACCAAGGTGGTACAGGCGCAACCAGTGCTGCTTCAGCACGTACAAACCTTTCATCTACTTCTTTTGCTCTTCCTCAAAAGTACTCGGCTACTAACGGTGCTCTCACTCAGTCCAGTGGAATTATTACTTGGACAATTGCTGCTGGTACTCACGGTCTTGGTGCCGTGGGCTCCATCATTGTACAAATGAAGGAAGTCTCCACTGGAGCAGTAGTAGAAGCTGATATAATTGTGAGCGAGTCAACTGGGGATATTACAATCTCTTGGAACTCAGCATCTAACGTGACATCTGGCACATACCGCATTACTGCGATTGGCTAGTAATAATTTGAAGTAGGGACAATGTCGAAGAAGTTTCTCTCTCCGATAAAGCTAGCGCAGGGAGCGACTAACCCTACGACTGGCTCGTCTGGTGAGCTTTTCTTCAATACGACTGACCTCAAAGTTTACGCTCACAATGGTACTACTTGGCTGCCTTCTGGCGGCGGTGTTACAGTTTCAGATATTGCACCTTCTACTCCAGTAGATGGAGATGCGTGGTATAACACGATAGAGGCTATCTTATTCGTTAGATTTGATGGATTCTGGGTTGAAGCATCTAATACAGTACAGAACGCTGAGCCTAATCAGGTTCCCGCTGGTGCCATGATGGCATGGGCCTCGGACATTGTTCCTGCAAACTGGCTACTATGTGACGGGTCTGCTGTTTCTCGTTCCACCTATGCAAGTCTATTTGCAGCTGTCGGGACTACCTATGGCTCTGGCGATGGGACTACTACTTTTAACTTACCTAACCTCAAAGGTAAGACAATTGTCGGTAAAGACTCAACTCAAACCGAATTTGACGTACTTGGTGAAACAGGTGGAGCTAAAACTCATACCCTTACTTCAAGTGAGATGCCCAACCACACTCACTCGTTCTCTGGAACCACATCGACAACTGGTAGTCACAACCACATCAATGGCTGGGCATCCATCACTGGGTATAA
>FUWD012818028.1_pt1 | contig 20451 bp, 21 predicted proteins | sample 1063281 | NCBI WGS metagenome assembly FUWD01 (sample SAMEA79048168, study PRJEB19326) | metagenome | biome: marine | reverse complement strand
CAGGCCCTCGTCAAGGAGTTTTTCGGCAAGGAGCCCAACAGAAGTGTTAACCCTGACGAGGTCGTAGCCATCGGTGCTGCAATCCAGGGCGGCGTATTGAAGGGTGATGTCACCGACGTCCTCCTGCTTGACGTCACACCGCTCTCGCTCGGCATCGAAACCCTCGGCGGCGTCATGACGAAGCTGATCGACGCCAACACCACGATTCCGACCCGCAAGCAGGAGGTGTTCTCCACCGCCGGCGACAACCAGACCTCGGTCGAGGTTCATGTGCTGCAGGGTGAGAGGCCGATGGCTGTCGACAACAAGACGCTCGGACGTTTCCACCTTGGCGATATCCCGCCGGCACCGCGCGGCATGCCCCAGATCGAGGTCACCTTTGACATCGACTCCAACGGCATCCTGAACGTTTCGGCCAAGGACAAGGCCACCGGCAAGGAGCAGAGCATCAAGATCGAGTCATCGAGCAAGCTGACCGATGCCGAGGTCGAGAAGATGAAGGAGGACGCCAAGGTCCACGCCGAAGAGGACCTGAAGCGCAAGGAAGAGATCGAGATCAAGAACTCGGCCGATTCGCTCATCTTCAGCACCGAAAAGCAGCTTTCGGAACTCGGCGAGAAAATCCCCGCCGACAAGAAGCCGGTAATCGAGGGTGCGCTTGAAAAGCTCAAAGACGCGCACAAGAACGGCACCATCGAGTCGATCAAAGGCGCGATGGATGAACTCAGCAAGGTATGGGGAGAGGTCGCATCGAACCTCTACCAGGCTGAAGCGGCCGGAACCGGAGCTCCGGAAGCCGACGCGCCTCAGGACGGCGGATCGAAAAAAGGCGGTGAGGGTGCCGTTGAAAACGCCGAATATGAGGTGATAGACGGCGACGGTAAATAACCGCCGGCTGCACCGAAAGAGACACAAAGGGATTCCGGAGGGAATCCCTTTGTTATTTAATCCTGTTTTACTAATTTAGAAGTTGTTGAAGGCCTGAAGTCAGGAAGGCGTCAACTTTGCTAATCAAACTGCGCCAGAAATGCAATCTCAGCTCAGCCGACCCTTCACCGCCCCGAACCAGGTCCGGGCCAGCACTTCGGGACCATGGTCGGGCAATGCCGTCCATAAAACGGAAAAGTACTTCATCACCTCCGCCAAAAGGGACCGCAGCAACGCCCTTCAGCTTACCATCAGCCCCGCATCGGGCCGGAAAAAACTGCTCCCGACCAAAGAGATGATCAACAAGGTCATTGCCGGCGAAATCGAGCTCACCATCATGAGCACCCTTCCCGACATCGGCATCAACCTCAGCCAGAAGATCCTCGACAACGAGAACCGCTACGTCATTGACTTCGACAACCGCGGCGTCAAGTGGACCATGCGCGACATTCCGGTATTTTACAATTCCATTACGCGCCAGCTCTCCGTTGAGATCGACCGCCGCACCTATTCGCTTGACGAGTTCTTCAAATAGGAAGACCCGCCTTCAGGAACATCATACCAACAAGCCATCTCCCTGATGGCTTGTTCAGTTTTACCCCGACCGCTCCTCGCGCGCGCGCTCTCTCTCTCTCTGCCTGGGACTTGAAGGACCCCTCTCAGGGTATTGTCCTGTTGTATTGAACGGCACCACCCACAGAGTCCCTCCACAGCACCATATCAGGCATCAATACCATCAGCGCCGGAGATGATGTCTACCCGATTGATGCATCGGAATGCAGCGGGTGCCTGGAAATTGGACCAACAAAAAAATAATCTCCACCCCCGGTGAAGAAGCAGAACGGGTGGCAATCAGGCGCACTTGTGGATCCTCATGCCGACCGGTGCCACGCCTGTTCTCTTCAGGTATCGCTCGCACTGCTTCTGGATATCGTAGCCAAGCATGGAACCCAGTACGAAATCCTCTTCATGGGTCATCTCTCCGAGCTTTTTGCCGCTGGTGATCTCGCGCACTACAGCCACGCACGCAGATGCTCCGAAGTAGATGTTGACCTTCGCCTGCACACATGGCTGGAGATGGTAGTCGATGCCGTAATGGCGAAGCTTTGCCGTCGCTTCCTCGGTGAGGCGTGAGGGCAGGGTATGCATGACAAGGCTGCGCAGCCCCTTTTGGAACTCGTAGATATGGTGAATAAGTACTTTCATCATGGTTCAGCTTAATGGTTACAGGTAGAGGGGCTGCATGCAGGCCGTTACTCAATGCCTCAAATGCGATGCGGCATGATGAGGATCCTCATGCTTCTCATGATGGCAGGGAGAGGGGCCCATCTGGAGGAACATGGGCTGCTGCTTGTGGTGGTCGTGGCCGAGAACGGACTTGCGGACCTCTTCGTCGAAGCGGAAGAGAGCACGACCCTCAACGGTGTGGATGATGCGGGCCTTGTGCAGCAAGGTGCCGAAAAGGTGCTCCTCTTCATGCTGCTCGGCGACATACCACTGCAGGAACGCGAAAGTTGAATAATCCTTTTCCTGGAGCGCCGCGTCGACGACATCGTTGATGCTCGCCGTAATCTTGAGTTCATGGGCGTAGGCGGCCTCGAGCAGCTCCATGTGCGAAGCCCATGAAGGAGCGGCAACAGGAACATCGCCGATGAGTGCAAGAGCGCCGGTTTCGTTGATGTAGTCGAAGAGCTTCATCATATGGAGCTTCTCCTCCTCGGCATGGCGGCGGAAAAAGGTCGCCGTGCTGTCGAGTTCCTGCGAGAGAAGCCATGCGCTCATCTGCAGGTAGAGATGCGAGGATACCGCTTCGAGGTTGACCTGGCGGTTGAGCTTTTCGAGAATGTTCTGACTGATCATTGTGTGATGGTGTTGAGGTTACGGGAAACATCCGGCATTCCGCCGGCCGAACAGCTCTCTTCAGGAAAGCATCGGGCTGATTGCCGCTGCCCAGGCACTGACCCGAACGGAGGTAAGATGGTCCTGGTTGTCGGCGTCGAGGGCAAGGCCGACGAACTTTCCATTTCGAACGGCCGTCGATTCAGAATGCTGATAATCATCGGTGGGCCAGGACCCTACGACCTCCGCCCCCGCCGCGAGGACGGCGTCGTAGATGCTCCCCATGCCATCGAGATACCAGTCGCCGAAGGAGAGCTGGTCACCGAGCCCGAACAGGGCTACCGGCTTGCCGCCCAGATCCATGGACCCGAGTTTTGGAAGGAACACCGCCCAGTCCTCCTGCAGCTCCCCTGTCCCCCAGGTCGATGTCCCGAGAATAAGCGAGTCGAATGCCATGACTTCGTCCGTACCGGCCGAAGCGATATCGCGGACGTCTGAGGAAGGGATGCCAAGCTCGTCTGCGATGAGCCTGGCGGCGGCCGCAGTGTTGCCGGTCTGTGAACCGTAGAAAATGCCTGTTCTTTTCATGTTCGATACGTTTTGGTTATGATGATGTTTTGAGTAACAAAAGTCTTCAGCCCTCTCTGCCGCCCGGCGGCATGGCCAGCCTGGCGGCAAGCTCCGGAATCCCGATTTCCAGAGACACAGCGTCCTCGACAGCCCTGCAGAACATCGGAAAATCTTTCCAGGGCACCGAGATCGTCACAATCCCGAGCATGATGATGAACGGCAGCGGATATCCGTTCCGATTCATTTCCGGACCTTTCCGCTCCCTCAGAAAGCACTCCTCCATGATGCGCATGAGCGCATTGCGCCCGACCGTGATGACGGCATGGCGGTAATGGAGATGATATGCCCCGCACGCACAGCGGCTCACGAAGCAGCGCACGCCGCAGGATGAGTCCCCTTGATCGCCTGATGCACACATAGTTCTATTTATTTAGATTTTATATAAATAAGATGATGGCCAAATAAAAAAGACGCCCCCTCCCCCCTACGCACCATCTCCCACCCATTCGTACCACACGTGGCTCTCACCGCTGCACTTTCCGCAGCAGCCGGGCCCGTGGGCAAGGGAGGTTCGGGCAACAACCCGACCTTTGAGAATCCAGCGGTCGAGCATAGACTCAACGAGGGAACGGTCGGCATTGAAATGTCGGGCGATTTCCGCCAGCGATGCGCTGCCCTCCCGGGAGAGGTAACTCTTGATGTCTGAGAGGGTCATGATAGGAATGCTGATGGTGATGAACTGATGAAAAATAAGTGGGAAGGGAGCCACACACGCCCCCTTCCCGCAACGGAACCGGCTCTTATTTTGACCCGGTTCCGCTCTTTTTGAACAGGCCGTTTCCGGCCGCATACATGATGGCGACGGTTCCCGCAAGAACGGCGGCCATACCCGCTATCCATGCAACGGATGAGGCGGGATGGGCTGAGAAGGTGCCGATCTGGTAGGCAAGGACTGCAAAGATCCAGGCCAGACCGGTTGTCCATGCTCCCGCGAACAGGGTCCACGCAAGGTTCGTTTCACGGTATACCGCAGCTATGGCGGCCACGCAGGGAAAGTACAGCAGGATGAACACCAGATAGGCGAACGCTCCTGCAGTCCCGTCGAAGAGCGTGATCATGGAACCGAAGATGGTAGACCCTATCTCCTGCTCCTCGGCAAACGCTCCGGAATCGGAGACATCGCCTACCGATATGCCGAGCGGGTCAAGCAGCGAGCCGCCGACGCCTGAGAGGTTGTCGGGAATGGTGGCCAGTGCTTCAGTGAATGCATCGCCAAGCGAGAACGTCTCCTCTTCCTCTTCCACGCCCTCTTCACCGGCCGCGGCCGATGCCGCATCGGCATCCATCTCTGAATAGAGGTTGTCGAGGGTGCCGACAACGGCCTCCTTGGCAAAGACTCCGGTAAAAAGCCCTACAGCAGCCGGCCAGTTATCCTCGCTCACGCCGAAGGGCGCAAACACCGGAGAGATGGCCTTGCCGGTAGCCGAGAGTACCGAGTTTTCCGAATCCTCGTTGCCTAATGAACCATCAGTTCCGATGGAGTTCATGAGACTCAGCACCATGATGACCGGAACAAGCACCTGACCCGCCCTCAGAATGAAGGACTGCAGGCGGTCCCATACCCGTATGAATACGCCCTTGAAGCTCGGCAGGTGCCATGGGGGCATCTCCATGATGAAGGGAGAGACGTCACCTTTCAGAAGGGTGCTCTTGAGGATGAAGCCCGTCATGATCGCTACGGCGATACCCATGAGATAGAGCAGGAACACGAGGTTCTGGCCGCCGGTCGGGAAGAATGCCACCGCAAAGAGCGCGAAGACCGGCATCCTGGCACCGCAGGACATGAAGGGAACCATCATGATGGTCATGATGCGGTCACGCCGGTCGCTCATCGTCCTTGCTGCCATGACAGCCGGCACGTTGCAGCCGAATCCGACAAGCAGAGGAATGAAAGCTTTGCCGGGAAGGCCGATGGCCCGCATGCCGCGGTCCATGACATAGGCCGCGCGCGACATGTAGCCGGAGTCTTCGAGCACCGAAAGGAACATGAACATGAAGGCGATCGGCGGAATGAAGGTCGCCATGGTCTGCAGCGCACCTCCAAGACCGGTTGAGAGGATGGCCGTCAGCCATTCGGGCGATCCCGCTGCTGCAAGAAGAATCCCTAACCCGTCAACGAACAGCGCCCCTGCGGCGATGTCGAAGAAGTCGATGAAGGAACCGCCGACATTGATGGTGAACAGGAACATCAGGTACATGAGGCCGAGAAAGATCGGAATGCCGAGATAGCGGTTGAGCACCACACTGTCGATCATATCGCTTACGGAACGGCCCGCCGCAGCCTTACGGCGCACGGCCATGGAGGTGAGTGATGCGATGAAGCGGTAATGGGCGTCCGCGATGGTGATGTCGGCATCTTCACCAAGGGTGGAGGCAAGCGCCTGGCGTGCATGTTCGCCGATGGCGGCAGCGCTGCCGAGTCTTTCTTCAAGCAGCGGGTCCCCTTCAAGAATTTTGAGGGCGTACCAGTCGGCATCATGATGGGCAATGCCGGCCCTGCCTTCAAGATCCGACGCCAGTCCCTTCACCGCCTGCACGACGTCATCAGGATATGAGACCCTGCATCCCGGAACGCGTTTTTTCTGCATCTCTCCGGCAATAGCCTCCTTCAACTCCTCGATGCCCTCGCCCCGTGAGGCGACCATCGGCACAACCCGGCATCCGAGCCCGGAAGAGAGCGCATCAGTATCGATATCGATGCCGCGGGCAAGCGCTGCATCAAGCATATTGAGCGCCACGAGCACCGGCACGTTCATCTCGAGCAGGCGGCTGGTAAGGTAGAGGTTCCGGTCGGGGTTGGAGGCGTCGACTATATTGATGATCAGTTCCGCCTCTCCCTGAAGAATGTAATCCCGCGCAACCGCCTCGTCCTCGGACATGGCCGACAGCGAATAGATGCCGGGAAGGTCGACCAGTTCATAGGCATCACCCTTGAAGGAGAACATGCCGCTTTTCCTGTCGACAGTCACACCGGGCCAGTTGCCGACCGTCTGGTTCATGCCCGTCAGGGCATTGAAAAGAGTCGTCTTGCCGCAATTGGGGTTGCCGACAACCGCAATCACCCTCGGCCGGCCCGCTTTCGGCACCGGCCGGGTTACGGCGCCTGCCAGTTCTTCAGCCTGCATCATCTTACCTCCTCAACGCTTATGCCCTCAACCTCGTTCTTGCGAAGCGTCAGACGGTAATTTTTAACTGAGATTTCAAATGGATCACCAAGCGGGGCAACCCCCTCCACTTTGATGGTTTCGCCCACAAGCAGCCCCATATCGAACAGGCGGCGCCTGAGCTGCGGAGAGGCCGAGACGGAAAGCACCTTCCCGCTCTGCCCTTTTTTGAGTTCAGAAAGATTCATAGTGTTTTTCTTTTTACGATGATTTCCATTGCTACGTTATGATCAATCGCCATCCTGCCGTCATGCACCTTCACGAGGACCGGCACTCCTCGACCGTTCTGGACGACCTCCACCACCTGCCCGGGACTGAACCCGAGCTCTGAAAGGCGGCGCTCCTGACCCTTTCCATCACGCGGCCTTCCGTGACCGGGGCCCCGACCGGCATGCAGATGCCGACCCGTTCCGTGATGACAGGAGAGCGGCCCGCCGCCGCCCTGCACCCTCCTGAATCCGATGATTTCAGCGGACTCACCTGCTCCAAGCGTACCAAGCGGAACCATCATGACTGCTCCTGTTTTGCGTATTGATTAAAATTCCATTGCAAGCTGCACGGTGAACGTATCGGTATCAGGAGTACCCGTCTGGTTGTCAGCACGCTGGTACTCGAACCCAAGACCCGCACCATCCGTGACATCCCATCCAAGGGTCGCGCCATAACGGGAATCGTTCGTACCGAAATCGTCCGATCCTTCGTAGCGCAGGGCAAGGTGCAGCGGAAGCTTGCACTGGTAGCCGGCCTCAACGCTCCATGCGGAAGGCTGCTTGCCGCTGTTTTCGCCGTCCGTAAAGTTGTCGCAGGCGCCAAGGTACTCGCCGCGGAGCTCAAATGGGCCGAAACCCGTCATCGCATTGACCGACCAGCCACCGACGAAATCATCGGTCGTCCTGCTTGCAGAGCCGTCTTCACCCTGCAGCCCATCGGTATCGGCCATATTGTTCGTCCATGAGCCACCGATGCCGTAGCGGAAGCTGTCAACCTCTTTCTGCCAGCCAATAGAGGCAACGAGGCTGTTGATTTCGCTTTCGCCTGTTTTCTGCACATCGCCCTTGAACACAGAGAGCGATCCCTGGAGGCCGCCCTCTTCATAGCCGGCCTTTACCGACGCATGGAGCTTGGTCTCGCCGAGCTCGAGGGTCATGGGGTCGGAGATCATGCTGCTCTCAAACGTACCGAACGACTGGGTAAGGCGGCCGACCTCGGCGAAGAACGGGGAGGATTCCGACTTCATCCTGATGTAGGCCTGCTCAACAAGGATGTTGTCGCTGTTTTCACCCTGTTCGTACAGCAGGACACCGTAAGCGGTGAGCCACGGGTTCAGGCCTGCTTCAAGACCGAGTTCAAGGGTCGCGAGGGTGATGTCGGTTGTGGATTTTTTGCCTTCGGTGTCAACAGAGTTGGCTTCGACCTCGACAAGACCGCCGAAGGAGAGCGATGGGCCTTCTTTCTCTCGGTCAGCATGGGACGAAGCCTCCGTTTTATTTTCTAACGCCTCAAGGCGCCGCTTCAGCTCTTCCACCTCGCTTGCAGCGAAAGCCTTTGAAGAAACAAGAAGGGCAAGGCATACCATCACGGTGCTTTTCTGAAACATGTTCATGATGCTGTGGTTTGTGTGGTTGTGTTTTAGAAGTTTCCTTATTTTGACTTTGTCTAATTAAACAGATTGAATCTACAGCTATTTAGATAAATTCCAAATAAGGAAACAAAAAAAATACGCCCCAGAGCATAAGAGTACCCCACAACCGATCCACGCACATACCACCAACCACTTATTTTATTACGACATAGCGCAAAAAGACGGAGTGGCATACCTGCTAAATAAACATCATCCGCAGCGAACGTGAAGGGTGCGGCGTATTTTCAATAAGTTTACACTATCTCCATAGCATGAAAACCTGTATCGGGTACCTTCAGTATGACAGCATAAAAACCATAGACGCATCACCATGGAAAACCTGACGGAATTCATCCGGACAGGCCGGATCATAGCCGACTCCCTTCATAAAAAAAGAGTTGAGCTGGGGCTTAGCACGAAAGAAGCCGCGAAGCTGTCGGGAGTAAAAGAGGACCGGCTCATCCGCATGGAATCAGGGGACCTTGAGTTCATCTCTCCCGTTTACCTCATCGCACTGCTCCGGGAATATGCCCTGGCGCTCGGAACCTATGACAGGGAGCTCTTCAAGGAACTGAATCAGACTGCAGGCATTCGGGTGCATCCGGCACAACAAAAATCCCTTGAGCAGTCCCCGGGACAGGACCACTCTCTCTCAATAAATCGGAATGCCGTTGCCGCAGCGGGAATCGCAGCGGTTCTCATCATCGGCGCTCTCTTCCTCAGCCGCACATACCGGACCCCGGCAGAAACCCCGGCCCTGGAGGTCCCGCCCGCCAGAGCCGGATACAGCAGTGCCCCGACGCCGACAGCCGAACTTCCGGGGCTGGAAACGAAGCAGGACGGAGCGCATGCAGCAACGGCACATAACGGATGCTTCACCCTCTCGATCAACAAAGAGACACGCGAGCCGAACGGCCGACTTAACCGCATCCCGTCAGGAGCCGGCGCCATCATCTACTTCAGCGACATTCATAGGCCTTCCGGCAAGCCCCTCTATCATGAGTGGTCGTTCAACGGTAAACAGGTCGATAAAATAGCAGTAGGCAGACCATCGGGCCCTCGATGGAGAAGCTGGTCCAGAAAAACGGTCGGAAAGGAAGGAAACGGAGTATGGAGGGTAAGGGTGCGTGAAGGAGACGGGGTGGTTCTGCGAGCCGACAGCATTCTTTCAGGAAAGCCGCCGGCAGCTGCAGAATGAAGGTGAGGGTCAGTTGAGTTTCTGGCGGGCAAGCCTGGCTTCAGGAGATGACGGGTAGACATTGACCAGATCACGGTAGCGGGTTTTTGCATTGGCCGCATCGCCGATCAGCTCGAATGAGCGCGCCTGCTTGAAAATCGCCATTGGGCGCTTGAGGCTTTTCGGGTATTTGGCAATCACCGTCTGGTAATCGAGGATTGCCTTGTCGTAGGCTTTCTCGGCAAACCAGCTTTCAGCGATGAAAAACTGCGCATCTCCAACCCTCGGTGACTTGGGATAGTCCTTGATCAAAGCCGCAAAACTCTCCCGGGCATCATTGAAACGATCTTTACCGAACATGGCAGCCCCCTCGTTGAAAAGGTCGGAATCGCTTTTGGGTGAAGGGCTGAGAGGTGCGGCAACCGTCGCGGCGGCGGCACTGTCAGGCGATGTTGCCCCGGCACTGCCGGGCACAGCGGGAGGAATGACAGCGTCAGCCTTTGGGGATGGTGTCAGGCCGAGGTATCGCTCAACTGCCTGAATCCTGCGTTCAAGCTCGTCATTTTTCTGCACCAGCAGTGAATCCTCGGCACCAAGCCGCTGAAGATTCCGCTGGCTGCTGTAGCCCACTTCGTCGATGCGGCCATGCAGTCCGCCGACCTGGTCACGGAGCTGCTGCAGGTCCGAATACGACACTGCCGACTGTGTTTTTATGGTTTCAAGGTTGTCCTTGACAACGACAAGGTCCTGCTTTGAGGCACATGCAGAAAGAAGGAAAAAGGGAACAAGAAGAAGCCTGCCGGATATGCTGGTCATGGGCGTCAGGGTGTTTGGCATCAGAAAAAAGCCCCTGAACACACAAAGAGAGAGTGCGCGCTCAGGGGGAGTGTCGTAAGAAGTCGATACTTACTTCAGGATGAAATGCGCACGGCGGTTTTTCGACCAGGCAGCTTCATCGTGACCGGTGGCAAACGGTTTTTCTTCACCGTAGCTTACCGTCTCGATGCGTGATGAAGGAATGCCAAGCCTGACGATATACTCCTTGGCCGTCGCAGCACGACGCTCTCCGAGAGCCAGGTTGTATTCGGATGTGCCGCGCTCGTCGCAATGACCTTCAATCATGGTCGAGGCTGCGGCGTTGCTGCCCATCCATGTGGCATTCTGCTGCAGCTGGGCCTGTGCGTCAGCAGCAAGTTCCGAGCTGTCAAATTCATAAAATACATCTCCGAGCGGACCGGTCTGGTATTCGTCGAAACCGTAGCCGGAGGGTCCGGATGCGACGGAAGATACTGGAGCAGGAGCCTCAGCAGGAGCGGGAGCAGAAGCCTCATCAGCACCGGAGGGAGCAACCGCATTTTTGGATGAACAGCCTGCAGTGAACATCAGCGCCAAGGCAAGAAAACCATACACACTTTTTTTCATGGAATCGGATTGTTTGAGTTAAGGGAAAGGATTGGGTTAAGGCAATCTTACTACAATGCCGCCCGGGAACCGGCGCCACGCCGCCCCGGGCTGCAAAAAACATCACTCAGCGACAAAATGGGCCCTTCTGTTCTGCGCCCATGCCTCCTCGGTGCTGCCCTGGGCAAACGGTTTCTCTTCACCGTAGCTGATGGTTTCAATACGCTCAGGACTGATGCCGAGGCTCACGATGTACTCCTTGGCGGAAGAGGCACGACGCTCTCCGAGAGCCATGTTGTACTCATTGGTCCCCCGCTCGTCACAATGCCCTTCAACAATGACCCGCTTTGAACGGTTGGCGTCCATCCATGCCGCATTGTTTTTCAGCTGGCTTACAGCATCCATGCGCAGAGCCGACTGGTCAAAATCAAAGAACACGTCACCAAGAGCAGGAACAGCAACAGCAGCCGGCGGCGGAGGTGGGGGGGTTCGGGTGCTACTGCAACATCTTTCTGACAGCTGCATGCCCCGATGAACAGCATCGCCGGCACACACAGGATTCTGGCTAAAGGCTTGAGATTTTTCATGATTTCCCCCTTGTTTAGTTGATTGCAAAAAACTGCTGTACTGCTCAAGAACAGATGCTTCAACGGATGAACGACCATGAGGGTTGCATCTGTTCCCCCTCCATCTGGAGGAGCCGACGCTGGTTTTCCCCGTTCGCATTCATTACATACAGTTTTTTCTGGCCCTGACGACCGGAGGTAAACACGATCATGTCGCCGCAGGGCGACCATGACGGAGATTCGTTCTCGCGTGCCCCCGAAGTCAACTGGGTTGCGCCCGAACCATCCGGCCTTATGGTAAATATATTTATTTCACCGTTTTTCTCCATTGTAGTATAGGCAATTTTATCACCGGCCGGCGACCATGACGGCTGGGTATTGTAATTGCCATTGTAGGTCAGCCGGCGGGTCTGGCCCGTACCGAGATCGAGGATGAAGACCTGCGGGTTGCCGAAACGCGCTGAAACGAATGCCATCTTGGTTCCATCAGGCGAAAACGACGGGGAAAGGTCGATGCCCCTGCTGGAGGTAACCCTGCGGGCCAGGGTGCCGTCCGGCCTTACCAGATAGATGTCCTGGTCACCCTCGAAAGAGAGCGTCGTAGCCACTTCGGCATTGCTCCTCCACCCGGGATCGATGCTGACCCCCGACTGGCGGACAGAAGAAACCCTGCGGTCGGCCATGTTCATGATTTTCAGTCCCGGCCTGCCGGAAGAATAGTCGGTGTATGCCAGACGGGTGCCGTCAGGAGAAAGCGAAGGGGTCAGGGAAATGGAGCGGGAACGGGTGAGCTGACTGAGGGAGCTGCCGTCGAAGGCGCAGGAGTAGATTTCCTTGAACCCGCTCCGGTTCGACACAAACACGATGCTTGAGCCGAAAACCGAACGGCGGCCGGTAAGCAGCTGTACGAGATCGGCCGAGAATGCATGGGCGATGGCCCGGAGGTTATCGGGACGGCCCGTATAGACTTTGCTGAGGATGGGTTTGGCTCCGAAAGTCTCGTAGACGGCCATGGAAAGCTTCACCTGACCTGCCTCGGCGGAGAGCGAACCGCCGGCGAATATTTCCGCGCCGATTGAGTTGAGGGCCCCGAAATTCAGCGTACGCTTGCCGCTGGCGCCCGTCTCAAAGAGGTTCATCGGAGGGGGGATCATATTGAAGATCCCCGTGAAGGCAAGACCCTCGCGGATCTCCCGATCAAGCTCCGCCGACCATGCGGAAGCCTTTCCGCCTTCGGCAAGCGGCTTGCCAAGCACAAGGGCGATACGTCCTGCACCCTCCTTGCGGATGGCGATATACTCGCCCTCCAGGGCCATGGCGGAGAGAGGGAAACTGAAACAGGCGATAAAAGCCAGAAGAAGAGCGGCAGTACGTCGTATGGAATGCCTCATGGATACAGTGGTCTCATTTATGGGTTGAATGTCATTCATCGTTCCGGACGGCAGCAAAACATATATACACATAAGGCCCGCCGGAATGTATATAAAATATATACAATATGTTTATCCGCTGAAACAATCTCTCTTACCTCTTCTCAGCGGTCAATGCCTTTAGGAGTGAATACGAACTTGAACCGCTCGGAAGGGGGACCGTCAGACCTCGGGGGGAGGGGCGATGACTTTTCCAGTGCATTTTTCACCGAGTTGTTCAAGTAAGGACTCAAAGATGACTTTACGAACACGATCTGCTGTATCGTCCCGTCGCGAAGCACCAGTATTTCCACATATACTTCCATACCGTCAGTCCGCTGGAGCATCTGGCTGTTGAAGTTCCAGTTGCGGTTGATAATCTCGACAACCGCTGCCGAATAGGCATCAGCCGTACCGCCTCCGCCGCCGGTCCCGGAACCGCTCCCCTGCGACCCGGAGCCTGAGCCGGAACCCCCGGTCCCCTGCGACACGGATGCCTTCAGCCTGGAGAGCGCCCGCTGCAGATTGTCCTGGCTTGCAGCTTTTTCAGCAGCAGCCCTGGCGTCGACTTTTTTCTTGAGGTCTGCAATGGCTTTCTGGATATCGGGAGCCTTTTCAGCCGGAACGCTCTTGGGATCGGGAACGGTTTTCTTCGGCTTCAGGGGATCGGCCACCTTCAGCACTTTTTTTTCAGGCGCGCTCACTTCCGGCTTCTTCGGAGGCTGAGGTACAGGTGCAGGTTCCGGTTCCCTTGCAGGTGCAGGCTCCGATACCGCTGCGGCCGGACTACCGCCCCCTCCTGGTTCTCCCCCGCCCGGCATGGAGAGCAGGCTTACGGTGACGATCCTCGGTTTGAACGGGCGGACGGCCGCCCACTTCTGGTATGCGAGAAGCCCGGCAAACAGGACAAGGTGCATCACAACGGCAAGAGCAAGCCAGAAAGAAAAAGGTCTCTCTGCCCGGAAGCGGGCGCCGCTTTTTTTCATAAACCCGCCGATTTGCCCCGCTGCGGGCCTGCCGGAGCAGGTTCGGTGACCATGCCGATCTTCTCTATGCCTGCATCCCTTATCTGCGACATCACATCCATGACAAGGCCGTATGGCAATGACTTGTCAGCCTTGAGGTATACCTCCCGGGTCTTTTTGACATCAAGAAGGGAAGGCAGCTTTTCGCGCACCTCGGAGGCACCGAGTTCGTACTGGTTCACGAACACCCGACCTGAAGCATCGATGCTGATCATGAGCCCCTCGGGGTTGACATCCATCTTTTCATGCGTCGTCTCCGGGGTCTCCACCTTGACGCCGTGCGTCATCATCGGGGCAGTCACCATGAAGATGATGAGCAGGACGAGCATCACATCAACCAGCGGTGTGACGTTGATGTCGCTCATGAGCCGCCCTTTTCCGGAAGTCATCATACCTCTTCAGTCCTGCGGTTGGTTAGGTATGCAGACGGCCGTGAACTCGGGAGAAAACTCCTCGATGTCCCTCTCGATGATGCCGACCTGGAGGGAGAGATAGTTGTAGCCCATAACGGCGGGAATGGCTGCGGCAAGACCCGCAGCGGTAGCGACCAGCGCCTCCGAGATGCCGGGAGCGACGACGGCCAGCGAAGCTGACTGCACCATGCCGATGTTCTGGAATGCATCCATGATGCCCCACACCGTACCGAACAGGCCTATGAACGGAGCGGTATTGCCGACGGTGGCGAGGAACGGCACCAGCTGTGAAAGGCGCTTCACCTCGAGGTTCCCCTCCCGTTTCACCGCCCTTGCGATGCGGGCCCGAGCTTCACCCGTGCCGGGGTTTTCACCAAGGGCGCGATACTCGATGTAAGCCGCACGGAACACTTTTGCCAGAGAGGCGTCGCGGTAGTTCTCGCTTTCGGCGAAAATCCGCTCAACGCCCTGCGACTGGAAGAACGTGTCGAGAAACGCTTTCGATTCCTGCATCGACTTGCGGACGAATGTGAATTTCTGGAAAATGATGGCCCAGGAGACAACGGAAAAGAAGATGAGGATACCGAGAACGAAAAGGACGACGGGGCCCGCCTGTGAGAGGAGGGCAAGTATCCCGGAATGAGATTCAGGCATGGGAACGTGGACGGTTAAGGTTCATCATCATTTCGAGTGTGGGAGTGGCCCCCGAAGGGGCCGACAGACAAACATACAACATGCACAGACTAATCAAAAGAGTCCTGCGTTCTGGATCACAAGAAAAGCTAGCGCCGAGCCCGAAAGGGCGCAGAGGGTGTTGACGAGGTCGTTGTTTACAAGAGCGTAGCCTTTCAGGAGGCGGTTCTCCACTTTCGTACCGTCCGCCGCCATGCTATGGGTCCGTTCGGTCACCTTTTCGCGGATCGGGTCATAGTACTGGGCCTGAAGGGTTGCGCCGAAAAAGCTGTCGACAAGGCTGGCAAGCAGGCCGGAAAGACCGACCAGGAGAAAAGAGTTCAGGAGCCCGAAATCATTCAGCCACGGCACGCCGACAGCAACGGCGCCGAGACAGATGAAGAGCGAGCCGATGAATGCGCCTGCCGTCCCGGGAAACGACACCCCTCCCGATGTTCCGACAGCGACGGGCTTCAGTGTGGTGACGAGCCAGGCTTTCGGGTTCGGCCACATGGTCCCGATCTCCGTCGCCCATGTATCAGCCTGAACGGCGGCAAGGGTGCCGAGATAGGCGAAAAAGACCGCCGGGTTCCCGGTGAGTGAATAGACCACCATCAGGATCCATGCAATGCCACCGTTTGCGTACACCTGACCCGCATCGCGCTGCGATCCTTTTTCGAAGACAAGATCGAACTTCGCCTTGCGCTTCCGGCCAAGCTTTGAAAGCACCGAGGAGAGCAGATAGAAGGTCAGAAGCGGCACTGTCCAGACCATTCCGCCGACGCCGAAAATGGTCGTGCCGAGCAGGAAGGTCGCGGTCGCCCCGCTGTTATTGAGGAAACGTACCTTAAGGGAAAACACGGCAAGCAGGAAAGCGAACAGACCTCCCGTAAGGAACCCTATTGGAAGAGCCGCCTGGTTGCCCTCAAGCAGATACAGCACGTAGGCCGTGGCGACTGGAAGAAAGAAATTGTCAAGCCCGAATGAAAGCAGCGCTTCGACTGCCGTGGCGATCAGTGCGAGCAGGAGGGCAAGGAGAAGCAGCGTCAGGAGCGATGCGCCCTCCAGACCGCCATGGAACTCAGGGCGGAAAAACAGAAGCGAGAGCGAGATGAGGAGCAGCGAGACGAAAAACATCGTCGCTGAGCCCTCGACGGTCTTGGTGTTGCGGGTAAGATCGGCAATAGGGTGCTTGCCGAACGCGGAGCCCGCGAGCGCTGCCAGCGAGTCCCCCACTGTGGCGGCAAGAACGGCGGTCTGCAGGATCCAGCGGTGCTCGTCCCAGAGGAGCAGTGCTCCAAGAAGAAACGCAATCGGCAGGTAGATGCTGCCGTAGCTCTTCACAGCCTGCGATGCTCTCCCCTCCCCTTCAGGGCCCGAGAGCATCGAAGTGAACCATCCGAATGAGAGGTTCAGGGAGTTCAGAACCAGAAAAAAAAGCGCAAGGAGCACCGGGTAGAAATTCGAGTCGAAATACGAGGGTACGAAGAAAAGAACCACTCCGGTGCCGAGATGCACGATTTTTCGTGCTACGACCCTGTTGAGGCCGAAACGGCCCGCAAGCAGTTCAGAGAGAGCGATGAACAGGCCCAGAAGACCTATGGAAAGAAGGAAAGCCGGAAGTTCCGGTGCGGAAGGCATTGGGAGGGTCAGCATAGCTGCAGTGTTGATATTATGCAGAATGAGGATGCGGCAGGGCCGCGATATGATGAAAATATACGGCTTTGGAACCGGAAGGCAATGAAAACCCGCCAACCGTGACAAAGCACCGCAACACTATATGGTACGAATAAAACGCGCAATTCAACAGAAATCCCCCGTTGGGGAGGCCGATTATTCTACCGGTTTACTTGTATTAATGAAGGTGAAAATGTAATTTATTGCCGAATTTGGTCCTCAATACGTTTGCCGAAGAAACATCTTTTTCATCTTTTTCATAAATGACTGCACCGTCGCCACATACCGGTCAAGCCAGCCACCACCCTGCAGGCCATCCCGCAGGGGCCACCCTGCTCATGGCGCCCATGCCGATTTCTGCAGCCATCACTCCCGTATCGGGCGTTACCCTGAAGGGTTCAGTACGCTGAATCCGGCGCCGCCCCGAGTCCTCACACTCCTGTTTTTGCACACCACATTCACAGTGACATCGGGACCGGCGATACCGGCCTTAACAGTCAATTGCCAAAAACCACAGAGATAGCAAGCAATGAGATCCGACACCATAAAGACAGGGTTTGAAAAAGCTCCTCACCGCAGCCTCCTGAAAGCAACCGGCACCATACACGAAAAAGGCGACTACCAGAAGCCGTTCATCGGCATCTGCAACTCTTTCAATGAGCTGATTCCCGGCCACGCCCATCTGCAGGAGCTCGGCCGGATTGCCAAGGAAGAAGTCCGCAAAGCAGGTGGGGTGCCCTTTGAGTTCAACACCATCGGCGTCTGCGACGGCATCGCCATGGGCCATATCGGCATGCGCTACTCGCTGGCGAGCCGCGAACTCATCGCCGACAGCGTCGAAACCGTCGCCGAGGCGCACCGCCTTGACGGCCTCGTCTGCATCCCCAACTGCGACAAGATCACCCCCGGCATGATGATGGCTGCACTGCGCATCAACATTCCCGTGATCTTCGTTTCCGGCGGCCCGATGAAAGCAGGCCACACTCCTTCAGGCAAAACCGTTGACCTCATCTCCGTCTTTGAAGCCGTCGGCCAGCGGAGCACGGGTGAAATCTCTGAAGAAGAGCTGGAGACCATAGAAGAGAACGCATGCCCCGGCTGCGGCTCATGCAGCGGCATGTTCACCGCCAACTCCATGAACTGCCTCTCCGAAGCGCTCGGTTTCGCCCTTCCCGGCAACGGCACCATTCTGGCCGGCGACCCGCGCCGCAATGAACTCGTCAGGGAGGCCTCGCGCCGCATCATCGATCTCGTTGAAAAAAATGTCCGGCCCCGCGACATCCTCTCCCGCAGCACCCTTTTGAACGCATTCGCGCTCGACTTCGCCATGGGCGGCAGCACCAACACCATCCTGCACACGCTGGCCATTGCCAACGAGGCCGAGCTTGACTTCGACTTTTCGGAGCTCAACGGCCTGTCGGCAAAAACCCCGTATATCTGCAAGGTGAGCCCGGCAACGATGGATGTACATATCGAAGACGTGGACCGCGCCGGAGGGATTTCAGCCATTCTCCACGAGCTTTCGAAAATCGAAGGGCTCCTGGATCTCTCCGTCCCAACAGTGACAGGAAAGAGTCTTGGTGAAAACATCAAAGATGCTGAAGTGCTGGACCGCAAGGTCATCCGCACCGTCGAGGACCCATACTCGGCAACCGGCGGCCTGTGTGTGCTGTACGGCAACCTCGCCCCTCAGGGAGCAGTCATCAAGACCGGCGCCGTCAGCGCACCGATGATGCGGCACAGCGGCCCCGCAAAAGTCTACGACTCCCAGGACGATGCAATCAAAGGCATCATGGACGGCGATGTCAAGTCGGGTGACGTGGTCGTCATCCGCTATGAAGGACCGAAAGGCGGCCCCGGCATGCCCGAAATGCTCTCCCCCACGAGCGCCATCATGGGCCGTGGACTCGGCGATTCTGTCGCCCTCATCACCGACGGCAGGTTCTCCGGCGGTTCGCGAGGAGCCTGCATCGGCCATGTCTCTCCGGAAGCGGCGGAAAAAGGACCCATCGCAGCACTCCGTAACGGCGACACCGTCACCATCGACATTCCCGGCCGCTCCATCACGATGGAGGTCAGTGATGAGGAGATCGCAGCCCGAACAGCAGCACTCCCGGCTTTCGTACCAAAAATCAGGAAAGGCTACCTGGCGCGTTATGCCGAGATGGTCACATCCGCAAATACCGGCGCCATCCTGAAAACACCCGTTTCCTGTGAACCCAAATAAACTGACCATGCCGCAATCAGGACCGACCATGAATGGCTCTGAAATATTCTTCGAATGCCTCCGTCGCGAAAATGTCGAATACATCTTCGGCTACCCCGGCGGAGCGCTCCTGAAGGTCTATGAAACGCTTTACGACGTCGAGGACATCAAGCACATCCTTGTCCGCCACGAGCAGGGTGCCACGCATATGGCTGAAGGCTACGCGCGCGCTACCGGCAGGCCCGGCGTTGTGCTTGTAACCTCCGGACCCGGCGCGACCAATACCGTCACCGGCATCACCAACGCCTACATGGACTCCTCCCCGATGGTGATCTTCACCGGCCAGGTGCCGAGCTCCCTCATCGGCAACGATGCCTTCCAGGAGGCCGACATCGTCGGCATCACCCGCCCCATCACCAAGCACAACTTCCTCGTGAAGGATGTGCGGGAACTGGCATCAACCATACAGAAAGCCTTTTTCCTCGCCACCAACGGCAGACCCGGGCCGGTTCTTGTCGACATGCCCAAAGACATCCTGAACGCCAGCTGCACGTTCGAGTGGCCGGAGAGTGTCGACATCCGCGGCTTCAAGCCCACCATCAAGTGCCACCAGAACCAGATCGAGAAAGCGGCGCACAAAATTGCCGAGGCAAAGCGCCCGCTGCTGTACATAGGCGGCGGCGTCATCAGCTCCGAAGCTTCGGAAGAACTCCGGAAGCTCGCCATCGAACTGGACATTCCGGTCACCATGACCCTGCAGGGCCTCGGCGCCTTCCCGGCAAGCCATCCGCTCTCGATGGGCATGCTCGGCATGCACGGCACATTCTGGGCGAACCAGGCCGTCAACAAGTGCGACCTGCTCATTGCCGTCGGCGCCCGTTTTGACGACCGGGTCACCGGCCGGGTCGACACGTTCGCCCCGCAGGCATACAAGATCCACAACGACATCGATCCGACAAATGTCGACAAGAACGTGAAGGTCGACCTGCCGATCGTCGGCGATGCAAAAAACTTCCTCCAGGGGCTGCTCGAGGCCATGCCGGAAAAGAGGGAGAAACATGACGCATGGCATGCTGAAATCCTCCAGTGGCAGGAGCAGTGCCCGATGACATATACGGTCGAAGAGGACTCCCTGAAAACAGAGTTCGTCATAGACCAGGTCTCCCGCCAGACGGAAGGCAACGCCGTCGTCGTCACCGACGTCGGCCAGCACCAGATGTGGACCTCGCAGTACTACCGCTTCAACAACCCCCGCTCCATCATCACCAGCGGAGGACTCGGCACCATGGGCTACGGCCTGCCGGCGGCCATCGGCGCAGCCTTCGGAATCACCGACCGCCCGGTCGTCCTCTTCTGCGGAGATGGCGGGTTCATGATGAACATCCAGGAACTCGTCACCGCGGTGCATTACAAGATCCCGGTGAAGATCTTCCTGCTCAACAACAGCTTCCTCGGCATGGTCCGCCAGTGGCAGGAACTGTTCCACGAGGAGAAGTACTCCTTCACCGACCTTGAGGCAAGCAATCCCGACTTCCTGAAGGTGGTGGACGCATTCGGCTGCAAAGCCATGCGGGCCGACACTCCTGCTGAAGCTGAAGCGGCCATCCGCACCGCCCTCGATTACAACGAAGGCCCTGTCTTCGTCGAGTTCCGGGTCATCAAGAAAGACATGGTCTTCCCGATGGTCCCTGCCGGCGGATCCATCTCAGACATGCTTCTCGAGA
>FUWD013021141.1_pt1 | contig 20473 bp, 16 predicted proteins | sample 1063281 | NCBI WGS metagenome assembly FUWD01 (sample SAMEA79048168, study PRJEB19326) | metagenome | biome: marine | reverse complement strand
TTTAGTGTGTCTGCTGAATATAACTATTTGGAATCTATGGAAGAAGATTTTGAGATAGAAGAAGAGTCATATATTGATGATATCCCTTTCAATACTAAAAGAATAATTAGATTAAATAATAGTTTTTAGATGTTCAATTAACTTCTTCTCTTTTTGATAGCCATAGTTTTTAATGATTAATTATACAATAAGCCACAGATTCACAGATTATTATTAATGTTTTTTTTGATTTGTCTTTTAAAAATTACCACAGACAATATCTGTCTTTGACAGATATAATTAATCTGAGCAATTCTTAGTAAATAGATTATAATAATAATTTTACAAGAATTAATCTGTGAATCTGTGGCAAAAAATCTATCCTAAGTTATCTTTCCATATGATTCATCATAAACTAACTATTTATTGGTAATTTAACTAAGTAATTAATTGTACACCTCAGTAATAGTTAATAAGTTTTCTCATCAAATATTACAATTAGTTATTTTAATGGAAGTAAATAATTGAAGTTATTTTGAAGCGTTAAAAGCCCGATTATGTCGGGATTTTTTTATTAAGTATATTTGTGAAATATCTGGTAGGTGTAAATAAATAATTCTAATGGATGATTTAGGTTTAAACAGATGTGCATGGACTGGTAACAGGCAACATGATATTCAGTATCATGATCAGGAATGGGGTGTGCCTGTTCATTACGACCAAAAGCTATTTGAGTTTTTAGTGCTGGATGCTTTTCAGGCAGGGCTTAGTTGGACAACAATACTTAAAAAGCGCGAAAATTTCAGGGCTGCATTTGATGGCTTTGATGCCAAAAAAATTACAGAATATGGAGAAGAAAAGGTAGCTGAACTTATGCAAAATAAAGGAATAATTAGAAATCAGCTTAAGATTAGATCTACAATTAGTAACGCGGCACTTTTCCTCAGTATTCAACAGGAGTTTGGCAGTTTTGATAATTACATATGGCAATTCACAGGTGGCACTACAATAGTTAACAGGTGGAAAACAATGGATGAAATTCCTGTTAGTACAAACGAATCGGATACCATGAGTAAAGACTTGAAAAAAAGAGGGTTTAAATTTGTGGGTACCACAATTTGCTATGCGTTTATGCAAGCCGCCGGGATGGTAAATGATCACCTTATTGATTGTTTTAGGTACAATGAAGTTGTTAGTGGTGAATAGTCTATATATATTTGTCAAAATAAAAATTCAAATAAATAACATTGTTTCACATGAAGCAAAATAATGAAATAATGGATTATAACAGTCTATTGAAAATATTTGTTATTTCGGTTGTTTCTGCCATATTTGCTTTTCTTGTTATTTTCTTCTTCTCAAATTATGCATCATTGTTTTTTGCATACGATTTTGACATACCTGCCTCGTTTAATTTTACAGGAATAAGTTTTCCCACAATCAATGATAGCACACACTGGTCACGTGATGCTTTAGTAACAATACTTCTTTCAAAGCCTATTTCGGCTGTAATTGGAGGAATTGTTTTTCTATTTGTTTTTATGTTGGCAACAAAAAAGCCGGTGTCAGTTATTATGCTTCTGTTTTGGTTGAATGTGTTTGCATTTAATTCTGCTTTTGGTGTATTAATTGATGATGCTGTTGCCAGTACAGGTACTTATGAGGTTGCTGTTGCTATGAATATAGATATTGTTTATTTGATAGTAACAGGAATTGTTTTTGTTTTTATATTTTTAAAAATTGGGATGATGAACGGACATCTTATATTACTTTCTTTCCCAAATCAAAAGCTATATTCAGTTAAACCACGAATAATGTTTTTTGCACAATCTTTTTAATTCCCTGGTTACTTGTTGTTGCATTTATGTGTTTTTCAGGGTGTACAATGTTTTCGATTTCTGGAGCTCTGAAAAATTTACCGGCAATAGTTTTGTTAATTCCATTCCTAACCGCCAAAAAACCTGAAAATTTAAAATTTGAATATTTACCAACTGAACGTTTTTTAAAAACAGATTTAATATTAACTATTCTATTTATTTTAATATCAATAATATTAATAGTTGTAATTAATAATGGGATTGCTATTTCTGGTTAAATTTTGAGTGTCTGAAATAGATTCATTTTTTATACTTTTAACAACTATTTATAAAAACTTAATTTATTATGAGAAATTTACTTATTGCAATTTTAATTTTGATGGTTGGGGTTACAACCACAGAGGCGAAAAAGAAAAAAGGAGAAATAAAGAAAGACAGTTTATCGTCGTCAACATTTAATGGGCTTAAGTGGAGAAGTATAGGTCCCGCTTTTGTGTCGGGACGAATAGCTGATTTTGCAGTTAACCCTGATGATTTTAGCACATATTATGTTGCAGTTGCTTCCGGGCATATCTGGAAAACAATTAATAACGGCATTACTTTTAAACCTGTTTTTGATAATTATGGCGTGTATTCTATGGGGTCGCTGGCTATGGATCCTAATAACAATAATATTGTTTGGGCGGGAACAGGTGAAAATAACCACCAACGTGCTTTGGGTTATGGAAATGGTGTTTATAAAACAATTGATGGTGGTAGCTCCTGGAAAAATATGGGCTTAAAAGAATCACGTCAAATAGGTGAGATATTGATCGACCCAAGAAACTCAAATGTGGTTTATGTTGCAGCCGAAGGTTCTGCCTGGGGACCGGGTGAAGAAAGGGGTGTTTATAAAACCATTGATGGTGGTGAAACCTGGGAAAAAGTCCTATTTATAAGTGAAAATACTGGTGTAGCAAATTTGAGTTTTGAACCAGGTAATCCTGATGTTATTTATGCCGGAGCTGAACAACGAAGAAGACGTCAGTTTGGAAAAATTGGTGGTGGACCAGAATCAGCATTTTACAAGTCTACAGACGCAGGACTTACATGGAAAAAACTTGAAAAAGGTATTCCCGGTGTAGATAAAGGAGGAATGGAGATTGTTGTTTCAAATACTGACCCGAATATTGTTTATGCTATGTTCGAAGCTTCAAATGGCAAAGGTGGGGTTTATCGTTCAACTAACAGGGGAGCATCATTTAGCAAGCAGAATGATTATAACAGTAGTGGACAGTATTACAGCGAACTTGTTTGTGATCCTGTTGATGCCAATAAGCTTTATTCACTAGACACCCGAACAAAGGTGAGTAACGATGGTGGAAAAACCTGGAATGGCGTAGGACTTAGCAAACGCCATGTTGATGATCATGCTATGTGGATTGATCCTAATAATACAAATCATTTTATGATTGGTGGTGATGGTGGAATATATGAAAGTTGGGATGCAGGTAGTACATATAGTCATAAAACAACATTGCCTGTTACACAGTTTTATAGGGTTAATGTTGATAATACCGAGCCTTTTTATTGGGTTTATGGTGGCACACAGGATAACGCAAGTATGGGTGGCCCATCACAAAATATTAAGTCAGGTGGAGTTGCAAGCGATGAATGGATTGTAACCCTTGGCGGAGATGGATTTTGGCAGGCTATTGAACCTGATAATCCTGATATTGTATATTCAGCATATCAATATGGTAATATTTACAGATACGATAAAAAATCAGGCGAGAAAATTAATGTTAAGCCTGTTCCAAGAAAAGGAGAATTAACATATAGGTGGAATTGGGATACTCCATTTATACTAAGCCCTCATTCCGGAACACGATTATATATGGCAGCAAATAAGGTGTTTAAAAGTGATGATAGGGGTAATACCTGGGAAGTTATTAGTGATGACATTACTCGTGATGAAGACAGAAACCAATTTAAGGTAATGGGAAAATACTGGCCTGCTGATGCAGTTGCTAAGGATGTGTCAACTTCACAATGGGGTACTGCTGTTTCTATTGCTGAATCATCTGTAAAAGAGGGCTTGATATATGTTGGAACGGATGATGGCGTAATTCAGGTTAGTGATGATGGTGGTAGTAGTTGGTCGAAGATTTCATCTTTTCCGGGTGTTCCTGAATACACTTATGTAAGTGATATTTTTCCATCAAAGTTTGATGAGAATGTAGTTTTTGCTTCATTTAATAATATAAAAAGTGATGATTTTAAACCATATCTTTTAAAAAGTAATGACAAAGGAAAAACTTGGTCATCAATTGCATCTAATCTTCCAAAAGATCAATCGATTCATACTATTTACCAGGATCACATTAATGATAGTTTATTGTTTACCGGAACTGAGTTTGGAATTTATTTTTCAATTGATGCCGGAAATAATTGGGTAAAACTTGGAGCAGGGTTGCCTGATATTGCTGTTCGCGATATTGTTGTACAGGAAAGAGAGAATGATCTTGTTATAGCCACTTTTGGTCGTGGTTTTTATATTATTGATAATTATTCACCTCTGCGTTATGTAACTGAAGAGTCATTAAAAAATGAAGAAGCCATTCTCTTCCCTGTTAAAGATGCTCTAATGTATATTAAATCAGGAAGTGGACGATATGGAACAGGTGCAGGATATTATCAGGCAAAGAACCCTGATTTTGGTGCTGTTTTTACTTATTATTTAAAAGAGGTTCCAAAATCACTTAAATCAAAAAGGCTTAAAAAGGAAAAAGCTTTATTTAAAGAAGGAAGTCCAATTCCTCAACCCGATAAAGCAACTCTAAACGCCGAAAAAAATGAAACAAAACCTTATTTAATTTTTTCCATTAAAGATGAAGAAGGAAATCTTGTTAGAAATATTTATAAGAAACCATCTACTGGAATTAACCGGGTAAATTGGGATATGAGGTATAAGAGTTCAAATCCTGTAAGGCTTAGTAATGATAAATTCGATCCGCTTAAGAGTGGGAGAACCAGCCTTCGTGCTTTACCTGGTAAATATACTGTTACAATGTCGATGTACAATAATGGTGAACAAACTGAACTTGCAGGACCTGTTGATTTTAATACTATAGTGTTAAACAACACTACTCTTCCTGCCCCCTCTAACAAAGATGCTCTTGAATTCTACAAAAAAGTTACTGAGTTGTGGCGAGTTATGGCAGGTGCAATGAATTATCGTGAAGAACTTGCGGAAAAAACAGCTTATATCCAACAGGCATTACAATCGGTTGATAATGCTCCTGTCGACATGAAAAATAAGATGCAACAGATTAAGCAGGAACTGGAAAATATAGAGTTTATGTTTGATGGAACTCCCGCAAAGGCAAGTTCAGAAGAGGTCCCTCCTGAAAATGTACCAATGAGCGATAGACTAGGTGCAATAGCATGGGCAGCTTGGGGATCAACATCGGCACCAACAAGTACACAAAAATCGAATTATGATATTGTGATGGACGAGTTTCCACCTGTATTGGAAGAGCTAATAGGCATCAATCTTAAGCTCGTTGAAATGGAGAAAGAACTTGATAAAATGAAAGCTCCTCATACACCGGGTAGAGTGCCGGGGTTTTAAGTGACTAGAATGACTAGAGTGCCTAGAGTTTGGAGTGTCTGAAGTACATAGTACTATAAATACTCTCAGCTCTAGGTATTCAAGGCACTTCAGTCTACCGTTTTAGGTTTTTTCCGATTGATGTAAAAATGGCGAGTATTTCATTGGCTTCGGTAAGAATTTTTTTACCTTTTCATCATTAGACCATTTTAATATTTCAATTATCTCAATCCAAAAAACAGTTTCACTAGCTTCGCTTTCACAGATCTTAATTTTATTTGCAAAATCTGCTTTACTTCTAGCTCTGTTTGCTTCCCTGTAGTTAGCACCTACACTCGTTCCCGATTTAGTAATCTGATTTCTTATTACCTTGCCTTCAGGCGTATTTGATAATGATGATGATAAATTGATAATACTAATCGCGAATAGCTTTGTTTTGCCTTCTAATTGCTTTCCAAATTCTTTGTTGTCCATCGTGATTAATTTTTTGAGGTTAATTTATATTTAGGTAAGATACTCCAAACTCTAGGCGCTCCAAACTCTAGGCACTCCAAACTCTAGGCACTCAAAACTCCCCCATCATATACCAGTAGCCAATAACCAACAAAGCGCCTTCTACAATTATTGAAACCAGCATTAGAGGCACTGCCTCACGCCTATCACCATAATATTTACGCAGCAGAAAAGCACCTAATATCAATGAAATAAGAATAGGAGTGAAAATAATAATAGTGTACATTCCATAAGTTCTGCCAACTTTTACGAGTAGTCGGTTTTTACGTGTAAATAATTTTTTGTTTTTACGCCGTAATTTTTGTCTGTGTTTGTAATTATTATAATGGTTTTGTAAATGAAAAGGCAGCACTATTTTTGCAAAAGGTTTCAAATGCCTGGTAGAAATTATAATAATCCTGCTAATGTGGTAATAAATTAAAAAACCAACTATACCCCCACTTATCATTACAATAGCTGTTCCCCAAATATCCAAACCTATCATGTATGCATAAATAGGTGTATAAAAGTATTTTACCGTTGAAAGAAGAAAAACATTTATTATCTTTAAATAATAGGCCATGCAAAATTATTTGATTACAAAAATAGCACATTATTTTTCCATTGGAGGTAAAACCCCGGTAGGAAACATTTAATTAAATTTTTTATTAATTCTCTTTTTTAATGTCGGAATATACTTTTGCAAGCCCGCCTAAAGCAGTTTCCTTGTATAGGCTTGGCATGTCTTTTCCGGTTTGTTTCATTGCCTCAACTACTTGATCGAACATAATAAAATGTCTTCCATCAGAGTTTATGGCATAAAGTGCCGAGTCGATGGCTCGTTGAGCACCAAATGCATTTCTTTCTATGCATGGTATCTGGACAAGCCCTGCTACTGGGTCACATGTTAATCCAAGATGGTGCTCCAATGCTGAAGATGCTGCATATTCTATTTGGTAAACAGTTCCTCCAGCTATTTGAGTTGCTGCCGCTGCTGCCATTGCACTAGCAACCCCAACTTCACCCTGGCAACCAACCTCTGCTCCTGAAATAGAGGCATTTTTCTTAACAATATTACCTATTAATCCGGCTGTTGCCAATGCTCGTATAATAAAATCCTCTTTTATTTCCTTCTCTTTATATAACAAATAAAGCACAGCGGGTAATATTCCTGATGATCCACATGTTGGAGCCGTTACAACAACATTCCCTGCAGCATTTTCTTCACTTACAGCTAGAGCATATGCAAACAAATAACTATCATCATGTATAAACTGGTTTTGCATTCGGGCTTTAAAGTGGTATGATGCAGCTTTACGAAGAAGTTTTAATCCACCAGGCAAAGTACCTTCGGTGCTCAATCCTCTTTCGATGGCTTCTTTCATGACTGTCCATACTTCCCACAGGTAATCTGTTAGGTCATCCTTTTCTATTCTATGTACATATTCCCATAATGTTCCACCCTCATTTTCAAGGTGTTTTAAAATAGAAGCCATATTTGCATGGGTATAAAAAACCTGTGGATCAACTTTATTGTCTTTATCCATTAGTTCTTCACCACCAACACTATATACTTCCCACGAATCAATCAAATTAGAATTTTTATCAAAGGCTTCAAAAAGAAGACCATTTGAGTGAAGAGGCAACAGCTCAGTTTGATGCCAAATAATTTCTGTATTTTCACCTAAGGTATCTAATATTGCAATATCGGTCATATGACCTCGACCTGTAAGCGCAAGACTTCCATATATATGTGCTTTAAAAGAGAAAGCTTGAGGATTGTTAGCCAGAAACTTCGCTGCAGCAAATTTTGGCCCCATGGTATGACTGCTAGAAGGGCCATTGCCTATTTTGTAAATTTTTTTAATCGAATCCATATCGTAAAAATACAATAATTTGATATGGCCTCTTTTTTTATTATAGGATTAATAAAAATGTGTTAACCAACCTTTATTGAGTGTTTTACAGACCCAACCCATATATCAGATGCCCGCATTTAACGCCATTAAAATTGATAATATCTGGTAAATACCCCCATTCTTTAAAATTAAATTTCTTGAGCAGTTTAATACTTTTAGTATTTATATCGAGTAAAATTGCAAGGAGGGTGGTTTTGCTAATTCTATTGCAATCAGAAATTGCATAATTTATTAATGCAGTTCCAATTCCTTTACCATGATGTGAATAGTCAACAAAAAAGCTTATTTCAGCAACTTGTTTCATTGCTTCCCTACCCGGCCTGTATGGCGAAATTGTTGCATACCCAACAACTTTTTCGTTTAACTCTACAACATACAATGGATAGTTATCAGAATCAAAAAATTTAAACCAATCAATTCTTTCCTCAATCATAAACTCTGTCATATCTCCGGTAGCTGACCCCGATTTAATGGCTTGATTATAAATGTCAACAATGGCAGGTAAATCTTCTATGGTAGCTAACCGTGGTTTCATTAATACTAAATAATTGGTGATGGGTACTAGTTTGTATGATTATATTTTAATTTCAGTTAAGCCCTTATTTTTTTCAATTATTTGCGGATAATTTTCTTTAAAATTTGAATAAATAAATTCTGTAGGAACATCTTCAAAATGTCCGTAATCTTCTAAATAATCCATGAACTTATTACCGATATTATCGAACTCGTGAAATATGGAGTCATTTTCTCCATCAAACTCCAATGTTGCCACATTGCATTTTTGGCATAACTCTTTATTAAAAGCAGGTGATACTTTTAGCCATTTTCCTTCCAGAAAAAGATTTACCATTCCATGAGGAGTTATTTCATCTGTACCAAATTTTTCCATGAACCTTTCAACTCCAATGTGATTTTTAACTTTCGCCAGGTGGATCCTTGCCGGTATTTCCAATCCGCGCAAGCAGGCAATTAACAAAATCGACTTCTCAATACAGTGTCCGTCAGGTTTTTGAGCAATAACACTTGCTTTGTAATTTTCTTCAGCAAAACTTAAGTGATAAGGATTATATCTCCATGTATCTCTAATTTTAACGTATAATTTTATTGCTTTTTCTTTTGGTGTAAGAGCATCAGTTTTGAATTCTTTAATAAGATTTTGTATTTCCTTTGTATTGTAGTCAAAATAATAAGTGGAGTTTAAATAATTCATGGTTTTAGAAAAGGTTGTTGGTTGAATGGCAAAAATAAGAATAAGATGGTTTTATATTATAACTAATTATTATATGTTGTGAGGTTGCTCTACAGATGAAATTACAATTGAATTTTTATGATTTCATTGTCAGCAATTTCTTTAGTTAGAAATATTTCATTCTCATTAAAAACTACTATAAAGAGCTTGCTATTTTCTCGTTTTACTTCAATATCAAAACTTTGATTAAAAGCTTTTATGTTTCTTAATGCCATTGAATCCCAGTTATGGGGTAGTTTTGGTGAAAACGAAAATGTGTTAAACCCTTCAGGTCTAATTCCAAAAATTCCTTCAGTTATTATTCTGCAATATAAAGCACTTTCTGCCGACAAATGCCGTTGGTTTCCTTCGGGATATGCTTCAACCGCATAAGGTACATGTTCTCCTAATAATCGTCTTTTTGAATAATAAAGAAGATAATCCATGGCTCGTTTTGTTTCACTGGCTGCAAATACACCCCGTAAAGCATAAAGCGTTGCTCTATCCCAGAATGTTGTGCTTCCATCCTCCGAAGCTAAACCATCTATTGTCCAGAGTTTCTCTGAAAACAAAGCATCAACAGTTCCTGTGCTTCTATTAAAAATACCTACGGTTAACGGAGTACAAATCCATGCTCTTAACAGTTTGTTGCCCTTAAAATATCTGTAAGTTTCAAAGCCATCCATGGTTGCACCAAAATAAGTCTCAATGGATTTTTCAAGAGTCTTGGATTGTTCGAGATATGTATCAAGTTGTGCCTTTTTAATTCCCAACTCTTCCCCCAAATTTGTGGCAGAAATTAATGCATCGTAATAAAGAGATGACGTATTTAAATTAGCCTCTCCGGCAGGAAAACGACCTTCTAACTCGTCACTATCTGAAGTTACAACGCCTTCGCTATTAATACTTCTTCTATTGTATTCGAGGCACCAGCTAATTAATGGCCACAGTTCTTGCGCTGTTTCTTTATCACCATAAGCTAATGCAAACCGCGAAGCCCCATACGCAATCATTGCCATATCACCACGATCACCAGCACCATTCCAAGAATCAACACCTTCAGCGATAATTGAGCTGGGGATGGGTTTGTAGTCATCGTTGATAAACCTTGCAAAATGACGAAATGAGTTTATTGCAGATTCATTTCCTGCAAGGTTTCCCAAAAATGGAAAAAACGGATTAGCATATTCTGCTTGATCGTTGGCCCAAATTGCTGCATAATATCTACCTCCGCCAGGGCCATGCATTAGTCCTCCTTTTGTTTCATAAATGCTTTCAACAGCTCTTAATTTTGCAAAAGCAAAGGTTCTGTTTAGTATTTCATCAGGTGATTCAAAGACTAAATCAGAAAAAGTATTATTTACAAAAGCCTCACGTTTTTTAAGTTCATAATCAGGTGAAACATAATTTTCTTCTGTAGTAATTTTACGTGCTGTGGTGATTATAGCATATTCCAACGATTCATGAACATCTAAACTATAGTTGCCATTTTTATTAGATGCTATTTGAATAATATACGATCCATATACACCTTTTTTAGCATCTGTTGTATCACTGATGTCAATTTTTGGGATTTCAATTATAACTGCTTGATGCGTGTTATTTGTTATCTCAAACTTTTCTATAAATACAGCTTTATCTGTTGAAGGAAATAGTTGACGTTTAATTTCAACACCTTCACTAGTTTTTGATATGCATGTTAACTTGCCTTTAATGCAGAAAGTGGATGGATATTCATTAACAGCATTACCATTTATTTTTATCGAGGAAATATTTTCATTGTCAATATCATATGATAAACTAGCGTGGGTATCATTGGGGATTGTTCGTAACATTGGGAAAACGAGATGTATGCTTTGTTTCAGTTTGCCATTTATTACCCCGTAATGAACAATTGACGAAATATAGAAACCACTCATTTCAATATGATCCACATGCGAATCATTTTCTTCAACTTCCCATACTATACTTTCTCCTTCAGCTAATGACCACCGTAAAGAATCCTGACTCATTGAATGGTTTATTATTCCTGTTGAAAATATAATAATAAGGATTCCTTTATATAATGTTGTCATCTTATTTGTTTTTCTCTCGGTTTTCTAAACGGTATTTATCCTGTTCTTTACTTTCACGAAACATATCCTCAACATTATCTATTTGTGGAGAATCTTTTAATGCTTTCCAGTTGAATTTTTCATCAAGAGGATCTAAGGCTTTCTGAGGATTAAAGATATTGCTGTCAACGCTTATGGCATTATATGAACTAAAATCCGGTGTGTTTGTAAAGAAATCTGCCAAATCATTTGCACCTGCATCATATTGATTTAAGTAAGGGAGGCCTAATATATTCCAGAATGATTTAAAAAGACTGCCAAAACTGTAATGTACATGACTAACATAATCTTTTTTTACCCATGGAGATATAATCATAAGGACACTTCGATGGGCATCAATATGATCAACGCCGTTTTGAGCATCATCTTCTGTAATTACTATTAACATATTTTTCCAATATGGTGTTTGTGAAAGATATTCAATAATACGACCCACAGCTAAATCATTATCAGCCATATAACTTTCGCGGAATGGGTATCCAGCATCCGGGCGGTCACTTGCACCGTGGTCATTTGGAATTATTATTGTAATTAGTTCGGGCATAGTATCCTTCCCATTTATCCAACTATCATCAAATTCTTTAATAAACTGATCTATTCTGAATTGATCAGGAATTGCCATGTTATAGGTTGGATATGTTCGTGAAGTACGATCGTAAAGGGGCTGTGGCATTGGGTAATTAATATACTGGTGAACGCCCGTGTATTTATATTCAGGTTTATAAAGAGCTGGCTCGAACATAATACCAAAGCCAAAATTATAGTAACTCACATTATTGCGTACCAGATGATCCCACATCGATCCGGCTTCATTATAATCTTCCGGGTAAATAGCTCCAGCATATTCATTCATTGCAAAAACACCCGGGGCGTTAGAATTTTCGCGGTAGTTTCTGTTACCTCCATATGTGGCTGCTGTACATGTTTCGCACCATTCGTTTGGGTAGGTGTTTACTAACCAGCGATGGCCATCAGCTGAAACATCTGAATCAACATAAAAATTATCTGAAATGGCAAACTGATGAGCTAAAGCCAAATGATTTGGCATCACCGTTGTGTTAGAAATAGAATCAGTTTTCCCCCAATTTGAAAATGAAGCATCCTTCCCGTATCGTGCAAGAGCAGAGTCGCCTTCTCCCTTTTTGATTTGCCCGAAAATTTCATCATATGTTCTGTTTTCTTTGGATATAAATACAATGTGCTTTATTGGACTTTCGTTATATCCGGGAAATAACGGAATAGGATTATTAGCTCTGTTATTAAAAACCGTATCACTTGCTTTTGTGAATTTAAAATTGTTTGCGATTACTTGTTCTGTCATTTTTACAAGACTTGTATCATCTGGAATATCAACTATCTGAACAGTTCCTTTCATTAGTGAACCTATGTAACTTCCTTCTGATCCCCGGTTAAAGGTAGCTCCTCCATTGGGGCCGCTTCCATAACCTTTGGCATTAGCGATAATTAATTTTTTCCCGTCATTACTTACCTCAACTTTTGAAGGAAACCATCCTGTTGGAATATGTCCCAAGACTTTTAAAGTCACGGCATCAATAACTGCTACGGCATTAATTCCTGATTCAGCAACGTACAATCGTTTTTGATTGGGACTTAAGGCTAAACCAAAGGGGATAACTCCCCGAAGGTGTTTTATTCTGGCATCAGGCTTGAGATATATAGTATTGACTACAGTATCCTTTTCTATCGAAATGACCGATATATTATCATTGTTTCCGTTGCTAACGAATACAAATTTGTTGGTTGCAACAATGGAGTTAGGACTTGAGCCACCAACTGCCGGAATACCTTCTATTATTGCGCCAACCAAATGACCGGTTTTAATTTTAGCAATAACACCAGGATTTGTAGTATCTTTCAAGTCAATTGCAAATACTGAAAAAGCTTCAATAGCATTTAGGTCACCTAAGCCGGGAATTGATATTGTGTCATTTTCTATTCCCTCTACCATCTCTTTTGAACCATAAGCAAAAGCAGGATAATCAATGGGTTTAACCTGTGAACTATCTTCAGACCCATCTTTTATGAGACCATATTCAAACATTCCCACATTAGCCACATAAGCCTTTTTTTCATCAGGAGAAAGACAAATCCCAAATGGATATCTTCCTACAGGAATAGAACTTTTTAGAGTTCGGGTCTCGGTGTCAATAATGACTATTCTGAATCCAATCTGATCTACAGCATATAGCGTTTTTCCATCGTTAGATAATTTCAGATCTCCAATATATCCATGTGAGTAATTTGTATTTTCACTTACATAAGAACAATCAATAGAGTCTGTTTTTTCTCCTGAGTTAATATTGAACATATATATCTTATTCTCTTGGCCTCCGGCAACATATACTGTTTGATTGTTAGGAGATATTGCCAATCCCATAAACACTGATGCCAATACCCCTTTGTCAGTAGATGGACCGGGGGGTATTTGTTGTATTTCAGGATTCTTAGTAAGAATATTACGAACAATTGTAATTGATAACGGATTGGTTCCGGAGTTGGCTGTAATTGCAATATTGCCATCAGGACTTAAGGTTAGCCCATATGGATGCGGTGCAGTTACAATACTTTTCCCGGCAGGTGTAATATACCTTCCATTAGGAATTACTGTTTTTTCTAATTTGTCGATCTTAGTAAATTCGCTTCCGGCAGGTGCTGAGATTATCCATCTAGTTTTATCATTTGATTTTTTTTGATAGTTGCAGGAAGCAAGAAGATATATTATTAAAAACAGGGTGATTACCTTTATGTTTTTTGTCATCTTAGCAGTAGTTATTTTTTAGAAATGATAGCTGCCCATCCACCACCCGAAGCCAGTTTTATTTTTAGCAGGGAAGTATCGTTAATTTCAATAGTCTCGTAAATGTAATCTTGTGCATAACGATCTGTGTTTTCCCCGTCACGTATTATTTCCATATTGTACGAACCCTCATCAAGGAAAGAAAAATCAATTTCCAATTCTCTGGGAGTCCAGTCAGTCATAGCACCAATGTACCAGATATTATCTTTCTTACGAGCAATCAAAACATAATCAGCCACTTTTGCTTCTAGCACTATTGTTTCATCCCACACAGTAGGGATTTTCGAAATGAATTTTATAGTTTCTTCTTCTTTATAATAAGTGCTTGGTGATTCACAAAGCATCTGCAAAGGACTTTCATAAACTACATACATTGCAACCTGATGACATCTTGTTCCCAGGCTCATGGGTCTATTAAATGAGATTTTGTGGTTGTTAGCGGAGGCATTTACCATTGCTCCCGGAGTATAATCCATGGGTCCTGCAACCATTCTGGTAAACGGCAAAGTAACGTTGTGCTCAGGGGTAATAATATGGCTCCACTTATTATTTTCATTTCCCTTTACACCCTCATAAGTAATAACATTAGGGTAAGCTCTTCTTAATCCTGAGGGCTTAAATGAACCATGAAAATCAACTATTAATTTATTTTCAGCAGCTTTCTTAGCTATGCGCTCATAGTAGTTAACCATATACTGATCAGCGCGTTGCATAAAATCAACCTTAACGCCTTTGACTCCCCAACTGCTGTATAATTCCAGTATATTTATGTCATTATCCAGAGGCTCCCACAATACCCAAAATATAATCCCAACATTTTTTTCTTTGCCATACTCAATAAGTTCTTTAACATTAATATCCGGATTACATTCTTTAATATTGATTGTGCTCTTGCTCCATCCTTCATCAAGAATAACATATTCAATACCATATTTTGATGCAAAATCGATATAATATTTATATGTATCAGTATTTATACCAGCCGTAAAATTCACTCCGTATATGTTGTTTGCATTATACCAGTCCCATGCTACTTTGCCCGGTATTATCCAGTCGACATTTTTAATTTTTGATGGACGTGATAGTTGATACACAAGGTTACTTTCAATAAGTTTTTCATCCTGGTTAGTTATTATCATTACTCTCCAAGGATAGTTTCTTGTGCCCGAAGTGCTTGCAATATAGTTTTCAGAAGTAAGCACTTGATTTCTATCAGACCCTGACTTGGGATTTGCTTCGGATACAAATTTTGGAAACCCTGCTGCCAGAGCATCTCTTTTTGTTCCATACATAAACATACCCGGATAATCAAACACATCTGCTTCTGTAAAAAGGATGTTAATATTTTTTACTTCAGTTAAAACTGGTAATGAGCAAAAACTTGATTCTTTAAGGGTATCCAACATAGTTGATATATAAAGCCTTTCATAATGTGAAACAAGTGATTGTTCTTCAGGAAATAAACAGAATGTCTCATCAGAAAAATTGAGGTTAAATGATTCATTAACTACTATAACATCATTCTTGAGTGAGGTACTAAATCGATATGCCACTCCGTCATTATATGCCCTAAATGTTAATTGATAGTTTCCATGGAAGAAAATGGAAAGCTGTTTGTATTCATCTTTAATATAAGATGATTTTTGGGCAACAGCTGGCGTTAATACATGGCTAATTTGTGATTCTGTTTTCTTTTTAATTTTTGGTGATATTCCGAATGAGGGTAAGCCATCCAATTTTAGTTCAACAGTACTATTTTCAATAACGGGAATGTTTTTGTAATCAACACTAAATGAGATATTATCAACTATATTAACTTTTAAAATTATGTTATTATCAGGGCTTGTTAATTCATAAGTTTGTGCATTTAAAAAGCAAAAACTGAAAATAAGAATTAAAAGAGAAAGTATAGTTTTCACAGCCGTTTTTGTTAAAGTGAGGATTTGTTTATGTTAAATCAACATTGGTAAAATTATTATCCAGTTACTTATTAATTTATTTTTAGTTGGTTATTTTTTTAATAGCCAATTCAAAAGCTTCAGCACCACCCACAATTGGTAATGTTAAAGAGGTTCCGTCAAGATCAATAGTTAGTTCTGTTCCTGGTTCTGGCCAAAGCGTAAACTCTCTATCACTTGAAAATATCAATAACCCAATTTGCTGTCTTGCTGGAATAATTTGGTCATCCGGCATTAGATCGAAAGTAACTTCATAGAATTTGCCAGGTTTCAGGGGCTTGCTTTTATTTAATGACTTATAATTTTGTGGATCAGCCCAACCACGAGTAATAATATTATCTGTAATCTTGGCTCTCCTGCTTTCATTCCATGGCAATGATACTAACCATACTGAAAGATTCACTGCAGGTTTGCTGCTTGCCAGCCTTACTGTAACTGTTGAAATTCCTGAAATATGGATGTCTTCAGTAAGCTTTGGTGTAACATAAATCAGGCGATGTTCAGTAATTTCAGCTTTTGCCAATGCTGAACCATCAAACGAATAATTATCAATCAACGTTTCTGACCCCTGATTTGTTGGAGCCATGGTGCTCAAACTACCTCTTTCAGGAGCTCCTGAACCAAGATATAATGTTACAGATGATGCGTCAGAGTTTGGATATGCGTCATAGGAAGTAGGTTCATCCATTTTGTCATTTTCACGAACTATCCATACGGGAGGATCGTTTTCTACACCATTTTCTACACCATGTAAATAACGGGTAAACCAACGATTCATCATAGTCATAGGAGGTGGCCCTCCATGTCCGTATTGATGATAATATAGTTGAACAGGAACACCTTTGTCTTTTGCATACTTCCATATTCTGTAACTGTGCTCAGGCATCACATTCCAATCGTTAAAACCATGCGACATAAGAAGAGCAGCCTTAAAGGGTTCCATATCATTTAGATAATCACGACCTGCCCAAAAATTATTGTAGTCTCCGGTTATTCTATCCATTCCATTTTTCATTTCGGTGTCGCGTACAGTAGCATTATTATATGCTCTTTTTGATTCATCTCCACTATGGATGAAATCGTAAAGCACATCCACATCTTCACCCAGATAACCACCGGGAGATCTTACCAACCCATTCGATCTGTAATAGTGATAGTATGAAGTATTGGGTGCAATTGGAATAATTGCCTCAAGACCTTCAACACCGGTTGTTGCTGCTGCTACCGGGATTGTTCCATTATAGGAAGTTCCTGTCATGCCAACTTTACCTGTCGACCAGAAAGCCTCAACCGTTTCATCACCATCAGGTGTTGTGTAGCCCGGTATTCTTCCACATAACCAATCAATAACAGCCTTTGGAGCAAGACTTTCATTGTCTCCGCCTACTGTTGGTGACCCCTGAGAAAGTCCTGTACCAGGTGAGGATGAATGAACAACAATATATCCTCTTGGAACCCATGTTTTAATATGTGAATTTGAGATTATGGGTCTTTCTCCGGTGCGGGTAACATCTGCATGTACCCTTTCATGAGGAGCAGGTTCTCCAAGCTCATGTTTAACATCCCAAAATCCACCATCTACATCGGGAGCAACTCCTGCGAAATATGGGCTTGAAATATAAACAATTGGGAGTTTAAGACTGTCTGTGTCAGTTTGGTATGGTCTGGTAACATCCACATGCATTCTGTCGAGTTTACCATCACCATCGGTATCAAAATCTGTTTCAACCCATAAGTCATGTCTTATCCATTTTTCACTATCACTGAAAGCTTCAACAATTTGAGCTTCTCCATTTTCAAAAATGGGGATGGCTTTTTCTGTTATTGTGTCTGTTTGCTGCTGTGCAAAAGTGGAAGATATTAAAGCAGCAAATGCTAATAAATAAATGGGGGATTTGAATAATTTTTTCATGACAAGAAGTGTTATTATTTATAACGTCTAAATTAGTTATTCTGTATGAATGGGGATAAAGGATAAAAATATTTGGTGTAGCATAACTAACTTAGGATTCCAAAAAAGTTGTTGTCAACTAATTTTGAATATATTTGATCTTTTTATAAAACACCATCTATGGTAAGTATTAGGGTAGTTACAGGCCGTCGTTTAACAAATAAATTCATAGGATTTCCATACAATCTTTATAGAAAAGATAGTAACTATGTACCTGAGCTACGAATTGCTCAACGTGATATATTAAACAGAAAGAAGAATCCGTTTTTTCAACATTCAGAAGCTGAGTATTTTATAGCTATTGATGAAAAAGGAGAGGTTGTTGGACGCATTGCTGCGATTATTAATGCTAAATATGTTGAGCATTGGAATGAAAATTACGGGTTCTTTGGATTTTTCGAGTGCATTGATGACCAAAAAGTAGCAGACGCTCTATTTAATAGTGCATTGAATTGGCTTAAGAATAAAGGCGTTGATGGAGTTTACGGACCAATGAACCCTTCAACTAACGACCAATGCGGAACTTTAATTGATGGATTTGACACTCCACCATACATAATGATGATTCATAATAAAGATTACTACCAAACTTTGACTGATAATTATGGGTTTACAAAAAGATAGACTTGCTATCCTACCATTTAATTAGAGATGAAGTTCCTAAGAAAATGCTTGATTTGGCAAAAATATTGAGGCTAGACTTGCAAAAAATATATTCTCATACGTAAAGTCAACTTTAATGATATCAAAACTGAAGCTCAAAAACTCAGGTATATTTATAATAAGGCATGGGAGAAAAACTGGGGTTTTATACCAATGACAGAAGACGAATTTGAAAAGATGGTGAAGGAACTTAAAATGGTAACTACTCCTGATTTGGTTTATATTGTTGAGGAAAAGGAGAACCAATCGCTTTTGTTGCATGCTTACCAAATATTAATGAGATTACAATTAAGATAAGGAATGGGAGACTGCTCCCGTTTAACATCTTCAGATTGATAGGCTTTAAAAAAGAGTAAAAAGTGTTAGGGTACTTACTCTTGGATTGATAGAAAAGTATCGTAAAACGGGAATAGATGCATGTCTATATGCAAAATGTTTTGAAGGAGCCAAAAAAATGGGTTACGAAGAAGCTGAAGGGAGTTGGATTTTGGAAAACAACCTGATGATGAATCGCGCATTAAAAAAATGTTGGAGCAAAAGTTTATAAAAAATATCGTATTTATCAGCATAATTTTAATAATGGATAGGTGAAAACAATATTTATTACCGGAGCAACAGGATTTTTAGGGCGCCACTTTGTTGAACAAGCTGTGGAGAATGGTTTAAAGGTTATTGCTTCAGCACGAAGAAGTAGTAATATTAGCTGGTTAAAAAAACTAAATATTCCAATTGTATTTCTTAGTTTATCAAAGCCTGAGAAGCTTGTAATAGAGCTTTTTAGTGTTGTTGAGGAATATGGTGCTATTGATGTTGTTATACATAATGCAGGGATAACCCAAAGTTTAAAGGCTTCCGATTATTATGAAGTAAACTATGAGCTAACTAAAAATTTAATAGTTGCTTTGACCGGCATGTCAGGACCACTTCCTAAATTTATTTTTACAAGCAGTATAGCGGCATTGGGACCTGGTAATCCTTTTACTTTCAGCCCAATTTGTGAGGATGACAATCCACTACCGGTAACTCATTATGGTAAAAGTAAACTGAAGGCAGAACAATTTATAATGTCTCAGCAAAAATTACCGTGGATTATTATAAGACCAACTATAATATATGGCCCGCGCGAAAAGAATTTTTTTAATATGATAAAAACAGTAAATAATGGGTTTGAGTTATATGTTGGTTCCCGAAAACAAATGTTAAGTTTTATTTATGTTAAGGATTTAGCAAAGGTTTTGCTTAAGTTGAGTGATAGTATTATTTCCCAAGAGTCGTATAATATTTCTGATGGAAATACTTATTCAGCCAAAAATGTTAATCAAATCATAAGTTTAGTATTAAATAAGAAAACGAAATCTATTGTGTTTCCCTCCTGGGGTGTTTGTATAATTGCTTTTTTTAATGAAATAATTGGATGGTTTACGGGCACTGCACCAATACTGAATTGCGATAAAGTAAATGAAATGAAACAACTGAACTGGTTGTGTGATAATTCTAAAATTAAAAATGAGTTGGGATTTTCTGCAAAGTATAATTTGAATAATGGAATTATAGAAACTATTAATTGGTACAAGAAAAATGGCTGGCTCTAGTTTTACAAATAGTATCAAAACTACTGATGTAATTACTGTTTTGTACATGGTAATAACTGCTATGTACATGTTAGTTTTTGGTGGATTATCTGAATTATTTGTTATTCCTATGCTAATTCGATTATTAGTTGTTTTGTTTGTATGGGCAGTGATTTATTTACAAAGAACCTGGAATAATAATTGGATTAATTTTATTCATTTATTTTACCCTATTTTAATGCTATCTTATTTTATGGAGAAACGGCGTTAATAAATCACATTATATTTTCTAATAACCTGGATCCCATAATATATAACTGGGAAGAGGCATTATTTGGGTTTCAGCCAAGCCTGGAATTTTCTATTAAGTT
>FUWD013021697.1_pt1 | contig 20485 bp, 22 predicted proteins | sample 1063281 | NCBI WGS metagenome assembly FUWD01 (sample SAMEA79048168, study PRJEB19326) | metagenome | biome: marine | reverse complement strand
GCTAAAAATGTCGTTCCTTCCAAGGGATCAACGGCAATATCAAGTTGATCTGACGCATCCTTGTTTCCAAATACTTCACCATTGTATAATTGAGGTGCTTTGTCTTTTTCCCCTTCACCAATAACAATTGTTCCGTTAATTTTTAACTCTTCCAAAGATACCCGCATTGCTTCAACTGCAGCACTGTCTCCCCCAGTTTTGTTACCGCGCCCAATCCAATTATATGATGCCAGTGCAGCTTTTTCCGTAACCTTTCGAAGGAGATAAGGGAAAATTAAGTCGTGGGTAACCACGCTGTCCATAAGGGTTTTTTATAGAACAAGGTTCAGCTAAGTTATTTAATGTCTAAACAATTTACTGTTAAATGATTATTGAGTCAACACTCTAAAAGGTGGGGAATGCATTTCTATTAGGTAGGTAAATACTACCCTAATGAGTAGTGGGGCATAAACAGTTTTTTAGTTCAATGCTTTGGAAGCAATATCACGCCGAAAATGTTTCCCTTTAAAACTTACCCCTTCCATCAGCGAATAGGCTCGCTGCCTGGCTTCCGTAATGTTTGTGCCCTGAGAAGTAACTCCAAAAACACGCCCACCGTTTGTAACGAGCTGCTCATTCTGTAACGCTGTGCCTGCATGAAAAATTTGTTTTTCTGCTGTGAAATTTTTCGGCAGTGAAATTGGCAAACCTTTGATGGGTGGTCCGGGATAACCCGGTGCAGCAGCGATTACACAAACTGATGCTCCCGGTTTCCAGGATAAGTCTATTTCATGAAGTCGTTTTTCTGCAACTGCCAACAATACTTCTGCCAAATCATTTTCCAGAAGTGGCAAAATTACCTGCGCTTCAGGATCGCCAAAACGTACGTTAAACTCTATCACTTTTGGTCCATTTTCAGTAAGCATCAAGCCCGTGTAGAGTATACCCCGGTAAGGTGTTCCTTCTGCGGCCAAACCTTCAGCAACAGGCCGAATAATATTTTTCTCAATCTCAGGAATCCATTTTTCGAGATGTGGAACCGGTGAATACGCTCCCATTCCTCCCGTGTTCGGTCCCCGATCTCCATCAAAAACCGGTTTGTGATCTTGTGACGGAACCATCGGCAATACAGTCTTTCCATCAACAAAAGCCAAAACTGTCATTTCCTCACCAAGCAAACATTCCTCGATCACAACCTTTGTTCCGGATTCACCAAATATTTTCTGGAGCATTGCAGCCTGCAATGCCGTCTCTGCCTCTTCAATTGTTTCTGCAACAGTCACTCCCTTACCGGCAGCTAATCCATCGGCTTTGATTACGATCGGGAATCCCTGCTCTTCAACATAGGCCAGGGCTTCTTCGAAATCATCAAATTCCATATACGCTGCGGTAGGAACATTGAAACGTTCCATCACTTTCTTTGCATATGCCTTGCTGCCTTCCAAATGTGCAGATTCCTGATTTGGACCAAAAATTAACAGGCTGCGTTTTTCAAACTGATCCACAATCCCGTTTGTCAACGGATCTTCCGGACCAACCACGGTTAAATCAATTTTGTTTGATTGAGCAAAATCCGCCAGTTCTTTCATTTGGTTTACCTGTAAAGACACACATTCTGCAATATCTGCAATTCCCGGATTGCCAGGAGCACAAAAAATATTATGTCCTCTGTTATTAAGTTTCCAGACTATAGCATGTTCACGACCTCCGCCGCCGATAACCAAAATATTCATTTACATTTCCTGCATAATTTTCAGAATTGCATCCGGCAACAATTTATGTTCCAGCAGATGAATTTTTTCGGACAAACTTTCTTCTGTATCATCCGGATCGACTGTTACTTTTTGTTGCAAATAAATACGACCCGTGTCCATACCAGCATCAACAAAATGTACTGTCACACCAGTTTCTTTAACTCCCGCACGCCATGCCTGACCAATGGCATCTTTTCCGGGAAATGCCGGCAGCAGAGATGGATGCAGATTTATAATTCGCCCTTCCCATTTTTCCAGCAAAACGGCTCCTACCAAACGCATATAACCTGCCAAAACAACAAGCTCAATTTTTGCTTCAGCGAGCTTTTCCGCAATGACTGTTTCAAATGCATTTTTGTCTGCATAATCTTTGGGACAAAAAATAAGTCCGGAATATTCCTTTTATGCACTAAACCAACTACTGGTGCATCCGGACGGTCGCAAACGGCCAAATCCAGCGAAACACCTTCAAGTTTTCCGGAAATGACTGCATCATGAATTGCCAGCAAATTCGAGCCACGTCCTGAAGCAAAAACGGCAATTCTCATATTCATTTCCAACAAACCTCCGGTTTATTACCGGAAACAATTTGACCGATCCGGAAAACAGGTTGGCCTTCTTTAGTTAAAATTTCCCGTGCAATTCCCTCATTAGTTTCCGCAACACAAATCACGAAACCAATTCCCATGTTAAATACCGGAAACAGTTCCTCATCCGGTAATCCACTGACTTGCTGGAGCAAAGAAAAAATCGGCAATTCAGGCCATGAATTGTAATGCTCACTTTTTTCAATTTCTGCAACAGGCACAAAACCTTCCGGTGTTTTTTCGGGAAGCATCCGGGGTACATTTCCAGGCAAACCTCCTCCGGTAATGTGTGACATTCCGAGGATTTCTATTTCGGCTAATAATTTCAAAATTGGTTTAACATAAATTATGGTAGGAGTCAGCAAAGCTTCACCTAAAGTTTCTGTTGTTCCCGGAAGGATATCTTTGAGGTTGAGCTTATGATCCTTCAGAATCTTGCGGACCAGTGAAAACCCATTGCTGTGGACGCCACTGGAGGGCAAGCCCAGCAGAAGATCACCAATTTCTATCCGCTTACCGTCAATCAATTTTTCCCGCTCAACAGCACCAACTGCAAAACCGGCTAAATCGTATTCACCAGATTCATACATTCCGGGCATTTCTGCAGTTTCTCCACCAAGTAAAGCAGAACCTGATTCAAGACAACCTTCACTGATTCCACTGACAATATCTTCCACACGCTCCGGAAGCAGTTTCCCACAAGCCAAATAATCCAGAAAAAACAGCGGCTCCGCTCCCTGAACCAAAATATCGTTGACACACATGGCCACCAGATCAATACCGATAGTGTCATGACGGTCTAATTCAAAAGCCAACTTCAGCTTTGTACCTACTCCGTCTGTTCCGGAAACCAACACAGGATTTTTGTACTTGCTTTGGTTCAGTTCAAACAATCCGCCAAATCCTCCAAGTCCACTCAAAACTTCCGGACGTAATGTTCGTTTGGCTAAAGGCTTGAGTTTCTCAACCGCTTCATCCGCAGCAGCTAAATCGACTCCGGCTTTTTGATAAGCTTTCAAGTTTTTTTAAGTTAATGATTTTTAAATTTGGCAGATTTAACAAGTCGGTGTGGGATAACTTCCATTGAAACAGGCCAGACAATGACCTCGATCTCGCGTTGAATCATTCCTGTCAGTGGCAGAAATCATTCCTTCAGCAGAAATAAAATGCAAAGAATCCGCACCTATTTTTTGACATATTTTTTCCGGAGTTTGGGTTGCTGAAATCAGTTCCATACGCCGTGCTGTATCGATTCCATAAAGACAAGGATGCGTAATCGGTGGAGATGTGACACGCATATGAACTTCGGTGGCCCCAGCAGCTTTGAGTAATTCCACAATCCGACCACTGGTTGTCCCGCGTACAATTGAATCATCAACCAAAATTACTCGTTTCCCCTCAACTGCTTTTCTTACAACACTTAGTTTCATCCGGACACCTTTACGTCGCAGCTCCTGGTTTGGCTGAATAAAAGTGCGCCCTACATAACGGTTTTTCATCATACCCATTTCATAAGGCAAACCGCTTTCCTCTGCAAATCCAATCGCCGCTGCCAGACCGGAATCAGGAACCCCAATCACCACATCTGCTTCCGTTGGTACTTCGCGGCAAATTTGACGCCCCATTTCTTTACGAACATTGTGCACGCTGATTCCGTCGATTTCACTGTCCGGGCGGGCGAAGTAAATATATTCAAAAGAACAAATCGAGCGTGAGCTTGGTTGCATGAATGTTTGTGAATGCAATCCCTCTGTGTCAATCACCAGCATTTCACCGGGTTCAATTTCCCGCACAAATTCTGCTCCACATACATCCAGAGCGCAAGTTTCGGAAGCCACCACCCAACCCTCATCCAGCTTGCCTAGGGCGAGTGGATGAAAAGCTCGTGGATCTTGTGCAGCTACCAGTTGAGTTTCAGTCATAAAAAGCATGGCATACGCACCTTCAACCACACGCAACGCATCCGGAATCGCCTGCTCAATGGGTGGTCCGGAACGTGCGATGAGATGCGGAACAACTTCCGTATCACTGTTTGTCTGATAAATAGAACCTTGCCTTTCCAACTGATTTCGCAAGCGTTTGGCATTAACCAGATTTCCATTGTGCGCCACTGCGACTCGTCCACCGGTGTAACGAAACACAAGCGGTTGAGCGTTCAGCAAACCGGTGTCACCGGCTGTGGTGTAGCGCACATGCCCAATTCCGATGTGCCCTGCAAGCTGGAGATGTTGATCCTGCCCAAATGCTTCAGTCACCAGTCCTGTACCGCGATGCGTGTGAAATTTTTCTCCATCGGAAACACATATCCCCGCGCTTTCCTGACCACGATGCTGCAGCGAATGCAATCCGAAATAGGTCAACTCTGCTGCCTGAGTATGATTAAAAACGCCGAAGATGCCGCACATGAAAAAGTTTGATTAAGATGTTAAATAAATAATAATAATTTCGTAAAATTTCCTAAAACAGTGTCATTTTTGAGCGAAGCGAGAAATTTTGCACAAACTACTACACTAATATCATAAAGATTTTTTACTTTTTGCAAGGCCGTAATAAATTACTATACCGAAATTTCCATTTCCCGCCCAATCGCATTTTTCCATAACTCTCGTAATGGATTCAATTCAGCTTGAATGACCGGAGTGCCGTTCAGTGAAATATCGAAGCTTCCAGTACTGCCCCCACAGTTCGAACCGGAAGTTCCACTGGAAACCACCTTACCGATACGGGCGCATGGTACACCCTTTTTCTGCATGACGACTTCTACCAACTCCGTATTATCAGGAGAAATACTCAGCAAAATTCGGGATTGAGACTCACTGAATAAAGCAATATCGGGACGTAAATCAATCTCCCAGTTTACTAATATTCCAAAATTATCTGTACATGAAGTCAACAATGCCAAAGCCAAACCACCCTGCGAAAGATCATGTGCCGAATTCACAATTCCAGAACGAATTATTTCGAGTAATGTTTGCTGTAAAGTTCGCTCTTTATCCAAATCCAGTTCCGGCGGCATTCCCGTGATTTTTCCCAGCTGCATTTGCTGATAGGAACTTCCTCCCAACTCGTTTTTTGTATCTCCCAGCAGGAGCAAAACATCTCCTGAATTTTGAAAAAACTGAGTCGTTGTGTGGTCATTATGTTCAATCAAACCAACCACACCGACCACCGGAGTCGGATAAATTGCCTCACCCTCGGTTTCGTTGTAGAGGCTGACATTCCCACCGGTAACAGGCAATTTCAGAAAGTTACAAGTTTCAGCCATTCCGGAAACGGCTTGTTCGAGCTGCCAGAATATTTCCGGTTTTTCCGGATTTCCGAAATTCAGTCCGTCAGTAATTGCCAAGGGATGAGCACCTGAACAAACTACATTACGCGCGGCTTCAGCCACCGCAATTTTACCTCCGGTTTTTGGATCAAGAAAAACATAACGTGAGTTGCCGTCAATACTCATGGCAAGAGCTTTGTCGGTACCTTCCACACGTACTACTCCCGCATCTGATCCGGGGCGCACCGATGTGCTGGTACGTACCATAAAATCATATTGCTGATAAACCCATGATTTTGAAGCCAATTCCGGAGTTTGAATCAGCTGCTGAAAAACGATTTGCAGATTTTCCGGAACGCCCCAAGTTATTGCGGTTTGCTGTTGCCGCTCAATAACTTCTTGCGGCATTTTTGATTCACGCTGATAAACCGGACTAGCGCCGCAAACTGTATTCAAAGGCAATTCTGCAACCTTTTCTCCGTGATGTTTGAGTCGCAAAACTTGTTCTTCAATCAAATGTCCGACGGTGACAGCCGGAACATCCCACTTTTTGAAAATCGCGAAAACCTCTTCTTCACGTCCTGGATTGGTCACAAACAACATTCTTTCCTGTGATTCAGAAAGCATGATTTCATAAGCAGACATATTTTCTGCTCGCTGCGGTACCAAATTCAAATTCAGCTCCATTCCCACGCCGCCCTTGTCCGACATTTCCGTGCTGGAGCAAGTCAGCCCCGCAGCTCCCATATCCTGTACGCTGTATATCGCCCCGCTTTCGTAAACTTCCAAACATGCTTCAATCAGCAATTTTCCCATGAACGGATCACCAACCTGTACCGCCGGACGTTTAGCATCAGATTCTTCATTGAGTTCTTCCGACGCAAATGTTGCTCCATGAATACCGTCACGTCCGGTCGCTGCGCCTACATAAATTACTGAATTTCCAATACCTTCAGCTCTACCGTGCTGAAGTTGATCGTGGCGTAAAATGCCTACACCCATTGCATTGACTAATGGGTTACCTGTATAGCATTCATCAAAACAAACTTCGCCTCCTACTGTTGGAACACCGATGCAATTGCCGTATCCGGCTATTCCCGCCACAACATTTCCAAATAGATAGCGTGTCCGGCTGATACTGTTTTTGTCTGCTTCACTGTCCGAAAGCGGACCGAAACGCAATGAATTGAGTACCGCCACCGGCCGCGCACCCATCGAAAATATATCCCGTAAAATCCCGCCAACTCCGGTTGCTGCACCCTGATACGGCTCGATTGCCGAAGGGTGATTATGGCTTTCGACTTTGAAAACCACTGCATATCCGTCACCAATATCGACGACCCCCGCGCCTTCTCCCGGTCCCTGCAGCACTTTCGGACCATCAACCGGAAAACGTGAAAGAAGCGGTTTTGAATTTTTGTAGGAACAATGTTCTGACCACATCACGCCAAATATTCCGGTTTCAGTCAGGTTGGGACGTCGCCCCAGCAATTCGACAACGAGCGAGTACTCTTCATCGTTGAGCCCCATTTGTTTGTATACTTTTTTGCAGTGGATTTGATCCGGGGTGGGTTCGTCAGGGTGCATCAGGTGTATTAAATTTCAGTATCTATTTTGATCTCTTGTTTTAACAAAACTTTGGACACATACATCACACATATTCTAACTCAGTACCTTAGTTCCTCATAGATTCAAATAGAATTCGACCATCCGCACTTCCCATCCAATCAGCCATGGCTCGTTCCGGATGCGGCATCATGCCCAGGACATTACCCGCTTCATTTGTGATCCCTGCAATATTGGCTACGGAACCGTTTGGATTGTCACCTGAATAACGAAAAACGATCTGCCCGTTATCTTCCAGTTTATGCAAAGTATCAGAATCGCAAGTGTAGTTGCCTTCCCCGTGTGCAATCGCTAAACGTACATGAGTGCTAGTTCTTCCAGCGTATCCTGACGTGAAGGGAGTTGTTGTGTTTGAGACTTCCAGGTTAACAGTCTTGCAAATGAATCGGAGTCCGGAATTGCGGTGCAGTGCGCCCGGTAACAGACCGCATTCAGTAAGAATTTGGAATCCGTTGCAAATGCCGAGCACAAGGGTTCCAGCATCTGCGGCACGCTGCAAAGCCTTCAGAATCGGAGCACGTGCAGCAAGTGCTCCTGCTCTCAGAGCATCGCCATAAGAGAATCCTCCCGGAACCAAAACTGCGTCAAAACCATCAAGTGATTCACTGGTGTACCACACATATTCAGCCTGGATTCCTTCTATGTAATTGGCAGCTTTGTAAAGATCAAAATCACAGTTTGAACCTGGAAAAACTATAACCGCACAACGCATCAATCCTCCACTATTTCAAAGCTGTAATCTTCAATCACAGAATTGACAAGCAGTGCCTCACACATTTCCTTCAGCCGGGATTCAGCTTTTTGAGAATCGCTTTCTTCCAGCCAGACTTCGATCGATTTTCCGATGCGTACATTTTGTGCTTCCGGGAACCCAAGTGTTTGTAATGAATGCAGCACAGCCTGACCCTGTGGGTCCAGAACATCTTGTTTCAGAGAAACAGTAACAATTCCTTTAAGCATGTAAGTGGAAAGTGAATGAGTTTTTTAGCTGGAATTTAAGCGTCGTAAAACCTCAGCATAGGCTTCAGTTACACCGCCAAGGTCGCGGCGAAAACGGTCTTTGTCCAGTTTTTCACGAGTTTCCGCATCCCAAAATCGACAGGTGTCCGGAGATATTTCATCAGCCAGTAATAAATTACCTGAAGAATCGCGCCCGAATTCCAGCTTGAAATCAACCAGTAATAAGCCCCGTGGTAACAATAATTTCAGTAAACAGTCATTGACCTCCAAGGCTCGTTTACGCAATTCATTTAATTCTTCATCTGTTGCTAATCCGAGAGTATGGATATGAACATCAGCCAACAGTGGATCACCCAATTCATCGTCTTTGTAATAAAATTCGACTATCGGTTCCGGAAGTTTTCGGCCTTCTTCCCAGCCAAGGCGCTTACTCAATGAACCCGCTGAAAAATTTCTAGTCACAACTTCCAGGGGAACAATTTCCACGCGCTTCACCAATTGTTCAGTGTCAGAAATTTTTCTAACAAAGTGACTCGCTATTCCCTGCTCAGCTAGATATTTGAAGAAGAAAGTAGTAATTTCATTATTGAGCTGTCCTTTGCCTTCCAGTTTTTCAAATTTTTCACCATTGAACGCAGTCGTATCGTTTTTATAGGCAACCCGTACAATGTTTGGATCATCTGAAGAAAATATTTTTTTTGCTTTGCCTTCGTAGAGCAGAGTCTCGGACATGGTTATTTATGATTTATTGTCAGCCGCTAAAAGCGCTAAAGATTCTGAAATAAAATACATGTTACCGCAATTATTGACAGCTAAATATTACAGCATTTTGTAAAGCAAAGCCTCATCCCAAATACCCAGTTTGACCAGAGGTTCCAGTAGAGATTCCGGTGAGTCTGCCGTTAAATTTAAGTGTCCCATTTTGCGGCCCGGTCGACATTCTTGCTTTCCGTAAAGATGCAGTTTTGCTTCTGGAGGCAAGTCTTTTAATCTTTTCAGCAGCAAGGGTAAGTGCTCACCCAAAATATTGAGCATTATGGCAGGTTTATACATTTCCGTAGAGCCCAGCGGAAAATTTGTAATCGCCTTTAAATGCTGTTCAAACTGAGAAGTTGCGCAATCGTTTTGAGTAAAATGTCCTGAATTGTGTGGGCGAGGAGCCAACTCATTCACCATCAGCTTTCCGTCAGGCAAAACAAACATTTCCACAGCAAGTACACCTACAAGTTCCAATCCTTCTGCAATTTGTTTTGCTAATAATTGTGCCTGTTCGCGTACTCTGGAATCTAACCTAGCAGGTATTCGGCTGATGGTCAGTATATTTTTTTCATGAACATTTTCTGCAACCGGAAAACAACTAATTTCACCCAGACGATTCCGTGCAACAATCACTGATACTTCTCTTTCAAACGAGACAAATTGTTCTGCAACAATTTCTGTTTTTGTACTATATAAAGTGGAAAATGCTTCAGGAATTTGTTCTACTTTAGAAATACGAACTTGTCCCTTGCCATCGTATCCACCGGTAACGGTTTTCAGCATCAGTTCGCCAAGCGATTTGAATGCCAGTGAAAGTTCGTTTTCTGTAGTGATTTTTTGGAAAGGAGCAACGGGAATATTAAGTCGTACAAGTGTTTTTTTTCACGTAGACGATTTTGAGCAATCCGGAGTATTTCACTGCCTTGCGGAACATCCACTCTTTCCTCCAGCCAGGAAACCGCTTCTGCATCCACATTTTCAAACTCGTAGGTAACAAGTTGACATGAATCGGCTAATTTTGCCAGCGCTTCAGGGTCAGTGTAACTTGCAGTAATTTGTTCAGCTCCTGCTAGCGCAGCCGGGCAGTCAGGACTTGGTTCGAGAACCATAAACCGAAATCCCATTGCATGACCGGCGAGTACCAGCATTTGTGCCAACTGTCCTCCACCAAGAAGGCCAATCGTTGCGCCGGGCTGTAAAGGTTCCGGATCTAAATTCATGGTAATTCTGCTTCCAGCACGGTTTTACGGACTCGTTCACGACGCCGAATCAAACGCTTGCGTAGTTCAGGGTCATTATTTGCGAGAATTTGTGCTGCCAGCAGTCCGGCATTGTGCGCACCTGCACCTCCGATAGCAACCGTCCCAACCGGAACACCACGCGGCATTTGCACGATCGACAACAGCGAATCCTGCCCGTTTAGAGTGGAAGATTTTACCGGAACGCCGATTACAGGAAGCAGAGTTTGCGCAGCAACCATTCCCGGAAGATGTGCTGCGCCACCGGCTCCAGCAATAATAATTTGCAGTCCCCGCTCTTCTGCCTGTGTCGCATAAGCAGACATCCATTCCGGAGTACGGTGGGCCGAAACTACACGTTTTTCATAGCTGACGTTTAATTCGTCCAGCACTTCGCAGGCTTCCCTCATGGTTTCCCAATCCGAAGTACTGCCCATGATAACGCCAACCAAAGGATAATTGACTTTTTTCTGTGCCATTTTATTTTATGTAAAATATTTTATAAACCATAGTGTTCTGCTAAACGCACAAATCCCGGACGGGAATTTTCGATTGTTTCCTGAGTACAACAAAGCGAAATCCGAAAATGTCCCGGCCCACCAAAACCGGTTCCAGGTACAAGTAAAATGTTTTCCTGCTGTGCCCGTTTCACGAATGCAACATCATCAGAATCAGGTGATTTAGGAAAAATGTAAAATGCCCCCTGAGGTTTGACTGCTTCAAAGCCGAGGTCTGTAATCATAGACATTATTTTGTCACGGGATCGTTCGTATACGGAGATATCAACCCTCGCGTTTCCAAGCAGAGGCAATATTTTTGCATCATCGCAGGTGCATTGACAAAACCAAGAATACGGTTGCAAAGTACGAGTGCTGCACGCAACTCTTCACGTTCAAAAATGTCCGGATGAATAGCAATATAACCTATTCGCTCACCTGGAAGTCCCAGATCTTTTGAGTGTGAATTAACTAAAATTGAATTCGGATAGCTCAGAAATGCGTTGCAGTTAGTTAACCCATCAAATACCAGATAGCGGTAAATATCATCTGAGACCAAATAAATCGGATGACCAAATTCCTTCTCTTTTTGAAGCAGTAACTGCCCTAATTTATCCAACGTCTCCTGTGAATAAACTGCACCGGTGGGATTGTTTGGACTGTTGATAATTACAATTTTTGTTCGTTCACTTAAGCTTACTTCGATGGAGTTTAGATCCGGTTGAAATTCCGCAGTAGTTTGTGCTGTTTTCAGACTGCCGCCGTGATTTTGAGCATATGCGCCGTATTCTACAAAAAACGGTGCAAGAGCCAACACTTCATCACCCGGCTCAAGCAGGGCTTTGAAGACCACATTCAGGCCGCCTCCTGCTCCTACGCACATGACCACATCTTCACTTTCAAAAGGAAGGCCGGTTTCATCCTGCATCACGCCAGCAACGTATTCCCGAGTTTCCGCAAATCCGGCATTTGGCATATAGCGGTGCATTCCCGGTTCCGGATTTTCCAAAAGTTGCCTTAATTTGACATGTACTTCTTCCGGAGGTTCAAGGATGGGGTTTCCCAGGGAAAAATCAAACACATTTTCTGAACCATGCTCTGCTTTGAGACGTGCTCCTGCTTCAAACATTTGACGAATCCACGAGCCTTTCTCCATGGATTGCCGAATCGAATTTGCTATTGACATTAGGTCTCTACCTGTTTGAAAAAACAGTTTTGATAAATTCTGGAAGACGAGTAATTTTGGAATTCCTGCAATAACAGGAGTGACAGATTCTGGAGGACACTGTCAAGAAGTATAATCTCAGGTAAAGAGATTTTTAATGGATTTGACAAATTTATCACGAATCGGATTGCTTTCTTCGTCAGAGCAATCATCGAATTCCTTCAACAATTCTATTTGACGTTCAGACAGTTTGGTCGGAGTTTCTACAACAATCCTGACGTGCAAATCACCACGTCCGCCGCCTCTCAGGTGTGCTATTCCCTGGTTTTTGAGACGAAATATTTTGTGAGTTTGAGTACCTGTAGGAATTTTAAGCCTTGCTTTTCCTTCCAAAGTAGGAACTTCCAGGTCAGTACCAAGTGTTGCTTGAGCAAAACTAATTGGAACTTCGCAAAAGATATCTGCACCGTCTCTCTCAAAAATAGAGTGATCTTTTACACTCAAAACTATGTAAAGATCTCCGCTAGATCCGCCATTTACACCATGCTCACCTTCACCGGTAAGCTTAATCCTGGATCCACTGGAAACACCGGCAGGAATGTTTACCCTTATAAGTTTTGTTTTTGAAACCCGGGTACGTCCTTGACAGGTTTTACATGGATTGGAAATGGTTTTACCGCGCCCCCTACAACTGCTGCAGGTTGTGGCTACACTAAAAAAACCCTGTTGGACCCGTTGTTGACCTGTCCCGCCGCAGGTGCCGCATATTTTTATATCATTTTCAGATTCTGCACCAAGACCACTGCATGAATCACAGGTTTCCATGCGTGGAACATCAATTTCTTTTGACGAACCAAATACGGCATCTTCAAAAGGAATTTCCATATTATACTGTAAATCTGAACCACGCTCACCGCGACTTGCTGTGTTCCCAGGAGAGCCACTGAAAAACTCACTGAAAATATCTCCGAAAACATCCCCAAATCCGCTCCCTCCGGCAGCACTAAATCCTCCCATTCCACTGCCCAAACCTTCTGCAGAATGGCCGAATTGATCATAACGCGATCTTTTTTCTTTGTCTCCAAGCACCTCAAATGCCTCTGATGCTTCTTTGAATTTCTCTTCAGAATTTTTATCTCCCGAATTACGATCTGGATGATGCTTCATTGCGACCTTACGGTACGCTTTTTTTAGTTCGTCTGAAGAAGCATTACGGGATACACCCAACACCTCATAATAATCGCGTTTTGCCATTTAAAGTTCCAAATACCAAGTACCAAGTACCAAGTTCAAAATCTCAAGTTACAAAATTCAAGTTCCAAGCTCATCGAACATTGACACCATACTGCCTGCTACTTGTCACTTTTTTTTACTTCCTCAAAATCTGCATCAACTATGTCGTCATCATCTTTGCCTGATTTTTCATCATTTCCGGGAGCATCCTCGCTTCCTTCTCCAGAACCATCTCCCTGCTGTTCTGCTTGCTGACTGTATAATAATTCAGCCATTTTGTGTGATGCCTGAGTCAGGGCCTCAAGATCACTCTTAATGGCTTCCATATCATCTGTTTCCATACTTTTCTTAAGCTGCTCGCTACAGGCTTCAATTTTAGTTTTATCTTCTTCCGGCAACTTGTCTCCGAGATCACTTATAGATTTTTCTGTACTGTAAATCAATGTTTCCGCCTGGTTTTTTACTTCAATACTTTCTCGTTTTGCTTTATCTTCATCTGCAAACTGCTCTGCATCATTTATCATTTTTTCGACATCTTCTTCCGAGAGACCTCCTGAAGATTCAATTTTAATAGCCTGTTCTTTCCCTGTTCCCAAATCTTTAGCACTGACGTGTACAATTCCGTTTGCATCAATGTCGAAGGTCACCTCAATTTGAGGCATACCCCTTGGTGCAGGAGGAATACCGACCAGCTCAAAACGTCCCAGGGTCTTGTTATCTGAAGACATTTCCCGCTCACCCTGCAGGACATGAATACTAACCGCCGGCTGGTTGTCTGCGGCAGTTGAGAAAGTCTGGCTTTTTCTGGTAGGAATGGTCGTGTTACGTTCAATCAGTTTCGTCATAACACTGCCAAGAGTTTCAATTCCAAGCGAAAGAGGAGTAACATCGAGAAGCAATACATCCTTCACATCACCGGTTAGAACACCACCCTGGATAGCAGCGCCGATGGCCACAACTTCGTCCGGATTTACGCCTTTGTGCGGCTCTTTTCCAAAAAATTCTTTGACCATTTCCTGTACTTTAGGCATTCGCGTCATCCCGCCTACCAGAATTACTTCATTGATATCCTTTGCGGTGCATCCTGAGTCTTTTAGTGCTTTACGGCAAGGTTCAAGACAGCGCTTAACCAGATCATCCACTAGTGATTCAAATTTTGCCCGTGTTATTTTAAGATTCAGGTGTTTTGGACCAGATGCATCGGCCGTAATGAAGGGCAAATTAACATCTGTTTCAGAGCTGCTTGACAATTCATGTTTGGCTTTTTCTGCAGTTTCTCTGAGTCGTTGAAGTGCCATTTTATCTTCGCGCAAATCGATTCCGTTATCTTTTTTAAACTCATCTGCAAAATAACTTATCAGCCGGTTATCAAAGTCATCGCCGCCAAGAAATGTGTCGCCATTGGTAGCTTTTACATCAAAAACTCCTTCGCCAATTTCCAATATAGAAATATCAAAAGTACCGCCGCCTAAATCAAAGACTGCTATTTTCTCGTCATGTTTTTTATCCAAACCATAAGCCATTGCAGCTGCCGTAGGCTCATTAATGATACGCAGCACTTCGAGCCCAGCTATTTTTCCTGCATCCTTGGTTGCTTGACGTTGGGCATCACTGAAATATGCCGGTACAGTAATAACAGCTTCTGTTACTGATTCACCCAAATATTCTTCTGCAGTCTGTTTCATTTTTTGTAATATGGAAGCAGAAATTTCCTGAGGAGAATAATTTTTGTCATCCACTTTGACATAAGCTAAATTTTGATTTCCTTTAACAATTTCATAAGACACCATCTTTTTCGTATGCTTAGTTTCTGCTGATTTATAATCCTGCCCTACCAAGCGCTTGATGGAATAGATTGTTCGCAAAGGATTTGTAACAGCTTGTCTTTTTGCCACCTGTCCTACCAAACGTTCTCCTTCGTCATTGAAAGCAACCATCGACGGTGTAGTACGTGTTCCTTCAGCATTAGGAATAACCTTCGGTTCCCCTCCCTCCATGATGCTAATACATGAATTTGTGGTTCCTAAATCTATGCCAATGACTTTACCCATAATTTTTCTCCTTGTTATTTAATTAATACTTCCCCTGGTAAAACTTACTCATTAATTACGAGGGGATTCCGTTTAACTTTTACTAATAAATTACTGCTTAATAACTCAGTTTTTTCCTGATACCCTGACCATGGCAGGGCGAATGATGCGATCATGCAGGAGGTATCCTCCCAGGCATTCCTCCACAATATGATTTTCTGGAACAGAATCTGACTCAACAACACCAACTGCCTGGTGGAAATTGGGATCAAAGACTTCTCCAATTGTATCAACTCTGGACACCCCAAATTTTTCAAAAACTTCATGAGTCATTTTATTGACCATCTCCAGTCCCTCTATCATACTGTCAACGTCATTATTTTCACTTTTTGCATGGGAGATAGCCCGTTCAAGATTATCCAGAGACGGTAACAGTTCTTTAATCAAATCGAGATGAAAATACTTCAAGCGATCAGAGCTTTCGCGAATCATACGCTTTTTATAGTTTTCAAACTCTGCATTTACTCTCAGGAAGCGGTCTTCCATATTCTGTGCACGAATACGTTCCTTTTCCAAAAGATCTTCTTCAGCAGATGCAGTTTCCTTATTATCTGCGGAAGTGCCGGAAATTTCTGCAGCAGTCAATTCTTCAATATTTCCATTCGCTTTTTCTTTTTTGGGTCTATTTGTTTTCTGCTTTTTCACGGCAGTTTCTTTCAATTTTCTTGCACTCATAACGTCTATGTTTCAGATTCAGTCGTAAGATCGTTCAGTTATAGTTTCAGACAAAATTTTGGCAGTATATTCCACTATAGAAATTATCCTTTTATAATCCATACTTGTGGGGCCAACAACTCCGATGGAACCTAAAACATTTTGATTGTTCCTGTAACTAGTCGTGATTAGTGAACAACCCTGCAATTGTTCAAAGTCGTTTTCAATGCCAATAAAAATATGAACACCTTTTTGATTCATTGAATCATCAAGGATTTTCATTATTTCGCTTTTCTGATTAAAAGCTTCCATTAGAGATCGTACTGAGGACTGCTCATGAAAATGTGAATCCAGCAACAGGTTCATCTGTCCGTCTATCAACATTTCGCCTGGATTATTTAGTTCAAAAGCTTTTTTACCAAGACGAACTGCCTGAGCTAAAAGTTCGTGGTAGCGGTTTCGATCATCCACCAGGTATTGGTGTATCTTTTCTCTAATTTCCTGCATAGAATGATTTTTAAATTTTTCATTCAGGAATGAGGCTACTGAGTTAAGAAATTCTTGTGAATGGCTGTCCGTGACAAAAATAATCTTGTCACGGACCACACCTGCTTTTGTGACTAAAATCACTAAGATTCTGTCTTCACTAATTTTAATTAATTCAATCCGTTGCAAACGACTGACAGAAGCCTTGGGTGTACTCACTACACAGGCAAATTGGGTGAGATCTGCCAACATATGAACTGCCTCTGCCAAAATTCCTTCCACCTGCATTCCCTGTTCAGTGGAAACCAGAGTTATTTTTTGTTTAATCTGTTCAGGAACACTGCTTGGTGTAGACAAGGAATTGACGTAAAATCTGTAGGCTTTATCGGTAGGTACACGTCCTGCTGAGGTATGGGTCTGAATCAGAAAGCCCAATTCTGCAAGATCCGACATAATGTTGCGAATCGTAGCGGGTGAAAGCGTGACTCCAATCGATTTTGAAAGTGTACGTGAACCGATTGGCTCTGAAGATTGAATGTAATTTTCTATGATAGCGTTAAGCACTAACTGTGCACGTTCATTCAAAACCAAGTCTTCCAGTAATCCTCTTTTTCCTGTAACTGTTGCCTTTTTCACCAAAAGAAAGTCTCCATGCACATTGTTAATTTTTAGCACTCATTAGATGATAGTGCTAATAATTTAACAATTATTAGAGGCATAAGTCAAGCGAAAGATAAAACATGACAATATTAAGAGAAAATGTGTCAATTTTAGTCAGGAAGGAAGAAAAATCGACACCAATGAATATTCTGAAAGATGATATACCAGCATCCAAAAAGATTTATAAGTGATTTCTCAACTTGCGGGATTCCAGGAACAAGTCTATGATGCCTCGATATTTTTGTTCAAGTTCGTCTTGTTCTCTAAATGACTTATTTTTCACTAATTTTAATATAGAGTCTTGTGACTGGAAGGTGGAAATGTGTCTTAGAATCCATCCTTCCTTACTCAAATCGATAAAAAACATTTTTTTGGACTCACCTTCTTCTTGATTTGTGTAACTGAAACGTACCACTATTCGTCCCCGCTGTTCACCTGTCCAGTAGTGTATAAACCCAAGTTCCGGATGTTCCAGATCTCCCTCAACAGCATTGGGCCAGTTTTCTTTTATTTTATCTTCTGAAATCTTATTCATTTTTTTTCATACAAAAAGTAATTGCTGAGCACTCTTACGAGTCTCCGGATCAGAAAATCGATAGACTGCCCGGTCCATAAAATAATGCATAAATCCGCTTGCAAGGCCAATTCCCACTAGAAATCTTTCCCAAGACGAATTTTGCAGCCATTCCATAAAAGAAGGGAAAAATTGTTCGCTGTAGCGTCCTCCAGCAGACACTGCTTCGATTTCCAGAAACGGAGTCATAAGAACAGAAAAAGTACAGAAGAGAAACAAAACCTTCCAGGGTTTCCAAAAATTATCAACTGAAGAGTCTCCTGTGAAACCGATTTCCGGATTTGTTTTTAAAGTTGTATCATTTCCAGCCATGTGAACCGTCAGCCCCAAAGCGACCATCCAGTGCTGAAGTGTCCACAGCATAAAAAACTGAAATGGTTCCAACTGATATGCGCCCATTACCATTACACCTATTCCAAGTATATATAAAATTCGTGGAAGTCCAGAATCATGTAGAAACGCATTACGAATCATGAAAATAGTGATTCCTGCAACGAGCAAAGTTCCAAGTCGCAACAAAAGTGGAATTCCTTCAAAAACCCAATCTCCTGTTAGCAAGGGTAAAAAATTCTTTTCCTGTAAAAACGACGTCCCATGCAACAGTTCGGCAATCAAAACCAAACCGCCTCCAACTCCCCAACAATACCACCTATCCCGCTTATTGGACAATGGTGCAGATTTGGAATCCCAGCGGTGATGATAGAGTCGTAGGAGGCCGTAGTGCTGTGCCGCAAAGTGATGCATTCCCCAAGCGAAGTCCAGTAAAATCATCCCTAATATTCTTACAGAAACCGGGACCGGTAAAACCGACTCTGGAATAAACAGCACAGCAAAAACAACCGATACAAGCAGAAGCGGAATAAACACAAAACGCCCCTGCTGATTTTTAAGAAGAGGATGGTAAGCCTGTGTTCTCCATGCCAAATAAAATGAACTGAAGCGGTGTGAAATCCAGAAAAGGAATACTCCTGCGGCATAAAACATTTCCTGTACAGGCATGTCACTGGTCGTGAGCATCAGGAAGGTCAACCATAGTCCTGAGTGCAACCAGAATACATCCCAGGCAGGTGACCTGACCCAGCTATTTTCTTTAACACCTACTGTCAGACTTGGGGGAAATTGATAAATTTTTCTGAATAATGATAATCCCACTGATTAATGCAAAAGAATGAAATTTAAAACTACAGTTATAGTAATGAGTAACACTTGAGTATCTCATATTTACCATGTTGTCTCAAGTGCTGAGCTTTGATGAAAGGAAGCCCTTAAAAGGGCTCAAAAGGGGGGAAAGAGGATGCGGAATTCAAAAGCAATACGGCAAATAGTTTCCAACTTAAACCGATTTTCACCATCATCTATTCCAACTGGCAATCCTGATATTAAACTGAAATGTAATTATTCCTGCAGTAAGTGTAACATGAAAATGTGAAGGAAATTTGAAGATCTTAAATAACTTGCGAATGTCAGGGTTTTTTAGCATGCTTGCATTCAGTTTTTTATACATTTTGAATAATATTATGCATCATTATTTTGCTTACGGATCCAACATGAGTGCCAGACGTATCCGGCACAGACTAGGCTGGGCACCTTCTAGAATTGCAACAATTCTACCTGATTACCAACTCACCTTTGACAAACAGTCCAATGATGGAGGAAAAGCGAACATTCAATTCTCTTCCGGAAATAATGTGGAAGGTGTTCTCTATTTTGTTAAAGAGGAAGATCTAGTGGTGTTGGATGAATACGAAGGTGTAGCTGACCAGCAGTACGTTCGTCATGAAATAGAAGTCCAGGATCGCGCCGGCCACCTGATGCCGGCTGTGGCATATGTTGCCCTCAATACAGGAAAAGAATCTCGTCCAACCAGAGAATACCTGAATTTTCTACTTGAAGGCGAACATCTGCTAAGTCCGGAGTATGTCACAAAACTTGAAGAAATTGCGACTCTCTAAAGAAATATTTTGGTAGAATCCAGTCTTGATTCGTGTGAACTTGACTCTAATAGTATGCTAGAAACTTTGGACAAAAAAACTATTAGCTACTGAAAGCGGTTTGGATGATAAGTCTGATCCCATTCACATCGCTCATCCCAATCATTGCGTGAGGCACATGCTGTAGGAGGCGGACGATAAATACAGTAATAGTTTTTTCCTCCAGGAAGATCAGTTACTATTGGTACTTTATAAGTTTTACCATCCTCAAAGGTTGCCCAAAATCCCCAGGAAGTAGTCCTAATCCTTCTAAGTTTAACTCGACGTGAAGGTGAAATGTACTGATAATAAGGATCAGAATACACCAATGCGCATAGTTCAAGTACTCTTTGCTGACTACCTGTAGGATAAGAATAGTTGGGACCAATCTCCTTACTACTACAGGCTCCAAGTCCAATTCCCAAAAAAAGCACTACTACTACAAAATAATGAAAATTGTAAATTCGTAAAATAAATTTCAATTCAACACTAACATTTTTCTTTAGTATCAACATGTTTCCGTGTTCACACCATGAATTTATTTTAAAGTATGAACTTTCCGTTTCCGCAAACTCAGCAATAACAACGGCTTGCGTGGTGCGAGAAGGGGGACTCGAACCCCCACACCTTTCGGCACCAGATCCTAAATCTGGCGTGTCTACCAATTCCACCACTCTCGCAACTATTTCAATTTAACAAAAATATTTTCAAAATCGATTGTCTGCACATTCAGTCATTGACTGAAGTTCGTTTAAGAATCTTGAAATGATAATTCATTTCAACCTTTTCTTTTCCGGAATTTCCCCATTGGAAACAATAATAACCCCTTTTTACCGGCTGAAATGTGTTTTCCAGTTCATCAATCGAGTCCTCTTTAAACGTATAATTTATTTCACCCTTCTGATGGTAGTGAAGATTAAACGACAATGGAGCCTGAGAATCAAAACCATATTGAAGTTCCTGAGATTCACTTAAATCAAGACAC
>FUWD013430191.1_pt2 | contig 20497 bp, 24 predicted proteins | sample 1063281 | NCBI WGS metagenome assembly FUWD01 (sample SAMEA79048168, study PRJEB19326) | metagenome | biome: marine | reverse complement strand
ACACTTGTATGGTAACCGTCCCAGTTAACAATGTTGCTCTTCCTTAAGGAGCCCTCGAGCATGTCTGCAGCCAGTTCAGTAAATGAAGCATTTATCTATGACGCATTGCGCACACCGCGTGGAAAAGGAAAACCCGGTGGTTCGCTCTATGAAGTCAAGCCGGTTGACCTGGTCAGCGGACTGCTCATGGAAATCTCCGCGCGTAATAAGGGCTACGACCCTGCCTGCGTTGACGATGTTGTGCTGGGGTGTGTCACCCCGGTCGGTGATCAAGGTGCCGACATTGCAAAAACTGCAGCGATGGTGGCAGGTTTGCCGGAGAGTGTCGCTGGCGTTCAACTTAATCGATTTTGCGCGTCCGGTCTTGAGTCGGTAAACCAAGCCGCTGCACGAATTCGTTCGGGCATGGAAGACATGATCATCGCCGGTGGTGTCGAATCAATGTCACGTATCCCCATGGGTACCGACGGTGGCGCTATGGCACTGGACCCGCAAACCGCGTTTGATGTGAACTTTGTGCCGCAAGGAATTGGTGCGGACCTGATTGCAACCATTGACGGCTACAGCCGCGAAGACGTTGACCGCTTCGCAGTGTGGTCCCAAGAAAAAGCCTCGCGAGCCTGGGATGAAGGCCGATTCAGCAAATCAGTCGTTCCCGTTAAAGACCGCAACGGAATCATGATCTTGGACCACGACGAATTCATTCGTCGCGGAACAACGGTTGAATCACTTTCGAGCTTGAAACCATCATTTGCCATGATGGGTGAGCACGGTGGTTTCGACTCGGTCGCACTCGAGGTATACACAAACGTTGACTCGATTAATCATGTGCACCACGCGGGTAACTCGTCTGGCATTGTTGACGGCGCCGCACTACTTCTTATCGGTAACGAACAAGCCGGTAAAGACATGGGGCTAACACCGCGGGCTCGAATTGTCAGCATGGCAGTCGTTGGTTCGGAACCAACCATCATGCTCACCGGCCCGGCACCGGCCAGCCGCAAGGCACTGGCAAAGGCGGGTCTTACCGCTGAAGACATGGACATTGTTGAAATCAACGAAGCATTCGCATCCGTTGCCCTGCGGCTGCAAAACGAACTCAACATCCCGGACGAAAAAATCAACCCCAACGGTGGATCCATTGCCATGGGTCACCCACTCGGCGCTACCGGCGCCATGATCTTGGGAACGTTGGTAGACGAACTTGAACGCACTGGTGGTCGCTACGGCTTGGCAACACTTTGTGTTGGCGGCGGCATGGGAATCGCAACAATCGTTGAAAGAATTTGAGGGTAAAGGTTAATCATGATTTCCTATGAAAAAGATAACGACGGAATCGTCACGCTGACCATTGATGACCCAAACGCGGGCGCCAACACCATGAACGCAGCGTTCTCTCAGAGTTTGGGTGAGACCCTTGATCAACTCGAGGCCGAAGTCGACTCGATCACCGGTGTAATCGTTGCCAGCGGCAAGAAAACTTTCTTCGCCGGCGGTGACCTCAAGTCTCTCATCAGCGTTGGGCCAGAGGACGTTCAACAACTTTTCGACCAGGTTGAAGGAATCAAGTCACTCCTGCGCCGGATCGAAAAATTCAATCGGCCCGTTGTTGCCGCAATTAATGGCGCTGCGTTGGGCGGGGGGCTTGAACTCGCCCTCGCGTGTAATCACCGGATTGCGATCGACGACAACAAAACTGAGATCGGTTTCCCTGAAGTGACCCTCGGCCTACTTCCCGGGGCCGGCGGCGTGACCCGCACGGTTCGCAAGCTCGGAATCGCATCCGCATTGGTCGACTGGTTGCTTCAAGGCCAGCGTTACAAGCCGGCCAAGGCACAAGAAAAAGGTTTGATCGAGCAACTTGTCGGCACCCGGGACGAACTGCTCCCAGCAGCACGCCAGTGGCTGGTCGACAACAAAGACAATGAAGCAGCGCGTGTCACTCCGTGGGATGTCAAGGGCTACAAGATTCCTGGCGGCACCCCCAGTACTCCAGCACTTGCAGCAAACCTGCCTGCATTCCCCGCGAACTTGCGCAAGCAACTCAAAGGCGCCGACATGCCAGCACCGAAAGCAATCATGTCCGCAGCCATTGAAGGCGCGCAAGTTGATTTCGACACGGCAAGCCGGATCGAGTCGCGTTATTTCACCGAACTTGCAGCAGGTCCAATCTCCACCAACATGATCCAGGCGTTCTTCTTTGATCTACAAAGCCTCACCGGTGATTCACTTCGCCCAGCAGGCATTGACAAGCGCAAGATTACCAAGGTAGGAATTCTTGGCGCCGGCATGATGGGCGCGGGAATCGCTTACGAGTGCGCCCGCGCCGGAATGGAAGTTGTTCTTAAAGATGTCTCACTAGCGAACGCCGAGAAAGGTAAAACCCACTCGGAAAAAATCCTGAACAAGGCGGTTGGCCGCGGTCGCATGACCGAAGAAAAACGCGATGAAATACTTGCAAGGATCATCCCAACCGAATCGGCGGCAGATCTTGCGGACATAGATGCACTCATTGAAGCGGTCTTTGAAGACGCTGACCTCAAGGCCAAGGTATTTGCCGAAGCCCTTGAGTTCATTTCCGATGACTGCTTGCTGTGTTCCAACACGTCAACACTTCCGATCACCGGCCTAGCCCACAACGTTCCCCGACCTAAAGACTTCATCGGTCTGCATTTCTTTTCACCCGTCGACAAAATGAAACTTGTCGAGATTATTAAAGGCGAGCAAACATCGGATGAAACCGTTGCGCGCGCGATCGACATCGTGCAACAGATCCGCAAAATCCCGATCGTTGTCAACGACAGTCGCGGTTTCTACACCAGTCGAGTGTTTGGCACTTTGATTAGCGAAGGTGTCGCCATGGTTGGCGAAGGTGTTGACCCGATGACAATTGAACGCGCTGCAACCCAAGGCGGATTCCCGGCCCCACCGCTGGCAATGTTGGACGAAGTTTCCCTGACCCTCACGCAACACATCCGAGCCGAAGCACAAAAAGCCGCAGACGCCGACGGAACTGAACTCCCCGGTGAAGTTGGTGTAGAAGTCATTGAGCGCATGGTTAATGAATTCGGTCGCAAAGGTCGCGCGGCCGGGTCAGGTTTCTACGACTACCCAACCGACGGTTCACCCAAAACCCTGTGGCCGGGTGTGCGCGAACACTTCACCACAGGTACGCAGTATTCAATGTCTGACATGGAGGACCGTTACCGGTTTATCATGGCCTTGGAAACCGCGAAGTGCATCCAGGAAGGTGTACTCACTGACACCGCGAGTGCGAACATTGGCGGAATATTCGGAATCGGTTATCCGCCGGCAACAGGTGGTCCCGCTCAATTCATGACTAATTACGCAGGCGGTCTCGCCGGATTTGTCGCCCGCGCGAAAGAACTTGCCGCAACCTACGGCGAGCGCTTTGAACCGAATGAGTGGTTGATCAACAAAGCTGCTTCTGGCCAAGGTCTGATCGGTGACTAACCAAAAGGCGCCAAACCACGACCTGCTCGCCGGAGTCGTGGTCGTTTCACTCGCGATCAATCTCCCCGGACCGTTGACCGCAGCCCGGCTCACCAAACTTGGGGCACATGTCACCACTGTTCTTCCCCCAAGTGGTGACCCACTAAAAAACTATGACCCTCAATGGTTTGCCGACCTGCACGCCGGTCAAGAAGCCTTAACCCTTGACCTGAAGTCACCCAGCGGAATCACGGAACTTGATTCCCTACTAGCCAGCGCAGACCTACTCATCACGTCGTCGCGTCCGAGTGCCCTGACTCGACTTGGACTGGACCCGGAAACGGTGAGCACCAAACACCAGAGACTGTGTCAGGTGGCAATAGTTGGTGAATCAGGAGCCAACGCTGAGAATCCCGGACACGACCTGACCTACCAGGCGATCAACGGCCTGATCGCCCCACCCGCAATGCCAACAACGTTGATGGCCGACATGGCAGGCTCTGAGCGAGCAACCCAGATTGCGATCGCCGCGCTACTGCACCGTGAACGAACTGGGGTAGCAACACACCACCAAGTTGCACTCGCGGACGTGGCCCACGCCATGGCCGAACCCAACCGGCGCGGTCTCACCAAACCAAGTGGCGGCCTTGGCGGGGCAATAGGTCTGTACGGAATATATGAGACCCAAGAAGGCTGGGTCGCGCTCGCCGCACTCGAACCGCACTTTGCCCAACGAACATTGCAGGCACTTGACGTTGACGGTTCACCAGCGGCGTTCGCACAAGCATTCACCGCAAAAACAGCCACTCAGTGGGAGCACTGGGCCAACGAAAAAGACATTCCACTTGTTGCACTTTCACACTAAAACCTCAGCAAGTTAAGGAGATAAAAATGTTAACACCCCAGCCCTACGAATCCCCATGGATGACGAATGACGTCAAGCCGGTTGCCGAACTTGCGCAGATCTTCTTTGAAAAAGAAGTCGTGCCCCACCTCGATCGTTTTGGTGAGAACCACCAGGTCGATCGGGATTTGTGGAATAAAGCCGGGGATGCTGGACTTCTCTGCATCACGATTCCAGAGGAGTATGGCGGCGGTGGCGGCGACTTCGCGCAAGAAGCTGCGGTGATTTGGGAACAAGGCATGAGCACAGATGACAGTTTCGGTTACGTCGTTCATTCAACAATCGTTGCTCCCTACATTTACAAGTACGGGACGCAAGAACAAAGAGAAAAATGGCTACCCAAACTTGCTACGGGAGAACTCGTCGGCGCTATAGCCATGACCGAACCAGGTGCCGGATCGGACCTGCAAGGAATTCGGACTACAGCAAAGCGTGAAGGCGATCGGTACGTAATCAACGGCAGCAAAACCTTCATCACCAACGGATCCCACGCGAACCTGATCATCGTGGTCACCCGAACCGGTGGTGAAGGCGCAAAAGGAATCTCGCTGATCATTATTGAAACCGATGGATTGGCCGGGTTCGAACGTGGTCGCGTTTTGCAAAAAATTGGTCAACACGGACAGGACACGCGCGAACTGTTCTTCGCCGACATGAAAGTTCCCACCGAAAACTTGCTTGGCACCGAGGAGGGTCAAGGGTTCATCCAACTCATGGAGGAGCTGCCCCAGGAGCGGTTAGCCATTGCGATCTCTGCGGTTTCATCAGCCCAGGCAGCAACCGAGCTCACGATCGAATACGCGAAGCAACGCGAAGCATTTGGCAAACCGATTCTTAATTTTCAAAACACCGGATTTGTCCTCGCCGAGGTGACGACCGAAGTCATGGCCGCCCGAGCATTCCTTGATTACTGCATTGGTCTACACATTGAGGGAAAGCTCGACGCCACCACAGCCTCGCGCGCCAAGTACTACTGCACCGACATGCAAGTGTCTGTGATCAGCCGTTGCGTCCAAATTTTTGGCGGCTACGGATTCATGGCCGAGTACCCGATCGCCCGCATGCACGCCGGCGCACGCGTGCAACCGATCTACGGTGGAACCAACGAGGTTATGAAGGTTCTGATTTCTCGGACTCTTTAGAGCTCTTCCTATTCGCGAGGTAAATTCCACCGATGCCCGCAAGCACGACCGCAAAGGCAAGGGTGATTACCAGCCCTGAGTTTGAACTCAACGTGTTGACAACCCAGGATTGAGCATCCGTCACGGCACCAATGATCGGGTCACCGACTTGTTCACCGGAGTTTACGCGCCATTCAAACCAGCCGAACCACGCTACGTAGATTCCCGCGAGAATGACCAACGACCCGGTCACTCGCGAGATCACTTCAGACTTGGAACGCATCCAGACACTGACCTGTGATCCGGTGAGTGCGGTTGCCACGGCAATGACACTGACGGCTGCTCCCATCCCGAGGGCGAATGCCACGAAGACGAACACGATTCCGAAGAAATCACTCGATCGAATTGAGGCACCGGTGACAGCGAGGAAGGGTCCCAAAGTGCAGGAAAGGGACACAATTGCAAAAGTGAGTCCGTAACCCACTTGGGAGAACCAGCTTTCACCCGGTGACCAACCCTTAATCAACCCGGCCCCGTTGCCAACTTTGCGTCCGAGGAGTAACCAAAACCCAAGGGCGACAATGAAGATGCCCACAATGATCGTGACGATCGGCAAATAACGGGATATTGCCGATGCAAAGGGTGCGAACACCAAACCAAAAGTTCCAAACAGCAAGATGAAACCGACGGTCATTCCCGACGCAAATCGAAGTCCACCGATCAATGCCTGGGACTTTGATCGGCCTTCATTTGCTGCGGCAATCATGCCCATGTAAGCCGGCAGCAAAGCAAACCCACAGGGATTAAACGTTGCAAGGACACCGGCAACGATTGCGAGTGACAGCGTCGCGGTATCCATCGAAAAAAACCTATTACTTAACTCAGCGTGGCAGCGCGCTCAAGAATCGCGTTTTCATCCAATGAACCCTGAACAATTTCAATTGAACCATCTGCACCGATGAACGCAAAGGCAGGCTGGGCCGCAACCCCAAAGACACTCCACACTTCCGCGTCAGGATCTGCGAGTTGGGTAAAGTTTTGAATCCCGGTGTCGCTGACAAAGGTCTTCATTTCGTCGACACTTCCCAGTGCTGCAACTCCGACCACATCAACACTGCCGTCGAGTTCACTAGCAACCTTGGACAGAGTCGGTGCTTCGACTCGGCACACGGAACACCATGGCGCCCAGAACCACATGATTGTTTGTTTACCTTCGTAGTCAGCTTGGGTCACCGATCGACCTTCAAGGGTTGTGCTCGAGAAGACGGGGAGGGGTGTGGCAACAACTTCACTTGCCGTCGCCGAGGTAATCGTGTCTTCCGTACCTGAGGAACATCCCGCGAGTAGCAGGACGCCTGCGACGATACTTGCAACGCAGACCACTAGTTTTGTTGGCTTTTTCGAGGTTCTCATAAGGCTGAGACGCTTTCTAAGGCAATTGGTTCCCAATTGAACGACCTAATGAATCAATTAATTAGTTACAGGTTGACTGCAGTGATTGAGTGATACCCGCCGATACATTGGCGGCACTAACCGGAATGTTGTTGAACGAGGTCGTGAACTGCGCGATTACCTGTTGTGGGTTCTGGGCGTAGGCGGTGCAGAAAGTGGTCACCTCAGTGGCGGGCGCCTTGGCTAAAATTGCGCTCACGACTCCTGAAATGGCATTGGTAGGGACAACATTGTTGGGGGTTGTCGCGCAAGCCTGCATCAGGCCCGCGAGACCTGCCGCTTGTTGTTGGGTCGCGTTGAGCCCCAATTGATTCCGCAAACTGGCTACGTTGCCAACTTCTTTAATGAACACCTTGGCGGCCTTTGTGGGGCTTTTCTTGAGCAAAGCGCACGTTTGTGCTTCTTGTGCGGCTGGCTGACTCCAAAAGGTAACGGTGAAAAGGTCCACGAGGGCTGCTGTTGGAGTCACGGGAGCAGCATTCGCTGTTCCAATTCCACCAAATGTGAGTCCAGCGGCTAAAACCAGGCCGGTAGTCAATGCGCGAAGCTTCACTACTTTTTCTCTTTTCTTGAATCGGATAACGTTTATCGAAGAGCGCAATGCAGATCCCGCCTAAAATTAACTACCCGAGATGAGTTTTGCTTTTGCAGCCGTGAACTCTTCTTCGGAAAGAATTCCAGAAGCCTTCAGGCCGGCAAGCTTTTCCAACTGGGCAACCAGGTCGTCAGCTACTGGAGCTACTGATGCAACTGGGGCTTCCTGTTGCTGTGACTGCTGATCGGCCTTTTGCTCGGCTTGCGCCTGCGTGCGATTACTAACAACCTTTGCGGTTGCGGCGACACCAACGATGCCCATTCCGCGACGACGACCAACCATGACAGGCTCCTTTAGTAGTGAAACGTTAGTAGTGAAACTCTGGGCCGCTCGGCGGAGAGAATACGAAGATAGTACCCCGCCATCAATTGATCAACGGATCAGACCTGATCAATCAGATTTAATTCCCGCAGCTTCAATTCAACGTCAGAATCGGAAGGCTCGACTAGGTGGGTTTTGTCGGGGAACACCACCACGGGAATATTTGGCTTGCCACTGATTTCAACCGCCCGGGTTTTGTAATCGGCGTCGGCGTCGACATCGAGGTACTCGAACTCAACACCGAGTTCAGTGAGTTGAGATTTGGTGCGACGGCAGTCACCGCACCAGTCGGCTCCGTACATGCTAATCATTGACACGTCCCTCCGTCGCAACATGGCTGAATGTAGTAGCAGCGGGGGCAGAAATCTTTACCCCCGCGCCGTTCTAGGTCGGTTGTCTCACATGCTGGGCAGGGCCCAGGGTGTCCCATCACAAACGCAAGTATGACGCAATCAGGGTTGGTAATACCGATTAACGGGAATTAGTGGCAGTTGCATTGCTGTGTCGCGGGCACATTTGCCATTGCTCCGGCAGGATGCTGGACTACACATGTAAATATCTCCTTGATTGTTTTAATCCAATAGATTGAGCCGTCGGGCCAAAGGGACTAGCACCTTTGCAAGACTGAGCCCATGCTCAAAGGAATTAATCCCCTCCTACGCGGAGATCTACTAAAAGTCCTTGACGAGATGGGCCATGGTGACCAATTAATGCTTGTCGACCGTAACTACCCAAGTTACGCGTGTGGCAAGCCGGTAATCGAAGTCGCTTCGACATCGATTCTTGAAGTAGCGGAAGCAATACTTGGTGTATTCCCCATCGACACATTTATTACGCATCCGTTGGAAAGAATGGAAGTTGATCAAGACCCGAACAAGACAACGCCGGTGCAGGATGCACTCTTGGAGCAGGTCAGAGCTGCGCATCAGCCGAGTCTGACATTCGGTGTTATTCCTCGAATGGATGTTTATGAACGAGCCAAATCAACGTTTGCGGTCGTGCGCACTCTCGAGGCAGCTCCTTATTGCGTTTTCATTTTGCACAAAGGAATCGTTGTTTAAAACGCCTCACTCACCGGCGAAATATTCACAACCAGATCAAGCGAGTCCCCCATCGGCGAGGTAGTTCGGCGTACAGTCCAATCGGGATACCAATTTCCTTACTCAGGCGGGAGAGTATTTCTAGTGAAATCAGATTTCGACCGTTCTCCCACCGGGAGAACGTGGATTGATTGGTCTCTAGCCGGTAGGCCAACTCATCTTGTGAGAGCCCAGCTTGATCTCGGATTTCCCGAAGCCAAAAATTCATCCGCCAGGCGAGCAACATTCGATTGACCGAACGCGGGTCATCCAGATCAAATGAACCTTGCCGAAAATACGGTGGAGCGTGTCGAGACTGTGAGTCCGCCCACGTGGCTCGGTCATAAAATCCACGGACTTTTGGCTCTTGTGATTCCACAACGCAATCTTGCGCTCGAATAATCGCGCGAGCAAACCGTTATCCACAGGCTGGCAACAACACAAATCCATAACGACCCAAATATTTCAAGCACATTTGGAATATGTCATCAAAGTGATATCGCATTGATGACATATTCGACATACTCGCAAGTCAATTACCGGCCGAGTCAATTACCGGCCGAGTTAATTACCGGCCGAGTCAATTACCGGCCGAGTTAACTAGTGGGCGAGTAATTAGGAGTCGAGCACGTCCGAAAACGGATAGACCGCCGTGACCCTTTGATCTACGGTTAAAGTGTGTCTACCGCCGATCTCGTCGCCAGTTCTACGGCGAACCAAAAACGACTGCAGCTGGTTCTTGCGTTACTCATCGAAAATGGTGGACCCATTCCGACGAAAAAACTAACGGCTCTAACACAATGTTCCGAACGAGTGTTGCGGCGCGATTTTGAGTCAGCTTTTGGGATTACTCCGCGGGAATACGGGCAATTGGTTCGAATGAATCGGTCGCGGCAACTTTTACGCGACTCACCGACCGTGACCGATGCCATTTTCGCCGCGGGATACGGGTCGGTTCGAGCATTTTACGAACAGGCCGCAAAACGGCTGGGTATGACACCAACACAGTACGCGCAGGGAGCCCCCGATCAGATACTTTTATGGTCAACAACACAAACCCAACTAGGGACGGTAATTGCCGCGGCATCGGCTCGGGGATTGAGTGCCGTGCGCATCGGAAATGAACAGGAGCTCGTTGCAGAAGTTACGGCGGAGTTCCACAAAGCGCAACTGATCCGCGATGACAGGGCAATGGTTGACGTTATGAGAGCTTTACAACTTCTGGCGAATTCACAACTCGCACCAAGAATTCCCATTGACGCTGCGGGAACCGCATTCCAAGCGCGAGTTTGGAAAGCGCTACGAGAAATTCCAGTCGGTCAGACCAGAACCTACAAAGAAATTGCCAAAGAAATAGGTGAACCAACAGCAGTTCGAGCAGTGGCACGGGCCTGTGCGACCAACCCGGTAGCGTTGATCGTTCCCTGCCACCGAGTGATTCGCGTCGATGGATCACTTGCCGGTTATCGGTGGGGGCTCGAGGTCAAGGAACAACTACTGAATCAGGAGCGTATTGAGTGACAACCGTGGTCAAGTCTGCCCGCACCTGGTTGCCTTCCTATCTACTGCTTGCATTGATTTGGGGTTTCTCGTTCTATTTCATCAAGGTCGGACTCGAGGAGTTCACCCCCGTCGGTGTTGCATTTAGTCGTATTGCTTTTGGTGCGGTAACTCTGATCATGCTGAGCCTGGTGACAAAAACCCCGCTGCCGCCTCGGTGGTCATGGAAATACATTTTCTTCACCAGTTTGTTGTGGGTTTCCATTCCTTGGATGCTTTTTGGATTCGGTGAAACCCGAGTGTCATCTGCACTTGCCGGAATTATTAACGGGGCAACACCTCTGATGGCCCTTGTCGCGATTCTGCTCGTCTTCCCGGAAGAGAAACCAAACCGACAGCGGATATTTGGCTTGGGAATTGGTTTCTCGGGAATCTTGGTCGTGGTTGGAGTCTGGAATACCGGCGGTGGTGAAAATGGCGCGGGTGTTGATTTTATAGGAATAACTGCCCTCATCATCGCTATTGCATGCTATGGAATTGCCTTCCCGTTTGCCAGGCGCTACCTCACCGGTCCGACAGTGCGCGAACCACTCAAGCCGATCGCAATCGCAACGGGAATGATGCTATGTGGATTGGTAGTTACCGGCCCGATCGTGGTGTTCACGGGAATTACCAACGCGGAATTGACTCTAGGTCCGCTCATGTCAATGGTGGCATTGGGTGTATTGGGAAGTGGTTTCGCTTATGTTTTGAACTTCAAAGTCGTGACCGATGCCGATGCAACAACCGCCAGCACGGTCACCTACCTAACCCCTTTGGTCGCGGTAATTGTTGGTGCGATTTTGCTCAACGAACACATTACCTGGAATCAGCCGGTAGGGGGTTTACTCGTTGTTTTAGGAGCCGCAACCGCGCAAGGCTTGCTCCGTCGGAAAAGTGATACACCGTAGATTCGCACGCACTAGCATCTCTTCGTGATCCACATTGGCGCCGAGAGCGCAAGCCTGAGCACCGAATTGAACTCGCTTTTTTTCATTATGTTGATCGCCGTATTGGCGCCACTACTGGTGGGATTGCTGCGACTAAAAGTTGCTGAGGTTGTGATTCTCTTGGGGCTGGGGATTCTGGTGGGTCCAGAGCTGCTTGACCTCGTTGAAGTCGACTCCAGTATTTCACTGCTTTCTCAATTGGGACTTGGTTTCCTTTTCTTTTTCGCAGGGCTTGAGCTTGAGCCGGAAGCGATTAAAGGCCGGTACGGCAAACTCGCGGCAATTGGCTGGGGCACGACTCTGTTAATTGCGGGCTTATCAGCGTGGACGTTGGACACCTTGGGCTATATCGAGAACTTCTTAGGGTTTGCCATTGTTTTGACAAGTACAGCGCTAGGGACTTTGTTGCCGGTCCTGCGTGACAGCGGCGAACTACAAACCCCATTTGGTAAATTTTTTATGGGCGCCGGAGCAATTGGTGAGTTCGGACCAATCCTTGCAATATCGCTACTTCTGAGTTCCATGAGTTCATTCGAATCAATCCTGTCACTCATTGCCATGGCAGTGGTCGCCTACATTGCATCCAAGATTCCAGGTTGGTTGAGTTCTCCGAAAATGAGCAACCTTGTCATTTCTGGACATTTTTCGTCCTCACAAACTCCAATGCGAATCACGATCCTGTTCCTGGTGGGACTGCTAGCAATCGCGGCATCCCTTGGACTCGATGTAGTACTCGGGGCATTTATTGCCGGAGTAATCTTCCGACTGAACACGCCACGCGGCGCCGAAAATACAATCCACGTAAAAGTCGAAGGAATTGGTTTCGGATTCCTCATTCCAATCTTCTTCGTCGTGTCCGGTGTGAATATTGACATCCGCTCGATCATCGAAGACCCAGCGCCGATGCTTGTGGTCACGCTGCTTCTACTTTTTGCACGAGGGCTTCCGCAATTTTTCATCTACCGCAACGCCATACCGGTGACGCGTGACCGAATCCGGTTCTCCCTTTACGTGGCAACTGCTCTACCAATCATTGTGGCCGTGACTTCGGTCCAGGTTGAGGCTGGTGTGATGACGAGCGCTGATGCGGCCTCATTAGTTGGGGCCGGAGCATTCTCGGTTCTACTGTTCCCGCTGGTCGCCTACTTTGTTGGACGTAAAGAACAGCAAACAAAGTCCGAACACGTCTGATTTGCGAGAGTTCGCGATCTTAATTTGCGCGACTTCACGCATCAAGGAACACTTAGGCAGTCATGAAATCACAAATTACCGATGTCCTAGTGGTTGGCGCGGGTCCGGCAGGTTCCGCTGCTGCCGCTTGGTGCGCCCGAGCCGGTCTTAGCGTTTTACTCGTTGATGCGGAAACCTTCCCCCGGGACAAGCCGTGCGGTGACGGATTGACTCCCCGGGCAATGGCAGAACTCGATGAACTGGGTCTTTCGACGTGGCTTGAGGGTCGCGCCCGCAATAAAGGACTTCGAGCTGCCGGATTTGGCCAAGAGCTTTACCTCCCGTGGCCCGGTGGCAATCTCCCAAATTACGGCGGAGCGGCGCCACGCCTTGAACTTGATGCTGCAATCCGCCAAGTGGCAATTGATGCCGGTGTTGACGTGCTGGAAGGTTTGCGCGCCGTTGATGCGGTCATGGATGGTGACAAGGTCGCCGGTGTGGAGTTTAAAAAAGGTCGAGGCAAGGGCGCAGAATCGGAAAACATCACCATTCATTGCCTGCGCTTGATTGTTGCCGACGGAGCAAAATCACAACTGGGCCGCACCCTAGGCCGCGAGTGGCATCGATCCACCGCATTTGGTGTCGCTGCTCGTGGTTACATCAAGTCGCACCGCTCTGACGACGAATGGATTTCAAGTCACCTGGAACTTCGTGGTGAGAAAAACGAGTTGCTTTCCGGTTACGGCTGGGTGTTCCCACTGGGCGACGGTGAGGTTAACGTCGGCGTGGGAACCCTAGCAACGGTGAAACGGCCAGCAGATGTCAACCTGCGCAGCCTGCTGACTTTTTACGCCGATCAACAACGTGACACCTGGCAACTCGAGGGTGAGGTCCGTGCGCCGTGGTCGGCGTTGTTACCCATGGGTGGCGCTGTCAGCAATGTTGCCGGCGCGAACTGGGTTCTCATTGGAGATTCCGCCGGTTGTGTCAATCCGCTAAACGGTGAAGGAATCGATTACGGGCTAGAAACCGGCCACCTGGCCGCACAGTTATTTGCTGATACGCCCGCGAACTCCCGGATGGACTTCACAACCGTGTGGCCGCAGATTTTGGTCGAGCACTATGGAACCGCATTTTCAATCGCCCGCCGACTCGCAGGTTTGATCACAGTGCCGAAGTTGCTGCCAACATTTGGCCCAATTGGAATGCGTTCAAAATTCCTAATGACAATTGCATTGCGAGTAATGGGTAATCTGATTACGCCAGAAGATAAGGACGTCACCGCGCGACTGTGGCATTACGCGGGTAAGTCAAGTGTAAAATTAGATTCACGACCACCCTTTAGCTGAGCGAACTCACTCAGATAGACAAACTTAGATGGACAGATCCAGGATCATCATGTCCGGATCGGACAGAGCACTTAAGTCTTTGAAATCTGATGTCACAATTGCCACGGGTTTTGGAAGTCTGGATGCAACTTCGACGACTAACGCGTCGATCGTTACGTTGCCGCGGATCGAAGTGCGTCCGACCCGTAAACCTGCGGCTCGTCCAACACTGCCATCAATTACCTGGACGTTAATACTTGTCAATAGACGGTTAATGTTGACATCACGTGAGCTGCCACGAAGCACTTCCGTCAAGGTCGCCGATGTTGTGTAGATACGTGTACCTCGAGCAGCTGCTTTTCTGAGTTGGAACCGTAGGGGTGAATTTTTGTCGCTCGCCGCACCAAGGGCTGATGCATCTAGGACAAGGCTGTGGATGATTCGTAGCGCTGCCACATTTCCTCCCAACGAAGATCGGCTGTAGCTAGCTGCTCGGCACTGGGAGGCCCGAACTCTTCGTCGAGCTGGTCAAGAAACTCAATAAGGGCAATTCTTTTCTCTTCTTGGGCAAGTATGTCGGTGACGTATGAGGAAAAGTTTGATTGTGAAGCACGCTCTGCAACACGAGCCCTAAGGCCAGTGGGAATAGTGATACTCACCTTGTCAAATGGCCCTGCCAGTAAGTCGGCTAAGGCTTCTTCGACGACCGAGGGTTGAACAGCAGGATTTTCGCAGGAATTTTTTGCTTCACTGGAAGGGGTCACTCCTCAATCCTACCTACGGTGGGATTGAGAAAGCAATCGGGTCGAGTTGACAAACTCAACCCGATTGCGCTGGCAAATAACCCGTGACCGGTTCCTCTGAACCGATGTAATGAATTGCGATTAGGCAGCGGCGCGGCTTGCAGCAAATTCTTTAGCAGCAGTGATTGATGCTTCCTTGTGTGAAATGAAACCTTCGAGTGCTGGGACAACTCCGGCGAGACCGAACTCGACGGTGATCACTTCAATGTCGGTTGCGCCCATGGCGGTTGCGAATTGACGCAAGTATCCGGATGCGTAATCCCAGCCGGCCTTGGGTGTTCCTTCACCGTAGCTGCCGCCCTGCGCAACAATAAAAGTTACTTTCTTGCCGGCGAGGGTCGCGGTACTTTCGTCAAAAACCCCGGGAATGATCACGTTGTCGATATAGGCCTTGAGAACCGAAGGAACACTCCAGTTCCACATGGGTGTGGAAATCAGAACTTCGTCCACTCCTGAAATTTCTTCGATTAGGTACATGCGGGCACCCCACTTGGCGGCCATTGGCTCACTGCGATCGGTTTCAGCCATGAAACCGGCCGAAATCGCCTCAACGTCAAGGTGGGGGACCGGAGTCTGATCCAGATCCCGGGTGATCACGGTGCCGTCGGCGTGGACGGTGTTCCAGGAAGTGACGTACTCGGCGGAGACCGAGCGGGAAAGTGAATTCTCAGCCCAAGGGCTTACTTCAATGTGTAAAAGGGATGACACAAAAACTCCTCTAATAAGTTAGTTGAACGATCAACTAACAGTACTACAGGCTGAAATGCTCCACCACCGCGGGCCCGTCAAAATAGGGGCCGATCAGGGTGCGCCATTGCGTGTACTGCTCGGATTCACGGAAACCGACCAGATGGTCCTCGAGGGTTTCCCAATCGATTGTGAACATGTAGACATTCGGCCGTTCCACGCACCAACCAACATGGACAAACTCAATGACACCCCGCACCTGAGGAAATATTTCGGCGACCGCGCGATTGAGGTCGACAACAAATTGCTCATGAGCGTCCTCGCGGATTGTGAGCTGGGCGACTTCACGGATCATGGTGAACTCCTTGTTCGTATGCACATCAACTTTTTAGAAACTCCAGTCCTGGGTGAACATATCTTGCTGCATTGTCATGCGCAGTGGATTCATTCTCAGAATTCCGGGCGATCCATCAAGGACCTGCTGCAGGCCGTGCATCAGATCGGCAAAACCCGAAGTCTGACGGTGTTCAAGTTCGGCTTCCTCGCTGGTGAAGACTTCAAACAACCAGACGATGTCCTCGGTGTCGGGATCTGTGAGCACCGTGTACACCTCGGTGCCAGGTTCTTCTCCGATTCGATCCGCGTAGGTGTTCAACAAATCAAGTAGTTGGGTTCGTTTGCCCTGGGCAACATTGAGCCGAACGAGTAGCGCTTGCCGACCAGGCAGGAGTCCGTCAAGAAGCATTGTTGGCCAGGTACCAGTCGTAGGTTGCGGTCAGCCCGTCACCCAATTTTATTGACGGGTACCAACCGAGGGCGTTGATTCGACTGGTATCCAACAACTTGCGGGGCATGCCGTCGGGCTTACTGGAATCCCACTCGAGTTCACCCTCGTAACCGACAACGCCAGCAACGGCTTCTGCGAGTTCGCGAATTGGAAGGTCGTCACCCCAACCCACGTTGATGGTTTCATGCGAGTCGTAATTTTGTAGCAGCATCAGGCATGCATCGGCAAGGTCGTCAACGTGTAAAAACTCCCGACGCGGTGCACCTGTCCCCCAAAGCGTTACAGATTTTGCACCGCTTTCCTTTGCCTCGTGAAATCGACGAATGAATGCCGGCAGTACATGGGAGGTTTCCAGATTGAAGTTGTCACCGGGACCATAGAGATTTGTCGGCATCGCTGAAATCCACTTGCGTCCGTACTGGGTGCGGAAAGCCTCGATGTAATAAATACCAGCGATCTTTGCCATCGCGTATGCCTGATTGGTCGGCTCAAGAGGGCCGGTCATCAGAGATGATTCACGAATCGGCTGAGTCGCGTGTCGTGGGTAGATACAACTTGAACCCAAGAACAGGAAACGATCGACGTCAGCTGCATGTGCACCGTCCATGACGTTGGTCTGAATCAACAGATTATCTTTGAGAAAGTCAACGGGATAGGTGGAGTTAGCCATAATCCCTCCGACTCGAGCGGCGGCATCAATCACAATGTCGGGTTTTGCTTCGTTGATCGCATCCATGGTGGCTTTCCGATCCCGTAAATCAAGTTCACCCGAAGTCCAACCGACGATCTCACCGGCACCCTTGTCAACGAGTGCCCGAACCAGCGCCGAACCGACGAGCCCTCGATGCCCCGCTACATAGACCTTGGATTGTGACCAATCGATTTCTGCCATGATGGGATTGTTTCACACGCGGGCGTTTCTACGGATACCCGATACGGTGGTCGCATGCGAGTGATCGGTCCCGAAAAACTCGAGTCAATACTTGGCCGCCTAGGACTCAATCCCAGAGTAGTTGCGTCAGGAAATTTTGCGACTCCGCATTTCTTACTTCATGAAGTTGATAAACACCTCCCGGCCTACCGCCTTCACATGCTCAATGCCCAAGCGGGTATTCCCAATCGCCCAGGTGTGACCTACGAAACGGCCTTTGTTGGGCCTGGCATGAGGAATCACGACCAACTTGAGTACATCCCCGCCCGATTGAGCTTGGTCCCTGAATTGTTGCGAGACCACTATCAACCTGATGTGGTGTTACTCAATACATCGCCTATTCGGCATGACACGGTGAGTCTGGGAATCGAAGTGAATATCATGCCGGCTGCTATCGAGTCGGCGCGTGAGCGCGGTGGCATCGTGATTGCCCAAGCGAATAAATACATGCCCTACACGTACGGGGATGCTCAAATTTACGACGATGAAATTGACTATTTGATTGAAGTCGATGAACCACTAAGTGAACACAATCCACGTGCAATAGATGAATGCAGTAGATCCATTGGCGAACAGATCGCGGCTAGGGTGCTTGATAACTCAACTCTGCAGTCCGGAATTGGTGGCGTCCCGGACGCTGTTTTATCGTCGTTAGCCAAGAGCAAAGGACTGCGAATTTGGACCGAGATGTTCAGTGATGGGGTATTGAAATTACACCAATTGGGGGCACTAGATCCTGATCGCGCCTTGACCGCGTCTTTCCTATTTGGCTCGCGTGAGCTGTATGACTGGGCGAACCTCAACACCAAGATTCACATGATGCGCACGGAACACACAAATAATCCCGGTAAAATTGAGAAACAGGCGCAAATGGTCAGCGTGAACGGTGCGCTTCAAGTCGACCTATTGGATCAGGCGAATGCGAGTCGAGTCAACGGTCGGATCTATTCTGGATTTGGCGGGCAAACTGACTTTATTGTTGGCTCCCTTCATTCCCGTGGTGGCCAGTCATTTATCGCATTGCCCTCGTGGCACAAAAAAACTGACACGTCGACGATCATTCCCCTGCTGTCAAATCCGGTAACGAGTTTCCAACACAGCGCTGTTGCAACAGAAAATGGAATTGCGGACGCATTTGGCAGAAGCCAATCACAACAGGCTCGCAATATCATTCGATTTGCCGCACACCCGAGTGTCCGAGATGAACTAACGAAGGCTGCCATCGATCTTGGCCTAATGAGCGCCAGGCCGTAAAAGCGGGGACGCTCCCACCTTTTTTATTGATCCAACTTCACGTAGTGGGTTAGCTGTGCGGTTTTTCTGGCTTGACCCGAAATTCACACCGCTAGTTTCCCCAAGGATTTCACTTTCCAGTGGATCCAATGCGCACACCTAACACACTGTTCACATTGGTGTCGTGGGTGTCGTGGGTTCGTGGGTCGTTCGTGGGCTTCGTGGGCTTCGCGGGCTTCGCGGGTTCGCGGGTGTCGCGGCTCTCGACGTGTCGAATAAACACTGGGCAAACAAATACTGGGCGAACCCGGCAGTACGGTCGTCAGCGGCAGCGAAGGTGATTGAATTCCTCGCGATTTCGAGCCTTGAAATAAAGTTCGAGCGAGTCTTTCTCTGAAAGCAGATCACGATAAGACAGCGAAAACGCACACCAACCAAATGATCGAAGCGCCGTAATGCTTGCTGCGATGTTCATGGCGGTGTTGCGGTCGTCTTCCAAGTGCCAAGGCTGGACCACGATTACATTGTGGGCGGGAATCACGAGTTGGTCTGGACTCAAAACCTTGACTTGGGTTGAGTAACGGTTTGCGATCAAAGCAGCCAGGTAACTCTGCCAATTTTTAGGTCCCAGAACAACTGGGCCTATGTGAGACGGAATAAGTTTCTGATTTTTTAGATCCAACAACTTATGTAGTTGTTCTCGACCTGGAAATCTATTGCGGCGCATCATGATGTTGTCGAATTCGTTAAGGGTTGTCACGGTCGCTCCGTTGTCCGGCTCAAAATATGTGAGCCAATCTGCAGCGCCATCAAGAAGAATATTTAGTTCTGGGAGGGTCAGGACTCCTGCAAGATCAGCCACGATTCGTGGTGGTGAAGTGATGGGGATCCCGTTCATGGTGAAGGTTTCACCGCTTACTAAGTCCCCTAGGTGGGAGTGCAGTCCTTTTTGGGTCGGTCGCGCTTGAGAACGAGGCACCGTCAGGTGTAATCGTTGGTCGCTGGCGATTCGCAGTGGAAGTGGGAGACCTAGCAGCAGTGCGGCACTGGCATGTGAAATTACCGATGGTGATCGAAGTCGACCCAGTCGTAGCCGGAGATCTTCGAGGGAAACGTTGGGCACGCCTTTGGTTGAAGTGGTGCCGCCCGGAATAAAAAGCGTGTCAATCGACCTGACCTCGTGAGCGGTCCAACTCGACTCGACTTCTTCTGGCACGCCGAACTCGATCGGATTTTGGTACAACTGACTCACCACAGGATCAAACATCTGTAAATTGTGTTCGTCTTTGACCTGTGCGGGAATCAGAAAACGTAAGTCTGTGTGGAGCGTGTCACAATAAGACGAGCTGGGGATACTCTTGTCGTGTGGTTAAAATCGGAAGTCTCTCAATTGGTGGGAAGTCAAAGACCCCGCTGCCACCCTCGAAATATCGGATGGGTGGCAAGCACTTCAAGAATGACAAAGCGTTTATCAAAACTGCCGTGCGTGACGTTAAACGTCTGGAAAGGTACTGTGATCTGAACCCTGAGTCGTCTTTACTCGACTGGGGCAGTGGCGCAGGCCGCCTGGCAATAGGTGTCAAGGAGTATTTCCCTTCGATCCGCGACTACCACGGTGTTGACGTGCAGCGGGAGTTGATCGACTGGGCGCAGGAGAATTTGGCGGGTGAGGGCTACCGGTTCACCTACGTCGACGTGAGTAACGAGCGTTACAACCCCGACGGCTCACCCGAACGCACCCTTAGTGCTGATCCGCACAGTGTTGACGTGTTTTATGCATACTCGGTTTTTAGTCACATGAATGCGGCAGACACCGCCGGGTATTTGGAACTTCTCGGGCAGGCACTCACCCCGACCGGCACGGCATTTGTCACCTGCTTCGTTGAGGAAGACGTACCCGACTGGGATGAAAACCCGGCGGGCTATGGCCCACTTGAGTGGAAGGGTCGGTTGCATTGCACTCGTTTCTCCCGTCAATACTTCGAATCCCTCGTGAACATAGGGGGACTCGCGGTTGACCGATTTGAGTACGGCCGGGAAACAGATGGCCAAAGTTTGTACATCTTGCGGCGTCGCTGAAAGGAAAAACCACCCCAATGGGTTAGGTGAATCAGTTAACCCCAAGTCCTCACATGTACTTCCCC